>Ga0123353_10006054_pt1 | contig 16034 bp, 18 predicted proteins | sample TergutLab28metaG_3_FD_92763 | JGI IMG/M metagenome (GOLD analysis project Ga0123353, IMG submission 92763) | Labiotermes labralis P3 segment gut microbial communities from Petit-Saut dam, French Guiana - Lab288 P3 | ecosystem: Host-associated > Arthropoda: Insects > Digestive system > Gut ... | reverse complement strand
GTACGAGACCGCAGAGGCCATCGCGAGGCACGCGCTTGACAACTCCCTTGCGACGAAGGGCTTCATCGGTGTCGCCACGGGATCGAACTTCCCTGACGCGCTTGCCGGCGGCGCGGCGGCAGGCGCACGCGGCGGCATACTTGTCCTTACTGCCCCTGGCGCGCTCTCGGCGAACTGGGAGGCATACCTGCCAGGCGCCTACGCAGGAGCGAGGCCCGACATACAGCTCTACGGCGGCGCGAACGTGCTCTCCGATGCCGTCATGAATACCTTGAAGACAATGTTGGTCGACTAGGCTTTTCAAGGCCAGGCCTGTGTACAGTAGCGCGCCAAAGGCCATGGCGAGGTAGACGAGACCGGCAGGGTGGGCTGCGATCCAACAAAAGGTCGCAGCCCACATTTCTTGCAAGAGAGAGGCTGTCTGCCGAGGCCAAGGGAGGCTCCTGCTCGGGCAAGGGTCTTCCCCTGACGCAGCCGATCAGCATAGGGGGGCATGGCGCAGGCTACGGGCTCCTGATCGCCTAACCGCACGATTAAAACCCAAATTCCCGTCAGATTATAGTCAGGCCTGATACCGCTCATCACGCGAGAACGACCGCCTGGCCCCAGTCTGGCCCCGAAGACCCGTCAGGGACCGCCGATCCCTAAGCACTCTTCCCGGCATGGCGCACCTGCTTGCGCCAAAAGCGCCGCCTTGCCGTCAGGGGCGGGCGTCCTCGCTCACAAACAGAGTCAAAAAAAGGGGTTGAGGATCACATAAAAAGCACTATAATATAGCTATGTTTGTCCGCAGGGAAGGAGCAGGCTCGTGGCGACCCTCACCTACCACCGCAAGCCGAACGGCGCGGTCTACGTCTACTGGCAGGAGTCGTACTGGGACAAGTCGGCCAAACGCTCAAGGACGCGGCAGGCCTGCATCGGCAAGCAGTCCGAGGACGGCGGGATCGTCTACAACAAGCGCTTCTCCGACCCGGCGGCACGAAAGGCGCTCGAGCAAGGCGCGACGGTCGCCGAGTCGGCCCTGACCGGCCAGTCGCTCGTCCTTGACGCAGCCATGAAGGCCACAGGGCTGGAGCGCGTGCTGCGCCAGGCGCTCGATGCCCGGACGGCAGACACGCTCATCTCGCTTGCCTGGGCGGTGAGCGCCGGTGCCGGGCCGATGTACCTGGCATCCGTGTGGATCGAGCAGAACGAGTGCCCGTCGCATGGGAGGGCACCGGGCTCCCAAGACATATCAAGGGTGCTCGCCTCAGTGTCCATGAGCCAGGTAGAGGGCTTCTGCTGTGCCTGGATGGCACATCGTAACAAGGGTGCCCGTGAGCAGTACTGCTACGACATGACCTCGATCTCGTCGCACAGCAGGCAAAACCCCTTCGTCGAGTGGGGGCACAACCGGGACCGGGAGGGCCTCGCCCAGGTGAACCTGGCGCTTCTCACCGGTTGCGCAAGCCGCATCCCGACCTACTACGAGGTGCTCCCCGGCTCGATGTCTGATGTGAGTACCATAAGGGCGTTCACCGAGCGCATGAGGAGGTCCGGGGCAGGCCGCATCCGCATGCTCCTGGATCGCGGCTTCTACTCTGCCAAGAACCTGGGTGCCCTGCTCGCAAGCGGCACGGGCTTCCTTATCCCGGTGCCGGCGCACATAAAGTGGGCGCGCACGCTCATCGACGAGTGCCGCGATGCCGTGGAGATGCCCGAGCACCTCATAAGCATGGCCGAGGACGGCCGCGACGCGCTTTACGCCATGACGTCTTTTGGCAAGATGGAGGGGAAACGTGTCTGGAGGCACGTCTACTACGATGCGGCCAGGAGGTCTGCGCACATCGCGTCGTTCTTCGCCTCGCTCAAGGCCTGGGAGGAGGAGCTCACGGGCGGGGACACCAAGAAGTCCAACGAGTGGGCATATGAGCGCTACTTCACCGTGACAGACACGCCGAAGCACGGGCGGCAGGTCAGGCGCAACCAAGACGCGGTCAGCGCCTATAAGGCCGACCGGGCGGGGTACTGGGTCATCCTGACCAACTGCGAGAAGAACGCGAAAGACGCGCTTTTTGCCTACCGCGGGCGCTCACTCGTCGAGTCCCAGTTCGACGAGATGAAAAACGAGCTGTCCTTGCGCCGGCTGCGCACCCATGGGCCAGACACCATGCGCGGCCGCGTCCTTGTGCAGTTCCTGGCGCTCATCATAACCGCGCAGGCCAGGGTGATGATGAAAGACGCCTGGGAGAGGCGGCACGAGGTGCCCAAACGCGACCGGCTCGCCCGCCACTACCCGTTGGCCGAGATGATGATGCGGCTTTCCACCTACCGCGAGACGCGTTTTGCGGGCCAGCACGGCAAGGTCGTCTCAGAGCCCACCCGGGCGCAACGCGCCATATTCACCGCGTTCGGGATCAAGGTCAAAAGCTGACCTGACTATAATCTGACGGGAATTTGAGTTCACAGTGTTGAGTGCACACTCTGATGCGCGCACTGTTGCCACTCGCTACTTGCATACCAGAATAATCGCGATTATCAAATTTATCAGTGTGAAGAACGCGACAATAAAGGTGAGGTTTCTCATGTGACACGTTAATCGAAGCATTTCCTTATTCTGCCTAGCCTGCTCTCTGATAAGCAGCGCATCCTGATAGAACTGGGTACCAGCCACTGCATTTTTTGCAGCAGCATCATAGCGAACAATTAGCTCTTCGTCTGAGAGAGCCTGAAGCTCTTCATATTTTGGGATCATGCCCATTGCAATCCTCCCATTCCAACCCTTAAAAAAGGCGATCCCCCGTCCACCTGGAGATAAATGAGCGCCGATGGGATGCGCATGACCCAAAAGCCTCCAATGCGGCAATATGCGCAGCGGTCCCGTACCCTTTGTTAGAGGCAAAGCCAAACACGGGGAACTCCTCCCCCATCTCAACCATCAGCGCATCTCGGGTGACTTTTGCTACCACGGAGGCGGCGGCGATCGCGGCGACTCGGCGGTCACCTCCGATAACAGCGACCTCGTGCGGGACTGCACGCAGCGGCCGCCCATCAAGCAAAACGCGGTCTGGTGAGATCGGGAGGCATTCCACCGCATGCCCTACAGCCTGCTTGAGCGATGCGGTTATCCCCTGCTGATCGATCATGGCAGCCGACACATGCGCCACCGCGACGTGCGCGCCGACATCATGGATACGCTGCGCTACCTCCGCCCGCTTGGCAGGCGTAAGCTGCTTGGAGTCGTTCAAGCCATGAATAAGCGGCTCCGGTGGAAGAATGCACGCGCAAACCGTGAGAGGCCCGGCCAAAGCCCCCCGACCGACCTCGTCCACGCCTGCTACACAGAGCCCCTCGGCAAGCTGGAGTCCACGCTCCATGGCATACAGGGCGTCCAGACGCTTGCATTCCCGCGCACGCTTGCGCTCCTGACCCTGCTTACGCTCCTGGCCCTGCGCGCACACCTGGCTTTGCCTAGTAGCCTTTTTCCTTGAGCCGAGCAGCCTTACCGACCTTGTCGCGCAGGTAGTAGAGCTTGGAGCGGCGCACCTTGCCGCGGCTCATGTGCTCGACCTTCTCGATCTTTGGCGAGTGGACCGGGAATGTCCTCTCGACCCCGATCCCAAAACTGATCTTGCGTACGGTAAAAGTCTCCCGGTTATTCGCCCCATGCCGACGGATGATAACGCCCTGAAAGACCTGGGTGCGCTCGCGGGTACCTTCAATGATCTTATAGTGCACCTTCACGGTGTCACCGACCTGGAACTGCGGCAGGTCCTCGCGTATCTGCTGCTGCTCGATGGCACGGATGATATCCATTGTTATAAAAGTCCTGTCCACTCGGCGAAAAAACATGCGCGCTTATAGGCACGAAGAGATAGTATAGCCGACTCGTGCCCATGCCTACAATGAAAATCCGACTATTCCGGCGGCTTCCGGTTATTTCTTCTAGCTACTCCAGCTTCCCAAAGCGTTTGAGCGGCCAATGCGTCCAGATGGCGCGTGCTTTGACAGCCGAAACGGGCTGTGGGCCAAAGTACCTGCTGTCGTGGCTTTCGGGTCTGTTGTCGCCCATCATCCACAGCTCCCCGTCTTCAAGCGTGACAGGAAGCTTCACGGTCCCTGGTTGACTGCTTACGTCATGGATGTAGGGCTCGTCAAGCTCCTCGCCGTCGATCCAGACTTTTCCGTCATGGATGTCAACGGTCTGCCCGCTGGTAGCGATGACCCGCTTTATAAGCTGGTCATGATCGCCGGTGGGATCAGCAAAAACAACGATATCGCCTTGCTCCGGCCCGTGCGAGAACCTATACGTGAGCTTCTCGGCAACTACCATATCGCCGATCTGGATAGTCGGGATCATAGAGCCGGTGGGAATCGCAAACGGCTGTACCACATACGGCTGTATTCCCCCGCGGACAATCACAAAAGCGACGGCGCAAAGCACCAGAAGCTCGATCAGGGATTGCAGTTCGGGGGGCAGCCTGTCGGTAAGCTTGCCGCTCATTCATTGCCTCCTCGTAGGTATTTTGGCTTTTGCACGAGACATTATTCTATACATCATCACTGACTTGCACACGACACGGTTATCCGGCATTACTCGGCAGCTTTTATCCATCATCGGCAACCCCCTCGGGACCGGAAAGAAGATCCGGCCTCACCTGCAAGGTCTTTGCCAGGGACATCTCACGCCTCCACGCTGCAATGCGTGCGTGATCCCCACTCCGAAGCACCTCCGGCACCTCCACGCCGCGATACGTCGCCGGCCGTGTGTATTGAGGATACTCGAGCAACCCCGCCGAGAAGGACTCCTCCACGCAAGATCCACAGTCGCCGAGCACCCCGGGAAGGAGCCTTGCGACCGCATCGATCACAACCATCGCCGGCAACTCCCCGCCGGTGAGCACGTAATCCCCGATTGAAAGCTCGGCATCTGCGAGGTCAAGCGCCCTCTGGTCGAACCCCTCGTAGCGACCGCACACGAGCAGCAACCGTTGCCGACCCGACAGCTCCTTGGCAACCTGCTGGGTGAAAGGGCGTCCGCCCGGGCTCAAGAACAGGATGTGGGGCGTATCCTGCGCCATCGCTGAGATCGCCTCGATCGCCTCGAAAAGCGGCTCGGGCTTCATGAGCATGCCCGGCCCGCCCCCATAGGGAGCGTCGTCGGTGGACCTGTGGCGGTCATGGGTGTAATCGCGCAGATCGTGGACGTGCAGGTCTAAAATGCCTTTTTCCTGGGCCGCACCCAAAAGAGATGCCGAGAGAGGCGCATCGAACATCTCGGGAAAGATGGAGATGATGTCGACCCTCATGGCAGCGCCTGGCCGTCGAGAAGGAGCGCCTGGCCGTCGGGAGGCGATGCCTGGCTCGTGTCAGCGCGCAGGGGCACCTGGCCCTGGCCGTCGGGAAGGAGCCCTGGGAGGAGCCTCGTGCGCACGGTCCTGCTAGGCTCGTCAACCTCTAAGACGACCTCGTCGATCACGGGCACAAGGACCTCGCCAAACCTGCCGTGGACAACCCAGACGTCATTTGCCCCCGTGACAATGGTATCGACGACAAGACCGATCTCACCATGCGCCTCGTCAAGGACACGTCTGCCCACCGCTGTGTCCTGCTCGGCGGCAAAAGAGTCCCAGCCTTCGGGAAGCGCGTCTGCCCGCGCCAGCAGGTCCGTACCGGCAAGCGGTGCGGCATCCGCGACGGAACCTATCCCCTCAATGCCAAGGATAAAGCCCCGCGAGACCGAGGAGATGGACTTGATCCTCCCCGATCGGGAGCTGGAGGGAGGCGGCACAGCCCAGATTTGGATGTCCAAAAGAATGGAAGGGTCAACCGTGCCAGTATCGAAGGCCCGCGACAGGGCCTCAGACGTGACAAGCACCTCGCCCGCAAGGCCATGAACCCGCACGACATGCGCCACACGCGTAAACGGCCAGCACACCATGGGTGTTATCCGAGCACATCCACGTCCACATGCAGCCCTTCGGCACTACCTGCGGCACGAGCAAGCGTTCGGATAGCCTTGATGATGCGGCCGCCACGACCGATCACCTTGCCCACATCGTCATCCGCAACGCTTACCTCAAAGCTCACGGAACCCTCGTAATCACTGCGGCGGATATCGATCGCTTCCAGGTCCTCGGCAAGCGATTCGACCAGATAGCGAACGAGCGACTCAACAACAGCGCCTGGATCGTCTGCCATGGCTACTCTGCGGGTTGAGTGTCAGCTGCTTCTTCCACAGCTACCTCTACGCTCTCAGCAACTGCCGCTTCCGCTGCGTCTGCCTCGGCGATCTCGGTTTTCGCACTCTTGGCAATGACAAGCAGCTTCTGGACAGCCTCCGTCGGCTGGGCGCCTTTTGCTACCCATGCCTCGATCTTCTCCACATCAAGCTCGACGAGTGTTGGAGTGGTGCGGGGGTTGTACCGACCGACGATCTCGATAAAGCGGCCATCGCGACGAGCGCGCCCGTCAGCGACGACCACGCGATAGAAAGGTGCCTTTTTGGCGCCGTGACGCGCCAGTCGAATCTTGACTGCCAACACATCTCCTCAGGTTAATATGGCCGCATAACGCATATGCCGTACGTGCAAAAGTATCTGCAAAGGATGCGGCTGCTCAATAGACACAGTAACTGGTTATTTTACGACAATGCGGCAACTTGGCAAAGGGCAACTTGAAACACGCTATTTACGTGCTGCTTACGCGCGAGTTAAGCCCGGCTACTTGATGCTGCTTGAGGCCCCATGCCGCTACTTAAAACCCGGGTAGCCCGCCAGGGAACTTCATGCGCTTGCGCCCTTTGCCAGACATCGACTGCATCTGCCGCATCATCTTCCTTGCCTCGGCGAACTGCTTGAGTAGCCGGTTGACATCGCTCACCGCCACGCCCGAGCCCTTGGCGATACGCTCGCGCCTGCTCCCGTTGATGATCTTGGGGTTCCTTCGCTCCGCAGGCGTCATCGCGAAGATGATGGCCTCGACCCGGTCGAGCTCACGCTCGTCGAACTGCTGCTCCGCCCCTTTGAGCCTCCCCGCCCCAGGAAGGGAGCTGAGCACCCCGCCGATCCCACCCATCTTGCGCACCTGCTTTATCTGGTCCAGGAAGTCCTCAAGCGTGAACTCGGCCCGCTGAAGCCGCTTGAGGGCCTTCTCATCAATCCCACCGTCTGCCTCGGCAGCCTCCTGCGCCTTCTCGATAAGGGTGACCACATCCCCCATGCCGAGGATACGCTTTGCCATCCTGTCAGGGAAAAACGGCTCAAGCGAATCGGGTTTCTCGCCGAGCGAGACGAACTTGATCGGCTTGCCGGTTGCCTGGCGTATCGACAGCGCGCCGCCGCCGCGTGCGTCGCCATCAAGCTTGCTCATGATCACGCCGTCGAAATCGACTTTCTCGGCAAACGCGGTGGCGACGTTGACGGCATCCTGCCCGGTCATGGCATCCACGACCATGAGGATCTGGTCTGGCTTCACGGTGGTGCGGATGCGGACCGCCTCGGACATCATCTCCTCGTCGACATGCAGCCGGCCCGCCGTGTCGATGATCACCACGTCGCGCAGGTTATCGACCGCATGGCGGATGCCGGCTTTGGCGATGCGCGCCACGTCGGCCCCCTCGCCCCGGAAGACCGGGATGTCCAGCTCCCTCCCGAGCGCCTCAAGCTGATCGATCGCCGCCGGCCGGTAGATATCGCAGGCAACAAGCAGAGGGCTTCTCCCCTGCTTGCGCAGGCGGAAGGCGAGCTTTGCCGAGGCGGTGGTCTTGCCCGAGCCCTGAAGCCCGACGAGCATGATCACATTGGGGATGCGGCCTGAGAGCACAAGCCCGCTGTTGGTGTCGCCAAGCAGGTGCGTCAGCTCGTCCAGCACTATCTTGATGACCTGCTGGCCTGGGGTGAGCGAGTTTAAGACATCGCTTCCCACAGCCCGTTCGCGGACACGCGCAATGAACTCCTTCACCACGCGGTAGTTCACGTCGGCCTCAAGAAGCGCCATACGGATCTCGCGCATGGCAGCGTCGACATCCGCCTCGGAAAGCCGGCCTTTGCCGGTCAGGTTCTTAAAGATGCCCTGCAGACGCTCGGACAGGTTCTCAAACACGCGCTACTCCACCTTCCCAAACTGATCGAACGGAAACATGATGAACACCGCACGCCCACGCACCGACGAAAGGGGGATGGGGCCGATAAACCGGCTGTCAAGCGAGATTGGCCGGTTATCGCCGAGGACGAACAGGTGGCCATCGGGCACCGTGAATGCCTGTTGCCCCTCCCCTCGGCCATTTTTCTCAAGTATCCGGCTTTGCGTGGTCTCGGGCACGCCGTTCGCGTATGCGATCCCCTCGCGGATCTCGACCGTGTCGCCAGGGAGGGCGATAACGCGCTTTATCATCCCGACCGGACTGCCGTCCTCCCTGTGCCCGTCAAAGATGATCACATCGCCCCTTGTGGGGGACTTGTACGACCGTGTGATGAGTATCCGCTCGCCATCGCGCAAGGATGGCAGCATCGAGTCGCCGTCGGCGGCAATCGGGACAAACAGGACGTAAAAGAACACTATGCAGGCGATGAATACCGCAAACAGCGGCCCGAGCATCATCCCCCAGATCCGCCCAGGGTTCTCTGGGGCACCGGGAGCTAAGAGGGTCGGCCCTATGTAGAGGTCGTCCCCGGTAGAAAGGCTGCTTTCCGCAGGCCGAGCACTCACCGCAGGCCGAGCGTCTCCGGCGGGAAGGCCGTCCCCGGCAGACTGACCGACCTTGGCAGAAAGGCCGTCCTTTGTGGGGTCAGGGCCTGACAGGGCTACACCCCCTGGATCAGGGCACGGGCAAACGACTCGGCATCAAACGGCCTCAGATCATCAAGCGACTCGCCAACGCCGATGTAGGTGATCGGTATGCCCAGCTCACGGACGATGGCGACAGCGATGCCGCCTTTTGCGGTCCCGTCCAGCTTGGTGAGGACAATGGCGTCCACATGAAGGGCGGCATCGAACTCCCGTGCCTGCATAAGCCCGTTCTGCCCGGTCGTCGCGTCCATGACAAGCACGGTCCTCACCGGCGGCGTGCTGCGATCGACGCTTACCCGCTGGACCTTTTGCAACTCGCGCATGAGGTCTGCCGAGGTATGCAGCCGCCCGGCGGTATCAATCAGAGTGAAATCCGCGCCGGTCTTCTCGGCAGCCTCGATCGCATCGAATGCGGCGGCGGCGGGATCGGCGCCCCGCTCACGTCCGACCACGGGCACGCCTGCCCGCTTGGCCCAGACATCAAGCTGCTCTGATGCGGCCACACGGAAGGTGTCCGCGCTCCCAAGCATCACCTTCCTGCCCGCATCGGCAGCCTGCTTCGCAAGCTTCCCGACCGAGGTGGTCTTGCCCGTGCCGTTCACGCCGACCATAAGTATCGTGACCGGCCGCTCGTCAAAGACGGTCGTGCCGACGGTGCCGGTGGTGATGCCGCCGACGGTGCCGCTGGTGGTAGTGCCGCTGGTCGTGATGGTGCCGGTGCCGCTGGCACGGGCAGCGCCCCTGAGCTCGACCGCGATGCGCTCCACAAGATGGCCGAGGACCGCCTGTGCATCGGGCAGGGCCTGCCGATTGGCCTCATCGCAAAGCGAGGTGACTATCTCCTCGGTAGCCGAGAACCCGACATCGGCACCGAGAAGCGCACCTTCCAGATCCTCCCAGAACTCCTGGGAGAGGTCCGGGCCTCGGCGCAGCAAGACATTGAGCTGCCCCCCTAGGCGGTCCCGGCTTTTTGCAAGCCCCTCCGATAGACGCTTATGCCAAGGCGTACTCATCAGCCTCCCCGGCCTCTTCCAAAGCCTGATCCAGCTTCTGGCTTACGATCTTGGAGACCCCGTCCGCCTTCATGGATACCCCGTGCAGCACGTCGGCCATCTCCATGGTGCGGCGCTGATGGCTCACGATGACGAGTTGCGTACGCGCACGCATATCGCTTATGAAGGAGACAAACCGATGCAGGTTCGCGTCGTCGAGCGATGCCTCCACCTCATCAAGGATGTAAAACGGGCATGGGCGGGTGCGGTAGACGGCAAAGAGCAGCGCGAGTGCCGTGAGCGACTTCTCGCCACCGCTCATCAGCGTCATCTTCGTAAGCTTCTTGCCCCTGGGCTGGGCTATGACCTCGACCCCGGTCGTCTCCGGATCATCGGGGGCCGTAAGCCGAAGCTGCGCGGTGCCGCCGGGGAAGAGCGCGCCAAAGACCTCCTGGAAATAGCGGTCGACATCCTCAAAGGTCTCCAGAAAGCGGTCTCGCATCTTGCGGTCGATAGCGGCAACGACCTTGGTGAGCGCCTTGCGAGAGGCATCCAGGTCGGCGACTTGCACACCCATGAAGTCACGGCGGGCCTTGAGCGCCTCGTACTCCTCGGCGGCAACCGGATTGACCGGCCCAAGCCCGCTGATCATCTTGCGCACCTGGTGCGCGTGCTCCTCGGTAGCATGGCGGTCGTCTATCGGCTCTACCGACATCGCACTCTCAAGCGGCATACCGAGCTCTTCGACGATGCGGCGCACCGCCCCGGTCACCCGTACCTCGAGCTGCCCTTTCTCCACCCTAAGACTGCTGATCGAATCGGTCTGCTCGTCTATGGTCGCCTGCGCAAAGCGCACGGCCTCCTGGGCCTCTCGCACCGTCGTGCGGAGCGATTCTGAGTCGGCCTGCTCGAAATGTGCGCGATCACGCAGCTTGACCGCCCAGAACCCTGCACGTTCCTGGAGGCTTGTGTACAGGTCATGCAAAGGATGCAGCCGCTCGCGCAGAAGCTCAAGCGCGTACTCGGTCTCACGCGAGCGGTCAACCGTCTCGTTAAGGTCGCTCACCTCGGCGTTGATGGCGGCAAAGTGGCGCTTTAAGTGCACCTCGCGCTCGGAGACCGTGGCGATCTCGACCTGGCAGGCATTCAGCCGCTCGGCGACCGCGCTTTCCTCCCTGAACTTCAGGTCGCGCTTCTCCCCCGCAACAATAGACGCCTCCTCGAAGGACTCGAGTTGCTCGATGAGGTCCTCGATCGTAGCCGCGTGGACATCGAGCTCGGGGGTGTTCCGTGCGATGCGATCATGGATGTCGGTCAGCCGACGGGCGGTCAGGCCCTTCTCGGCCTCAAGGGTCGTCACCTGCTGTTCGATGCGCCCGACATCTGCAAGCAGCGCATCGCGCTCGCCGATGACGGTCGCCTCCTTCTGCGAAAGGTCAAGCGCATCCTGCTGCGCAAGGGTGAGCGCCTCTTCCGCCGAGGCTGTCGTTGACTCGGCCTCGCCGACACGGGCCGTGATCGCATGCGTCAGGTCCTCGAGCTCGTTGATGCGCTGCTTGCGCGTCAAGACACCCTCTGTGTCTGATATCTGGATGCCGAGCGTCAGTTTGCCGCTCGGCCAGACGACCACGCCCTCGGGCGTGACGAACCGTGCGCCGCTCGTGTCCGTCTGCGCAGCGGCAACCGCCTCATCGACCGTGTCGACCAGGTAGATGTCGCCCAAAAGCGCGATGACGAACTCGGTAGAGGCAGGGTCGAAGGAAAGCTCGTCGATGAGCCGCCTCCCCGCCTCGGGCCTCCCCGAGAGAGGGGAACGTGCGCCGGAGACCGGCACCAACGATATCTCGCCGTCAACGTTGTCCGCAAGCACCTTCGCGGCGGGCGCAAGCGAGTCCGCATCGCGTATGAGAAGCCCGAAAAGGTCTGCGCCGAGAAGGCGTTCCGTGAGCGCCTCAAGGTGCTCTGGTGCCTTGATCGCATCCGCAACAGGGCCGACGAACCCCGGGAACTCCGCCTCACGGCTGATCGCGTAGGCGAGCCCTGGGGCTGCAGCAGCGAACGCACGCCCGATCTCCTCGATCCCCCGTATCTCCGCACGCCTCTCCGCAAGCTCGCTTCGCTGCGCCTCAAGCTCCTTGCGCCGCGAGTCGAGGACACGGACGCGCTTGTCCACATCGGACTCGGCAAGGGTAAGGTCACGCTTCAGGCGGACAAGGCCCTCCTCCAGCTGAAGGAGCCGGTTGCGACGGGCGGTGAGGGTCGCGTGAGCGGCTTCGAGCTGCTCGGCGACCTGCTCGGCATGTGAGCCGAGTATCTCTTGCTCAAGCGACATCGAGGAAAGCGCCTGCTCCGCCTTGAGGAGCGCCTCCCGATGATCCTCTAGCTTCTTGCGGGTCGCCCGCGTTTCAGCCGCCAGCTTGGAGAGTCCTTCGTCGGTGCCGATGCGGGCCTTGCGCGCGCTCTCCCCATTGCGCCGCAGCTCGGAGAGCTGGCTGTAAAGCGCTTTCAGCCGCCCCTCCGTCTCAGCCCGCTCCACCCGCACCCGCTCAAGCTCGCCCGAGCGCTTGGCCGAGCGGGTCTCGGCCTGATGAAGCTTGCCCCTGAGCTCGGAAAGCCGCGTGACGAGGTTCTTGCCCTTTTCCTCAAGCAGCAGCAGCCCGGCATCGAGTCTTTCCAGAATCGACTGCATCCGCCGCCTCTGCTCGGAAAGGTCGCCTACAAAAAGGCCTTTTTCCTCGAGGAGCGCCTGGAACTTCTCAAGCTCCCGCTCTTTCTCGGCGAAAGACATCTTCGAGAACTCGATCTCGGCGCTTGCCTCCTTCTCGCGCTTCCCCGTCGATTCCCAGACTTCTTGGAGTTGACGCAGCTCGTCTACGGCAAGCGCGATCTCGGCATCACGGAGCTGTGCCACGAGTTCGGCGTGAGCGGTAGCGCGGTCGGCCTGGCGCTGTAGCGGCCTGAGCTGTCGGTCGATCTCACCCGCGATGTCACGGGCACGCTCCAGGTGGGCATCGAGCCCTGACAGCTTGCGCAGGGCACGCTCACGGCGCTTCTTGTGCTTGAGGACGCCCGCGGCCTCCTCGATAAGCCCGCGACGGTCCTCAGGCCGAGAACTCAGCACCTCCTCAAGCCGACCCTGGCCGATGACCGAATACGTGTCGCGGCCAAGACCGCTGTCATGCAGCAGGTCGTGCACGTCCATAAGCCGGACAGGGGTCTTATTGATAAGGTATTCGCTCTCCCCCGAGCGGTACATGCGCCGAGAAAGCGTCACCTCGCTGAACTCAAGGGGAAGCGTCCCGTCGGAGTTATCGAGCACGAGGTCCACCTCGGCGACCCCGACCGCGGTCCGTGCCGAGGAGCCAGCGAAGATCACATCCTCCATCGCCTGGCCACGAAGCGTTTTCGCGCTCTGCTCGCCGAGCACCCAAAGCACCGCGTCGGAGATGTTCGACTTACCTGAGCCATTGGGGCCGACGACCACCGTCACACCCGGCTCAAGGGTGAGCACACTCCTATCGGCGAACGATTTAAAGCCCTTGAGTATGAGTGACTTCAGATACACACGGCTCTCCTACGGGTTCCTTTGCGTGGACCGGTCAAGCAGCGCCTCAGCCGCCGCCGCCGCCTCTGCCTCTCGTTTGCTGCGCCCTTGCCCCTGGCCGACGACCGCTCCTTCAATCTCCACGACCGCGGTGAACTCCCGATCATGCGGAGGGCCGCTTTGGCCGACGATCCGGTACGCAGGAATGGCCCCTTTGGCCTGGACAAGCTCTTGCAAGAGGGATTTTGGGTTCTCAGGCGCGCTTGCAGCATCAGCCGAGATGAGCGGGCCTAGCGTACGCATCACCCACTCACGCGCCGCCTGCCTGCCAGCATCCAGATACAACGCCGCCGTGACCGCCTCATAGACATCCTCAAGCGCCGAGGCAACCCCTCGACCACCCGACTTCAGCTCGCTGTCCCCATAAAAGATCGCATCTCCGAGACCACATTGCCGAGCAGCCTCGCTCAACGTCGAGCCAGAGACCAGCGACACCCTGATACGGGTAAGGCCTCCCTCCGTAAGATCAGGGAAGCGGTGGTAAAGCTCCTCGGCGATTATGGCAGCAAGAAGCGCATCGCCAAGGAACTCCAACCGCTCGAACGACTCCCCCGTTGTGTCCGCTGTGGCCGACGGGTGCGTCAGCGCCCGGACGAGCAACTCGCGGTCGGCAAACGAATGGCCGAGGATGCCTTCTGCGAGGGCAGGCTTGCCTGAGGCGGGCTCTTTCATCTATCCGCCCATGCCAGCGTACGCACGTGCCGCGGAGGTCTTCAGGTCAGTTCTTGGCGATGTAGGCAATGGCATCACCCACCGTTTTGATGTTTTCAATCTCCTCGTCGGGGATAGAGGTGCCAAACTCCTCCTCTAGGGCCATCACAAGCTCGACGATGTCAAGTGAGTCAGCTCCAAGGTCATCGATAAAGGCAGCCTCTTCGGTCACCGCATCCTCATCAACGTTGAACTGATCGACGATCACGCTGCATACCTTGTCAAAAAGCTCATCATGCTCCATGCGCACACCTCCTCTCACGCATCCTCCTCGGTCGACGACGCTCCAACAGCCGGCGCGATAACATGGACGATCTTCTCAGAAAGGCCTTCCCTGCAGGCGCGGGCGGCGACTAGAATGCCGTTTGCCACCGCGTCTGCGCGGGAGGAGCCATGCGCGATGATAGCCACTCCGTTAACACCAAGCAACGGTGCCCCCCCATACTGGTCTGGATCAAGGTCGCTCTTGAGCCGCATGAGCGAGGGCTTGAGGACGGCAGCCGCCGCCTTGTTGACCGCACCGGATGTCATCGCCGCTTTAAGCCGAGAGAGGATGCTCTTGCTCGTCCCCTCCAGCAGCTTGAGCGTCACATTGCCGGTGAACCCGTCGGTGACAACGACATCGGCGGCACGCTCCATGAGATCGCGCCCTTCGATGTTGCCGATAAAACCCGGCACCTGCGCCACCATCCTCTCGTGCGCCTCTATGGCAAGCAGTGAGCCTTTGGTGGGCTCCTCCCCTATGTTGAGGAGCGCTACCCGCGGTGCGGCCACCCCAAGCACTGCCTGGGCATACGCCACCCCCATGATGCCGAACTGCACCAGGTTCTCCGGCTTGCAGTCCGCATTCGCGCCGACATCAAGCAACACGACCGGCCCACCTGCCGCCGGAAGCGCGATGGCGGTAGCTGGGCGTTTCACTCCCCGGATGCGACCGATCACAAGCGTCGCAGCCGCCATGACCGCGCCGGTCGACCCCGCCGAGAAGAACCCATCGGCACGTCGCTCCCTCACAAGCCGACATCCGACCACGATCGAAGAGTCCTTCTTCGTCCGGACAGCCGTCGCCGGATGCTCGTCCATGGCAATGACTTGGGATGTGACAACCGGTGTCAGCCGGCCTTCAAGCCCCACCGCAAACGGGGTCACCACATCCGCCGGGCCGCAAAGGGCGACCGCAAGGCCAGGATCGGCAGCAAGGGATGTCCTCACCCCGCCGAGCACCTCATCCGGCGCGAAATCGCCGCCGACAGCGTCGACGGCGATCGTGACAGTACGGCTCTTGTCCACGGGACTCTCCAAAGATGATCCTCGTACCTATGACTTTATGACATTGCGGCCAAACAAAAGCCGGGCAGGGGTTTTAAGCCCGCGCCTTGCAGGAGCAGACCTACTCGGTGTCGATGATCTCTTTACCGTTGTAATACCCGCACTCGGGGCACACCCTGTGTGGCAGTTTGGGCAGGTGGCACTGCGGGCAGGTGGAGACGCCTACAGCGGTCAGCTTGTGCGACGAACGCCTTGAGTTGGTCTTTGCACGACCTGTTTTTCTTTTTGGGACAGCCATCGTCTCGGCTCTTTCCTCCATGGTGGTCTCCACACCCATAAGACGGGTGCGCAATACATCAACAACATCTACTAATAAACGCCGTCCAATACCATCCGGCGCACAATGACAGATCATATCATGTCATTTTAGTTTCGGACAAAAACAGGGGACGTGAAACGCTCTGCCGATAAAAACATGGCAAAAACACGTCGTCCACATACCTGGAGCCGCAATCGCGTGGGCTTGCGACCCTCTAGTCGAACCGCAAGCCCACGTACCATATCTCAGTCGATGAGCATCGCCTTCAGGGTGTTGAACACGGCATCTGACACCACGTTGCTGCCGCCATAGACCTGGATGTCAGGGCTTGTGCCCGAGTACGCGCCCGGCAGGTAGCCCGCCCAGACCG
>Ga0123353_10006053_pt1 | contig 16035 bp, 10 predicted proteins | sample TergutLab28metaG_3_FD_92763 | JGI IMG/M metagenome (GOLD analysis project Ga0123353, IMG submission 92763) | Labiotermes labralis P3 segment gut microbial communities from Petit-Saut dam, French Guiana - Lab288 P3 | ecosystem: Host-associated > Arthropoda: Insects > Digestive system > Gut ... | reverse complement strand
CGATTTTATCACCCGCACAATATTGGGTGAGGAGTACAGATCACTTAGCTCCTCGTTATGCAGTCTCCTCCATTCCCCCGTTACCTCGTCCCTCCTATGTCCAAATATTCTCCTCAACACCATGTTCTCAAACACCCTCAGCTTCCTTTCCTCCCTCAATGTCAGCGACCAAGCTTCACACTCATACAAAACAACAGGCAATATTATAGTTCTATGTATCTTAGTCTTTAATTTCCTGGACAGCAACCTGGAAGACAAAAGATTCTGCACCGAATGATAGCAAGCATTTCCTGACCTCAGTCTACTCTTTATTTCTTCCCGAATAGAATTTTGGGCACTAATGATACATACGTAAACAAATTATATTATTTGTAATGTGTCCCGCAGACTCCTTGTGTCTCCTGGTGCCCAGACCGTTGCTGGCCATTGCTCCGGAGCATTTTCCGCTATATCGAAATGATGCTTATGCGGCGTGTATCAAGCGTTTCGTGCCCTTCGCGCGTGTCTTGTCGACTTGCTGTGACATTTACGCGGAATTGGTGTTTAGCGAATCGAGATGTTCGGGTAAGTCATCATCTGCGCTCCATCCTTACCCGATGTAGTGAGTGGCTTTGCTTTGTTCGGTAACTCAGCTTCGAAGAAGTGGAACGTGTCTGTTTCCGTAACGTAGTTGCTGTGGGTTTGTTAGGCGTCATGTCTTTGAAACCTGATCTGTAACATCATATTTCTACGAATAGGTGAGGCTGTAGTATTACACATTTCAGTCTTCCTATATTTAGGTTGCGTAGGGAAGTATAAGGTAAAGGTAAAGTGATCCCGTTACAGACCCGGTGTGGCCCACAGGGTGGGTAGAGGTATAGCTCTACTCTTCCATGAACGTGGCAATAGAAGGGGGTGAGGGGTCTGCAGCACGCCCCGGTCGCACTTTACCCCCGGGAAAGACACGGTACCCATTTTACAGGAGGCTGGGTGGGCCCCAGGGCCGCTCTGGACGGGCGGAAAATCTCGAACCCACCAGGGTTTGATCCCGGACCGTCCAGCCCGTAGTCAGTCGCTATACCGACTGAGCTACCCGGCCCACATGTAGGGAAGTATAGTGAAGTGAATTGTAGCAAACGGTCACCAAATTAATTAATTCCTCGTTCATGACATTTTGGTTTGTTGTTTTATGCTGGCATTTTAACATTTTTATGGGGTTTATTAGCTAGCCTTCTTTATATTGTGATTGTGGCATGTAGTTTGGTGACGTGACGTGAATACTCATGGCGTGACTTGGTTTGTTGTGTCTTTACTTGCACAGAACTCTTTGCCTAATGTCTTACAGCTGTGTATGTGTGTTGTCGTCGTCGTTTCCCAGCTAATAAATTAATACGAGACTTACCGGTCAGTGGCGTGGCTAGGTTTTTTGACTCCTCGGACGCGCAATAACAATGGCCGCCACTGACGAATTACGGAATTCTAAAATTGTACAGTTGTTGAATTTCCTTCTGTATTTGTCAATAATTTGAAATGTGTTTGTCGCAGATTTTTTAATTTTAAAATAACCATTTTGCGGCCCTTTTGACTCTACTGTCTAAGGCCTCCGAGTAACGCCGCCGCCACCAGTACACATTTGAGTGTTCTAGTTGTGAACAGTCTATAGGTGCACATGTCGATTGACCCTGAAATTTCGCTACAAAGTTTGTCTCTGTAACTTGGCTGTGTCTAATAGAAATGAAAACTTGAGTCTCTTTCGCCGGAATGATACGGCTCTTACCGTCGCCGACGTACGTCACGAGATTGTGCTACTACCGTAACACTTTTACATTTCTCAGATTACGAGTTGGCATCATACCGCGAATCGGTGTGGATCGAATGTTATTCGTCACGGATTCGTTTATGCTGAAAGGAAATTTGAACTGCTTCTTATCCGTGACCCTTTGCATATCTCGATCACATTGCCGTCGTCAGACAGTGCTGTCGATATATGGAGAACCTAGAGTTTCAACTTTAGACTTCTATTTCACATGGATAAATAATAGTAGACTTTGCCTTTCATGTGACCGTTCTTTCCATTCTTGTTACTAGTTTCTTAATGCCCCGAAGTCAGTGGGAAATGTCGACAGCTCATTTCGTTACTGAAGGCTCCTAACGAGGTTCTGTTGGCTAGTGCTGCGTGCTGTAACCTTACTTCTCGTATTTACGACTGCGGTTTTGGCTGTCGTCTCCTTGTGCCCCACATCGGTAGCTTTCGGACCACGTCGTTGATTTCTTTACACCTCGGTACGATGGCAATCCGATTGTTGAAGGTTGCTGACACGTTTTGGTTGGTTGTAGAAGTGTGTCTTGCTTTTCTTGGATGTGCTGCGTTTCATCTAAATGCAAATTGTGCTCAAAAGACCTGTTGGGCAGCAGCAGTATGAAATGCGGTAATGAGATACGGCTGAATGATGAAGGAAAAAGAGCAACTTTATGCTGCTCCCGGCCTTGTATTTAGTTAGTTAAACAAGTGTAGGCAAAACTAGGTCCTAAGTAGGCTAACTGGGATATGCAGTACGTTGGAGATTGCGTGGAGGAATAAAACGTTCAGAGCGAAAACTAAAAAAATAATGCCTACGAACTGTTTATTTTAATCGGTGTTTTTTTTTTAATGTTGTGCCCTGGGGGAAACATTTTGCTAATGGGCCTCCTCGTACCGTTTTAAATACCACAGTTAACAAGTTAGCTAATGTTCTGAGACCTATATATTACTTTTGTCGGGCGGGCCGACGGCGGAGGTATAGAGAGGACACAAGGACACTGAATTTGCCGTCGCTTGGCCACATGATGATGCCCTTCTCATTGTTTTATGGTTTTTTTTGCCTGCATTAGCCGTGGCGTCTTAAGTTCGTCATTGTCACAAATTAGCAATGGTTTAACACCTTGCTGCGTAAAGGGTATTAGTTACGTGTATTTTCGTACCACCTCTTATGGGGGGAGGGGGTGCCATGTTGGTTGTGTAATGGACGGCGTTCATACTTCCTGCAAGACGTGTGTCTGGCCTATGCCATATTCTAAAACAGTGATTGGTAGTAACTGTTGTTCTTTTGGGGTCATTGGTCTCCCAGAATGGTAGCAGATGCGAAGATGCCATACTGAAAGAACATGATATTTTTATTTAGCGTAACGTGTGTACTGTGTACGTGTTTTTATCTGTCCTTCCCCTTAAGTTAAATGGCACACACTTTTAACTAGGATAAAGCCTGTTAGAAGTTAAAATGAGAAATTTTGAAAAAATAATTGTCGGAAATATCGGAATTGAATCCGCACTAAACAACAGGCATACTTTCGTTGCAGTCACAGCTTAACCAAGTGCGTCAGCCGGTAGTTGAATAATAATGACACTCATATACAGAATAAGTACCGACAGATGCGTTGTAGAAATTTCGCTTGTATTAGTTATGTCAGGATTATCGCCATACGCTGAGACTCTTCCCCTCTGTGTTTCGCTCTCTCACTTCTACGGTATTGTAACCGATCTCAAACATGCAGAAGAAGACAACAGGTGGAAACGTAATGTGTACTTTTTTTCTCTCTTAATAAGTGTACTGAACAGTTTGCATCTCCAGTTGCTGTTGCCCACTCGACTCACACTTAAACGTTACACCGCACAGTACCTGCCACGAAGTACTGCCCTCGCCTCTTGGAGATCTTGCGACCTAGTGCCCACATCCGTAACCCTTAAGATTGCTACTTCACAAGCCATTTCTGACGGTCATTGCCGTGTGGCAATGGTATCCCGAATTGTAAGACTGCCGTTGCCACACAGGGACAATTTTAAACTAAGGCTCGCGTGCGTGCATGATTGCATACTGTGAGAGTAGTCGCGCTGCCTGTCCGGGACACTGCGTTCGTACATCGGGTGTGCTTTACCTTTGGCGCATCGAACCATATCATTTTAATGCTGGCCCCAGTGTATGGCGTTAGATAGCCTATGACGCCCGTCCCTCACCTTGCGGATTTTCGCTCTAAGGTACAGCGATGATTTGCACATGTATTGCACGTTAAGGACCTGTCTCCCCCTCCCCCACCGCGTTTACGGTCAAACAGTGTGCAAAGCGGGTCAGTTTAACACTCACGCTACCACGGGATACTCGCGAACGGTTTTCGCGCAGAGGATTACATCAGTAAAGCGACAGATGGGTGTACTCGTGTTTTACAGGCCCCTAGGTGCGCTGTAGCTGCTATGTCGGGAATAAAACAACGTTGTTTTAAGACAGGTTTATCATTTTTTATTTTGTCGGCCACTTTGAGCTTTTATATAGACTATATGGCACGGCGTCGCTCTCCGAGTGGCCATAAGCGAATGAGCCGTGAAAGATACGATGCCCTTCATCTACGCCTGGGTTTTCCAAAAGTGCCCATGCGTATTCTGCGTCCCATCCTTCACTATTTGGTCGTATTTATTGCATCAGATGGATGTTACAGAATGTCAAACTCTGCCTGTGAAATGCTGTTCCAATGTATAGCTTCGACGTGCAAGTTAGTCATCCCGGGACTTAATACTGAGATAACTTCAGTTCGTTTAGAGGCCATCGATCAGAGTCGTTTAAGTCAGTGAGTGTGATTTATGTTTGCTAAAAGAGAATCCTCAGTCATCACTCACAAAGCGTGGTGGATGATGCGTATTTCTGTTTGTTTGTTCTATTCATAACTTTTCCTCCTCGTTATAAAAAAGAGTACTATCCGAGTCGCTTGTTTATTCTGCGTAACGGATTTCGCGTGTCTGCAGTTTGGACCTTTCTCAAGAGGCCTTACAAATTGTTATGAATGTATACTCAACAGTAAATTGGCCGAACAGGTTCTTGACCTGTGACTAGTCTTCTTGTAAACATGCACAATCTGACGTAGGTTTGTCTCTCCTGTTCGCGAAACGCCTACATAATGCGAGTTAAGTGACAGCATATTTTCTGTGTTCCACTATATTTTTATGTTAACATGTTTCACTGAAGTGGCGCAGTATGAACGTAGACCATTAATTTTAAAGTGAATTTATATGTCAGTATGTTTTGGCAAAGCACCAACTTCCAGTTGTGACGTTTCATGTGTCAGCGTCCTCTGATTCGCACATTCACAAGCGGGAGACGCAAGCAGAGAAATAGAAAATGGAGCACAGTCCTTAAGGAACTGTTTGTTAGTTAGTTGCTGTATTAGTGAAATTCTGTTTTTTTTTTTGAACTGTGGGTTCATTGTGTTCACAAGTGCCCCTCCACGAGCTCCAATTTTGAGGCATTGGAATGCCCTTCACGTTTTACGCCCTGTTTCTCAAAAATTTTCCCATCAGTTCTTAGGTATCCCAAATGGGGTCTTGTCTTTACAGTCCGGACCAAAACTGTGTGTGAACTATTTACGCCTCGCCCATCTCGTCCTTCCTGGGAACACGCAGAAAGATTAAAGAACTGTGTATTTCGGGTTGTTCATCTTTCACCGGAAGCCTTACGTCCTCTTTTGGAAATATTTAGTGTCGTGGTTCACGGATCTCTCGAATGAGGGATTAAAGAGTCAGAAAGACCAGATCAGTAGGCCTGGTGATCTTTTCTGTACATACATTAGCCGGAACCGTTTGCGTCCGTAGTGAGTGAATGTATGTCATTGGTTTGGTTCAGCTTTTCAGAATTTGTGAACCGGTGAAAATCGTGCCGCAGACAGAACTGTGCAGACCAGGCCGTTGACGTGCTCCTTTCGAACAAATTAATTGGAATACAACCAAAACTTTGATGCTATTATAATATGGCAGTGACCCCACACCGGTCGTCGGTCGTCTGGTTATGAGCCCTCCTTGTATTCGCGGTGTTAAATGTGATGAACACAACCGTATTCTGGGATTGACTGAGCTAAGGGCGCTTAAGTGCTGGTTGATCGCCCTTAGCAGTCTTGATCAAGTTGGGTAGTTTAGTTTGTAGTAACAGCTTGTAGTGGTTTCATGGTATATATTCTGCCAAATTATACATTGGCATTTAAATTACGAAACTGTAATACAGTAATTTATTCAGTCAATAACACAACATATATTGGTAATCAATATTAAAAACTCGGCGACATGTCACGGTTCACTGAGCCATCATCAGGCCAAATACAAAACACAGTACTGCTACATTCAGCGAGTGCGCACACTGTGGGATCCCATACTGCTTACAAATTATATTGACATATTTTATATATATATATATGAAACTCCTGTCAGTATGTCTTTGTTAAAATGTCTAAAATGCTATATTCCATATGTCTTACGAGTATAACAAGCTCTTGTCAGATGGGGTTGTTTATGGTTGCAGCCAATATCGTCACTTCTTGGTCGTATTTTAAGTTGTAGAGATCTGTTAGCAAGTGTCTTCTTGCCGTTATACGAAAGGCCACGTTCTGAATTACGTATCACACGCTAACTTTTCATCATAAGTTTCTTCTTTTTACGTCCTGTGGAAAACTGAGTTCTAAGTTGTATAACATAATGTCTTCCGGCTCTTATTAGCACTATTTTGGATATTGTGGATACAGTTAAAACTGAAGGTTTTATATATTCAAACTCTGTGTCAGTTTTTTGGGGATGATTATAACCTATATTGACGGATGTCCCGTTGTACGTACCGTATCGGAGGTTCTGTAATATTAATGGTGACTAGTTGAATGTAGTAATCTAGTTATAAAATAAATTATGGGAATGTGTGTATACTTACGATTCAAATTTGCAGGGCGTTTGCTTGTGTGCGTCTGCGTGTGATCAGAAATCGTGTCTGAGGTGTGTGCGGAAATAGCTGGTTGGTACAAAGTTATGTGCGCTCTGTCGGTGTCTACTAGAATTAGTGTCTCGAATATTACATTTGGTTTGACTGTACATTTGTCATATATCTGGTTATTAATTCGTGTTTCTTTGTAAATGTAGAATTTTTCCATTGTATCCAACATTTTACGTTTACTCGTAGTGTGTATTACGTCCATGATGTTTTCTATGGGGCCGATGGAGTGCTTATTGTCTAGTAGGTGTTGGGCAAATTTAGACTTGTTGTTCGCTTATTTATAATCGCGAAAGTGTTCCTGGAATCTTATGTGAAATGGCCTACCTGTCTGTCCGATATACTTCATATTGCAGTCCGAGTGTGTTAGTTGGTATACTCCGCATACGAAACTGCAATTTTTAGTTCGTTCTTCATTTGACGTCACAGGATTCCTGATGTTCAGGACAGCGTACGTGTATATCGCAGTGACGCAAACGGTGTGCTGGGAAAGATAGAAGAAGTTTATCATATTGAAGTAATTGGGGTTTGAGTGGGACGTATTAATTATTGTGGTGTCTTCCGTCTAGACGTTTTCATTGTGTGTTGTGAAACACGAGGCTTTTAATAATGCTGCCTGGACCTGCTCGATAAGAGACGCAAAATTTCATCACCACACTCGCGCGTGTCGGTGGGTGTTCGCCATAGAGATGGTTGAATTCATGGAAGAAATACTGTTCCTTCTCTATTGGACGGTGATGTATAAAAACTAGGATTCTCGTATTTCGATCGGATTATTGCCATCCAGTTTTATAATACCGTTTCTCCCCTATTGTGTTATTTTATTTCCCATATGCGTGAGGTTATTCCAGAAATACCCTCTCCACACTTACAGAAGTGCTTGCTGAGTTCCCCTTAATACGGTGAAGCAGAATTGCACAAATCCGAAGTGCCAGGTCATGGTGGCAACTTTGTTTTTTACGGTGGCATCTTAATAATTGTGTATACTCAGTATCGAACGCCCTTTGTGTTACTGTTGTGACGCGTAGAATTGTGGGGTGGCTTCGGGATTTCTGGAAAAGTTGTGCAGCCCTTCAATAAAGTAACATCCAGAATGTGACTGGCTGTCTACTGTGTCAGTGTATCGATCTTCACTATTTGATATTTATAGTCGTTTTGTCCTATGAAAATGGACGTGACTCATAGAGAGAGAGGCGTTTGCTTACTCTGAGTTACATAAAAATTTTACTGCGTGCAATTCAGAGCTTTGTGATTTCAATTTTTCTCTTGAAATTCGCGATTTCTAGTAATATTGCGAAAGATGGTCCTTGAGGGCTTGTCATTTACGGCATGCCAGTGATGCAAGAAGTTTCATGTTTTTTACACCATTTAGATCACGCCCGTTCAACCCTTTTATGTTGTGCGGGCAAGGTCGGCAAAACTGGTTTGCATGCGGCCGGCGTGAAGTAAATAAACACAATGAAGAGTGAATCAGTTTACGTATAATTATATGTATCATTTTTGCTTGTGTGTTTATCGTCCCGTAGTGTGCAGTAAAAACGTAGGATAATGACAGGAAATATTTATTTAAAAATCAGTTCACTTTTTAGGCGAATGTCTCAGTTGTAGCACATTTTCACAAAATTAATTCGTATGTTGTTTGAACGAAATTAACTGTAGTGCGACGGTGTTGCATCCGCTCGAATTTGCAATGATTCAGTAAGATTCACATTGATGTTTTTGCTGTTATGACGTGTACGTAATACCGTGGGTTATAGCTGACGTTTCGGCAGTCCCGCCTCTGAGATTAAACTGTTTAACAACCCAGTATACTTCAGTCTAAACTTTCGCGGCCACGGAAACCTGAAATTTCGTGATTTAGTGAGGTTATTTGTGTAGAGATTGTAACACAACACAGTTCAAGGACATTAATTGAATGGTTTCCTTGTGTTCGCTTGATACATTGCCGGAATCTCCTGTTGATTTCAAGCGGCACAGAATTGCCTCCCTTTCAACAACACACATCTTTCTCTTTTGTTGGTGTTCCATGATTAATTCCTACGGCTGAAGTTAATTACGTTCTCCAAGTAAATGGCGAGTGCGAAGTGCGAGATCGTGTGGGTTGTGACCTGTTCAGTCATTCTCTGAAGATTGGTGGCCTGGCCCATATTACGGCTTCTACTGAACTTTCAAATGCTTAGGTCCCTCAAGCACACTGATACGAGTCGTGGGTTCCCCACCTTTGTGGTATGACTTTCAAAGTTGATTCTCGTGACCTCGCTGTAGCCAGTGGTGGTGAGGCGATCAGATGCAAAGCTTGCAATGTTGCTGTTGCTGGACGATGCGTTTAACGAGGCGTCGGATTCACGTGTCGCCTCGTTGGTTGGTGAGGGAATAGCGAAACCAACTGTTTTGGGGTATAAACCCAGTTTACGTCCGGTAACAAACTCAGTTGATCATATTGTTTCTTCAGAAGCCGATATTTTCTAAGCTGGTAAAATTTCTCATATTTTGTGGAATGTGAAGTGTTATGGCCTTGTAAGCATTTAGTCCCCACTAGTCCCAGTTCTGATCTTGATTAATGAGTCCATGACATCTGATCTTATTGTTAGACGCGTTAACGAAACTGCTAAAAGCCAATGTTAGGTTCGTCATGTCTTTCTGCCCGCATGGAACAACTCCGTTCCTTCTGGACGGATTTTTATGCAGTTCGATATTGGACTATTTTGCGAAAATGTGTTGAGAAAATGTTTCATTAAAATCTGACAAGAGTAACCGGTACTTTACGCGAAGACCTGTGTGCATGTGTGATGTCTGGCTTAATTCTTCTTAGAAAGAGAAATGTTCCGGACAAAAGTTGCACACAGAATAAAGACATTTTATCTGCAGTATTTTTTTTAAATCGTGCCATTTATGAGATGAAGTGGAAAAATTTTATAGAGCCGGGCAGGCCACGGATGACAATACAACACGGTGCTGAAAATGTGCGAAGTGCATGCCGAGTAACAGCAGTAATATAGACACAAACTAATAATAGTTAATACTGATCCCTTTTCCATCGCAACAATGTTACGCGAACGCTCCACAATGTTACCTTATGGGTGCAATACCTGTTCTGAATTTATTACAATATCCCATCTACGTGTATGTCTTAAGAGTGGTCTCTGTGCTGTAGGTTTTTTTTTCGCTAAAACATTGTACGCCTGTCCTCTTCCCCAGTGCATGCCACATGCCCTGTCCATCTCGTCTCCTTGATCCGTACACCCTACAAATATTGGGCAATGAGTACGATTCGTGAAGCTTATTTGGCAGGTTTCTTCACCTTGCCGTTACTATCCCTCCTTGGGGCCAGATGTCTCAGCACCCCGATCTCAGACTCCCTCAGCCAAATATCTTCCCATAATTCATAAAGCAGGTAAGTCCGCCCTATCGATAAATGGGTCGTTCTGTCTTCACTTTCGAACTACGCTGTACTGTAGCAGGTAGTGGGGGACTGTGGCGTTTGATAGAAATTTAGTTCGATTTGTATTTTCGTGTTCATAAATACAGGAACTATGGGCCGGGTAGCTGAGTCGGTATAGCGACTGACTACGGACTGGACGATCCGGGGTCGAATCCCGGTGGCGACGAGATTTTCCGCCCGTCCAGCCCGGCCCTGAGGCCCACCCAACCTCCTGTACAATGGGTAGGGCCTACCGGGTCTTTCCCGGGGGTAAAGTGCGGCCGGGGCGTGCTGCTGACCACTCACCCACTTCGAGTGCCGCGATCATGGAAGAGTAGAGCTATACCTCTACCCACCCTCTGGGCCACACCGGGCTTCTAACGGAATCCCTTTACCTTATATATATATATATATATATATTGGAACTACTGGCATTCGCTCTTCGAGCAGTGTCGGAGAAAAGGTTATAATGTGGGCCTATTCAGCGTTATTTTGGAATCAGAAATGCTTCGTAGCTGAACTTAATTTCCATACCTCGTAATGCCTCTTCAGATGGTTTTGGAATTGAATTTCGCCTACGACTTTTTTAAAAGATCATCGGTGATAAATGTGTCAGTTGAACGGTCTCTGCGACGCAAAGTTCCACACACCCATAGTGTTGGAAATTGCGAGAATTGAATTCGTCAATACAGTGCAGTGCGCCTTGGGGCTCCAGCTGCTTTACACTTTTGTCAAGACGGCGGGGTGCTTCAATCAAAATGGCTGCCGTTTGCGGGCGTCGCTGTAATTCCGTTGCGTTTTGAACTTGGTGGAATTACGTTTAGTAATGCCTTTATTTTGTAGGGCCTTGGTGTATTTTCTACGTTTCTTCAGACGTCAACGTTTTAATAATGAACAAGTGGATTTAATTTTTTTAAATATTAATGGCGCATTGTCGTGCACTAAGACTGCATCATTACGGCCCTTTTAAAGACATTGCTTTATTTTAATAGTAACAGAATGGTTTCTTTTTTAACCGTCTGATTCATAAGAAGTAGATGTTGTTTCGACTTTTCACCGTTAGTGAATTGTCCTTAATGTTTTTTTGCAGTAATTTGTGTTTTAATATTTGCTATCAACCTGTGTTGTAAATTGTAGTAGTCGCAATGCGTCATGTTTTTTATCTGTAAAAACGTTTTAAAACCAGACTTACTTTAATGTACCACCAGCTTTAACATACAGAAATTCTGTGCTCTGCCCACATTGCAATTGTGTGTTTTGCGTGGACCTCAGAACAGACGGCACTTATTTTTCTTTGCAGCATTAACCTACCGGTTTTTATAACCGATACAGTGTTCACTGCGCGGTACGAACTGGGTCTTTAAGTCAGACGGCTGCAGTTTAAAACGTTAAAATTATTCGTACTATGCAACGATCTTTTATTTTAGTCAGGTTTTTAAAAACAAACAGGAATACAAGAACATTCTGAATTGTCAGTACGCAACTTTGCAAGTTTAATGTGGATAAAATGCTTTACGTTATCTCTGTGTTATCATTCTCAGGTGTTGTACGTAGAATTTCGCCAAATTCCATATTCTGTGACATTCCTTTAATAAAGGTTTACATTTTTGATTGTTTTAAATTTAAAATATGTGTTTGGGAGTCGTGCGGCCTGTTTCATGCGATAAAATATCCCTCGCGGATTGTCACATGGTGTCCATCATTAGCATTTCAGCCATTAACAGACTCAGTCCTTGGTTCACGCTCTTTTGGAAGGGCAGTCTGCGTCTGCTAGAAATTCCAAGGTTCATTGCTGTGCGCACACGAGCCGCAAATGAACATTGACCCGAGACCAGTAAGTAGTGCAGTCGACATTCTTGCACCAGAATCCACCATATTTGGCATGCTGTCCCACCTGCACTTAGGCATACAACCAAGTGGTCCATTCCGCTTAGAATTTCTGTAGAAAAATGTTTTTACCCAGTTGTTGACTGTAACATGTGCGCTGTGTGCCCCCGCCTCAGAACGGCTGCCCACCTCAGGGGGGTACCTTATATTCCAAGTCCCGTATCTTTAAACTTGCGGGCTGAGAAACTGTGCTCAGGTTATAAGTCTGGTACCTGTTTTATGGCACGAGATGTCAGTGAAAAATACCAGTCCCGCATACATCGGCCGCTAGAACACTTGTAGACTTTTGCAGCGTGTAATGTAAGTGATAAATGTTTTTGTACAGAGAGTAGACCCTAAGTAATACAGCCCCGCCAGGCGAAATCCTCCCCCATCCTGCCCGCATTCCTTAAATACCTTCCATGTCTCTAGTTACCAGAACTGAAGTATACCTTATGTTTGAGAACGTTACGTTTGAGAACGTGCAGCTCTCTCTCTCTGGCCTTCCGGTCGATATCTTAGAAATAATTTCTCTTTAGCGCGGAATGTTATTGAAAAGTGACACTTTGCTTCTTTTTGGGCGCGTTCGCAAAATTGCGAATAGCGACTATTAGCTTCGTCATGTCTGTCCATCTCTCCGCATGGAACAACTCTGGTCCCACTGGGCGGATTTTCATGAAATTTGATATTTGAACATTTTTCGAAAATCTGTCGAGCAAATTCAAGTTTCAGCAAACTCTGACAAGAATAAAGGGTACTACTGTACATGAAGACCAGTATACATTTTCGATCATATCTCGCTCACTTTCTTCTTAGCATAAAAATATTTTCAGGCAAAAGTTGTAGAGAAACTCGAAACACATCTTATGCTCAGTAACGTTTTTTTTTCTTAAATCTTGCCTTTTTGAGAATGTGGAAAATGTAGAGCGGGGCAGACTACATATGACAATATGTCGCATGCGCATTACATGCTGGACACCAAATGCTACAAACACGCCCATAATATGCAATACTTATTGCTTTTCCACCGTAACACTTGTTGCACGAACGCATCTCAGTGTTACGTTACACGTACATTACCTGTCCTGTTAAGTATACAGCAGGCAGTTCCACCATGTGCGTAACTGTGGAGCAGGTTTAACATGGCGCAGCTGTGATCAAAAGATTATAATTTTTAGACCCCACGTGTCAAAGACATGGATAGCTTTGATGCCTAATGGCACGTTAAACAATTTTATCTATCGTTTCGCGTCATGAAAGGCGCAACTCGTAATTGTACGGGAATACTGCGTTCCTGAACGCTTCCGGACAGGAACTCCGCTGTGGACTTCAGCTGGCAAAGTTTTAAACGGGCTACTAAACGGTGATATAGTGGGTGTGTGAACATTAAACAGCGACTGATCAGAAGGATTCCGTCAGCATTCTGCTGCCGAACTGCATCCAGGCCTGCCTGCCTAGTAGCCGATCTGTTCGTTCCAGTCCAGCACTGTCCCTCTCCACACGTGAAAACACTCCCCGAAGACTGCAGCAACTGGCTCGTCGCGTAGTACAGTCCGTTGCTTTCTTTATTCATCATCATCAGATGATGATGGTGGTGATGATGATATTTCCTTCCGTTCATTGTAGCCCATGAAAAGTGGGAATTAAAGGACGGGCTGGAGTGTGTTATTTCCTGGTGACGATGGTCATATCGGTGACGGGCGTGTAAGGGCATTTTTACACGCAGTACATGCCAGAAGTTTAGCATGTGCACCATCGAGTGTCACGTATTTAGTCCGTGTTATTAATTTAAACATCTAGCTCAGTCCCATGTGCAAGGTGCTTCATGTACAGTCGGATTTTCAAGAACATTCCACTGAGTCCCGTCACCATTCCCACATCCTCTTTCCGTAAAATAGTTCTCTGATTGCTCCAACTTACGTCTCGTTACGTCTCGCTGCCCCATTTCGGCGTCCATCCCATGTCCTACCTAGCGCCTGCTACACCTACAAGAACTAATTCGTAGTCGTGTTCGCTATCCACCAACATTCTACAGACCGTCGGTTACCAAATTTCGCTCCGCGGATCCTAAGTGATCAGCGATCCGTTCCCAGGAGATTCGTGGATACATTTACGTAATTGCTGCTTTGAATGTTATTAATTTTCTGAATTAAAGGAATAATGTTTTGTTACAATAGCCCCAAACTTCTTTAGTTGTCGAGGTATTTATTTCGTATGATTGTTATAATGTCTAATTAATCAACCCCCTGTACCCAAGCAGCTAGAGAAGGTTTAATTAAGGTCAGATTATGCACTCATTGTTACGTATGCTACTGGTATGTATTCGTATCCATCGGACATCAGTTGTGAGGTATAAATATCTAATACTGGATGCCTGTCGTCCGGACACGATCTGTACTGTACGTGAGCAAGGACACGTGAGGATCCGTTGTTATTTTTCGAAGCCAAGAAGGGTCAGCAAGCAAAAAAGTTTGGAAAGCACTGCTGCAGAGCATGTTCGCTTTCTCTCATCTTTCTCCCACGTACGGAATGCGTCCACATAATTTTCGGAAATACGCAGCCGTGTGTCTTATTAACGCAGTTCGTAACTCCTTGGTAGTCAGGCAAATGCGTGAGTTGTGCGTGCAGTCGGCTTTGAGCGCGCCCTCGTCCTTTACTGTTCCATTGCATTTGATTGTTCTTCAGCTTCGTTCTGTGCCAGATAATCTCAGTAGCTGGTATGTCGTGTTAAAACTAGTTGTAAAGGAATCAGCCCTGCCGGTCACTCACTCGTCAGGCACTGCGTAATCTGCAGCTTTCTGCGACGTAACTTCTTTCGCGGAGTGATGTTTTTCCTCCCCTTGTTGAAGGTACACCGGTGCACATTATTTTTCTCGGCTTCTGATCATGATTAATGAATTTCATTGGCACTTTAGTTGTGGGTATTTCTATTGTTTTGAAGGCCTCATTGTGTGTTCTGCCTGCACTTGTAGCTCGCCCCCGTCTTGTCAAATTAACGAAATCGGACAGGGGAGGTTAATGAAGTATGAATCCACTGTACTTGTCAGTTGTCGAGATAAAGCGTTTCAGTCTTGCTGACAGCACAGATTTATATATTTGTTCGTTCTTCATTGCAAAATGATTGATTTAATGCTTATTTAATGACGCTGCCAGTACTTAGACTAAGTAGCATCGAATGGTAGTGTGATTACTGAATAATGAATTGTAAAGGGTGTGGAAGGAGCAGCCATGATCTTAGTTTAGGCCTCTGTTCTGGCATTCGCGTAGAGGGACTAAGTAGAACAACGAAACACCACAGAAAAGTCCATTTCCGGACTGAGATTTGAAACCAGTACATCACGTTTATGAAGCAAGCAGAAACGATAAGCACTCGCTGCCGTCACATGAGTTCCTAAACGTTAGAACTGTGCCAGCGGTTAAGTTACTGATACTGTGTGAAGCAGTGCGTAATTAATGTTTGCTTACGCGCTCTTGTAAGTTTGAACCACATTGCGTGAATAACAAATGGCGGCTAATTATGAAAATAATGTAGCCTACAGTCTTTAGAGAAGACATCCGGTTGTGTTCCATAAACTCAGTTGTAAACATGGAACAGTCAGCACAATTATATTGTCATACAAACAATATTATAAGAACAATATTTGCCTTTTTAAAATGCTGCGTGTTTCGACTTTATTCGTGATTTAAGAGTCGAAACATGTGGAATTTTATAAAGGCAGGCATTGCTATTGTAATAAAAGGTAGTTGTTGTAGCTAAAATTGTCTTGAATGTCGCCAACATTTTGAGGTGTATAAAAATGGCAGTCACATTCGTCAGTGTTATCGCAGCCACCCATAGTCGTTATGTTAATAAGAAGCGACAGAGGCGATCATGCTGCCTTCTTCCCGCTGGAACCATCAGCGTGCTCCCCCCCCCCCCCTCTCCCTCTGCGGTACCCCAGCAATACAGCGGTTGTACCCTGGGCCCATAAACTTTGTGGGGTAGACTGCGTTTGAAAT
>Ga0123353_10006051_pt1 | contig 16036 bp, 10 predicted proteins | sample TergutLab28metaG_3_FD_92763 | JGI IMG/M metagenome (GOLD analysis project Ga0123353, IMG submission 92763) | Labiotermes labralis P3 segment gut microbial communities from Petit-Saut dam, French Guiana - Lab288 P3 | ecosystem: Host-associated > Arthropoda: Insects > Digestive system > Gut ... | reverse complement strand
TTGAAGTATAATAACATTCAGTTGTTTTTAAATGAGTGTTAAATTCTTCTGCCTCTTTTTGGTTTTCTTTTGATTATTATGATCCTTTGGAAAGTTGTAATACCCAGACATTACAGATTTACACTGTAATACAACATACTGAGTTGCAAGTATGAGATTTCATAGTAGTGTGTTATCAATTGTGAACAAGCACTAAATGCTGCATTACTGAACACCATAAATCCTGTAATTACCATGCATGAACTTAGCCATATTGGTACTGCTGGATTACAGCCAATAATTCTTTGTCTCTAAAATGCAAATGAAATATTCTATGAACTGCAGTATTGCTATTGGCTTGGATATTATAAATATTACAGCGCATTTATGTCGTACATTATTTTCTTATATGTTCTGAACATATATGATATGTTACAGAACTAAGTACATTTTTTTTAGTAACATGGTTTTCACCATAAATGTTAAGTCTTATATTTTTATCATATGCCTTACCTGTTGCATCATTACAAAACCCTGCTCCTCAGAAGGAGTTCCATTTGTCCCTGTTATGTTGACAACTGTGCATCATGTTAGAAACTGTAAAATTTCATACACTGTCATGAAGTTTTTACTCTTCATGCAGCTGGTTTGCTTGGAAGTTACCCAGCTGTCCCTTTCTACTTCATAATTTTTCCAGTGATTACTGGTCAGTTCTGTGATTCATACAATCATATTCACGTGACTATAACACAAGGATTTTACCCTCATGTGGTGTCTGAGAGAAAGAAATCATGATTGCAGACTAAGCAAAATACCACTAAAACAAGTGTGTCCATATCCAGTAGTACAAATTACTCAAGGTTTTAATATGTGCAGCACTACTGTCAATAGAGGGAGTAGATGTGGGGATTTGAATTGCATATGGTGTAGAGGAATATATTATAACGTGACTAGGAAACAGATGTGACCTGTCATTAAAACTGGAGGAGTAATGTGTGTGTGTGTGTGTGTTTGTTTAAGTTCTGAAGAGTGTGATCATTGTATGTTAGTGTGAAGACAGTATGTATGCAAAGGAGGAGGCTTGATATGGTAATGTAAAATTAAGGGTACACTTTTGGAATACTGATGTTAATAGTTTGTAGAGCCTATGGACATTTGTGCATTACTCTTTCAGTAGCTTCAAATTTTGGGGGACTTTGATTACTTGTTAGCTATAAGTAGAAGATTCAAGTCCTGTGCGATATGATGCCATGTTAGTTGGTAGTCACTGATGTGGAGGAGCCTGGTACCTCCATCCTCATGGTCTAAGCTATACACATTTCTTGCACCATTAGACCAGGGCCAGCAAAAATGCGGCCCTTGAGGAAACTGTTTGCATCCCTCAGTCACCTGAATATTTTCAGTAATACAAGTTAGCAAACATATAATATGTCTAGTGAACATAATATGGCAACTTTATTACCATAGATTATGTTGAGGAACTATAACTGTCACTTTCAAGGCAGCACACAGTAAATGTGGCTTTCCTATGGGTTAAAGACAGCCATTCTCTCTGAAACATCAGTAGCTGTGTACCAGTTGACACAGTGTCATGTCCCTGAAGACTTGAATCTTCATGACAGTGATGCGAAACCTTAAATAGAGAGGTGCAGTTTACTTCCTTTTTCACATCTCATCCACATTATGGATGGACGTACACAAATATGCCCATACAGCATGTTGTTTTGTCTTCAGATGTAGACTTGTAATGGGAAGTGAGTTTCTTAAGTGCTTAATTGGTGAAGAAAAGTTCTGAGTTCTTTTGAGAAAGTGTTTTGCTTTTTGGAGTAGAATGAACATTATTTATAAACATTCAATCTACAGTGTTTTAATTATACGCTTGTTTCATATTGCAGAATATACAGTTTTGTACTTTGAGCAGATCTCATATGTGGCACATTATGTTACAAACTAAGCAAGATGTCTACCTTTTGCTGACATTCTGAGTGTGAATAAATTTGCATTTCCTGCATAGTACGGGTAGTGATGGCAGCCAGATGTAAAATTGGCCTTACATGTGTGTATGTAGTATGAATGTCTCTGAATATGAGAAGCTTTATTTCCTTGTTCTCTGCATGTTTTTATGGAATTCCATATAAACACGGGGATAAGTTTCCTTTAATGTAATTAAGGAGTGAAATGTGTTCATTATGGCTTTACCAGGATTTCTGTACACAACAGTGTAACTGAAGTCTGTGGTGTTGGGATTCAAAAGACAATTGAGTGGCAAGTGTGAAGTCATGAACACATTAGAAGTAAATTATTATTATGCCATCTGTACACATAGATGATAAATATTGCTTCAGTTGAGGAATTAGTGATGGTTCTTTCTTAAAGATTTTAGAATTATAGCTGTACTAAAATATTGATTTTTAAAAGTACAAGTCAAGTACTCTAGACATATTAACACTTTGGTGCTGGAATTAAATGCCCAGTGTGGTATGCAGAAGACCAGAATTTAAATGAGGACTGTACAAGAGTGGCCATAATTGGCTGTCACCAGTAGGCAGTGTTCTGCATTTTCAGCATCACACTCCACTTTATGAAGTGGTAATGTTTAGTGCCAAAGGGTTGAGAAAAAGCTGCTTCATGTAAAATATATAAACTTTTGGTCTCTGTTTGGTAATGTTGCAGTTGTAATCCATTGTTTGCATTTTATTATTTTTTAAGTAGTTTAAAATCCTGTAATACTATCATACTCCATTAGATCAGTTTGTAAGGTAATGTTGCTAGTGATCCAAAGTGCTGTAGCTGAACATAACAAAGTGTTGGTTATTGGGTATGAGAACAGTGATGATTTCTTCCATTATTCTTGGAAATACTTCTGTTGGTCTGAGGAGTCAAGAGGTTTCATGAAATATGAAAATCTTGGTTTAATTCATATTCAGAGTGACAGTATTACCTATTCCAAAACAAATATTGATCAAGTTTAAAGCTGAAATTGTTTAAGCTCAGAATGTAATGAAAATTGAAGTATTAAACTTTGAGAATGGAACTGCTTATCATTCATTTATGTTAAAACTCTCAAGATACTGAATTATATAAGCACACAGTTGCAATAATGCGAAGTTCATTGTCCTAAGTGCAGTGTAGAAAGTCAGTGAGTTGTGGTGGTATCTGCAGATTTCCACATGTTTTGGTAGAAGTAATTTGGTTAGAAATGACTGTAGCTTACATATTATTTTCATGTGATGGAAATTTCTATGTGTAGCAGCATCTACTGTTACATGTTATGTTCAGAAGTTCCAAATGTCAACTTTGGATTACTGAATGAAACACAGCCTTACATGTGGCATATTAAATTCCATAACAAATTATATTGTATGGTTTATCTTGTTTGTCAACTGACATGATGAGATTGTATGTCAGATTATATAAAGAACTTCAACAAATATGGTTGCAGATAGAATTACAATGAAGACAAAGTGTCAGTAGGTAATTTGATACAGTATTAATCCTTTGGTGCCTAACAACAGGCGTACATGTACAGGTGTGCTTGGAACACTGATCATCAGTTTAAGGTGACAGCCTTTAGTGGCCTTTCTTATGCAGCTCTCATTTGAATTCTGATTGTCTGCAGCTCCCACCATGCATTTAATTCCAGCATCAAAGAATTAATATTTTCTGTTAATGTGTTACGTGTAAGCCACTTTGACAGCTTATAGCTCTATTAATTCTACTCATACAACAATATACTCTTTTAAAGTTATAGGAATTTCTTTCAAACTGAATAATTTTATTGTGTGAAATGACAAATTGAAATTTTGCAAAGTATGAAAATTGAAAAATGATATGGGAAATGTCAGTGAATTGTCATTTATGTGAAAGAAATTCATCAAGTTCCTTCCAGGCTCCACATGTGAACAAGGACATGATTTGAACACTTAGTTAAATTTTGCCATTCCCTCCACATATTTCAAAGATTTATATTATTATTAAAATTGAATATTATTTTGATTCTGTCTGTGGCGTATCCTTGTTTGAAGGCTTTTGAATTTGGCATATCCTTGTTTGAAGACTTTTGAATGTTACAACAATTGTCAGTGCTAATTCAACATGCATATTTCGTATAACTTTGTTACCTACAGTGGTCTTACGTTCACTTCATCAGAACAAAGTGTAATGATGTCGCATACAAAACATGAATTACTTCTGCTTAAGCAAATATAGTAAAATACAGCATAACTAGACTGTATTATGTACCACATAGTTATGTGTCTTACATATTTTTTAGTTTTCTTAATACTATGCAAGACTCATATAAGGTAATTTTTTCCAGATTCAAGCAGACAAAGGAGGATCTGCAAACTGGAATGTACAAGATTCTGGAATACATCAAGAACCATGATGACGCATGGCCATTTGCTGATCCTGTAGATGAGGACTATGCTCCACGGTATTATTCAATTATTCGCCAGCCCATGGATCTTCAACGTATGGAAGATAAGTTAGATGATGGAGAGTATCTCACATTTGCTGACTTCAAGGCTGACTTCCAACTCATTGTAGACAACTGCCGCCAGTACAATGGAACTGATAATGGTAAATCTAGTACATATATAATTAGTCTTGTTTAAAGAAGGTATGTCATTTTGGATAAGAAACAACATTTGGTCAAAATGTGATTTTGTATAAAATGGAAAGAAGGTGTTAGGAAGTTCTGAAATCTGCTTTTCATTAACACTAGGAAGTGAAAGGAAGATGTTGCAAGTTCCTGAAACCCACCCTACAAGAACCCTACAAAAGGGAAGGATGTATCACTTGATTGTTAATACATGTATTGGCCTTTAATGTGACTAGGGATGTGAACATCCTTCTCTTTTCTAAGTTTTCTCCAAGGATGAAGGAATAGTCTCATCCACCTGAGGTAACACTACCTGAATTATACTTTTTATTCACATTTCTCGTCACATTGGCACTGAGAAGTTCTTCTGCATCAAGATTTTCTCACCTTCACTGTTTCCTCTTTCTGTTGGCCAGGACCAAGATCTGTCATCTTTCCCTTTTCTGTGGCTCTGATTGGCAGCCCTACTGTGTAATTAACCCACTTCTCCCATTATACATTTCAGTGTCCACCTGGGTATGTCCATCACCTGAAGACAGAGGCAGCACATTCTTTTGTAATATTGGGGTTGTCTATGATGCTACACAATGTCTGAACCTACAAGTCTACCATCCAGCCTTCAGATTTTCTACACATGATTCAAATTTTTCATACCCAATGGTAGCAGGAGTAAATTTATGTAGTAAATATGTGTATTAAGGATTCTAAAATTTTCTTTTCCATGAAAAGAGTTTAGTTTTTTGTTTCTTGCATATATGTTTCTTCACAGAATATACAGAGATGGTGGGAAATCTCCAAGAAGCCTTCCAGATGGCTGTTGAACGGTATCTGGAGTCAGATCTGTCATCAGATGAAGTGGCTGTTGAGTTTCCAACTGGAGCAGCATCCTCTGAGAGTCGAACAGAAACACAAGGACACAGGCATAAGCATCATCATCATCATCATCGTGCTCGTAGGAAGAAAGAAAAATCCCGACACTCCTCACATATCAACAGGTAGACATGATTTTCTTCGCTTTGACATAGATAGTTGGACAGTTATACACTTGTATAACCATGGTTTTCTTTTTATCATCTAGTCGCACTGTTCGCTGTTTCACTTTTTAGGCATGTTTGCATAATTGCAAAAAGAATCTCTTTATTTCAACAATTTGCTGGCTGTGTTGATTTTGTACTGTAATTTTAATGTGTAAGGTTCCTGTTATTATATTCAAATCAGTGTATTCGTCACTGATACACTTGTTCTTCTAGTTCATGTGCATTGTCTGTCTGTGCTGAGGTTGTGTTACAGTCCAGATATAATATTGACAGTATGGACATGTGCATTGGTCATTTCAAGGTTTGAATTTTATACTGTGTTTCCAGTATTAAATAGACTTTTGTGTTTTTAGGGTCTGAGATGTGCTTGTCTAGTGGTTGCATGTTGACTGTAGAGTGTACAATGTGCAGTAATGTCGTAGTATATGACACTGGTGAATAAAAGGCATAATGTGGTGTATTATATGTCTATATGAATAACATGGTTAACATGAGTGCTTCATGTCTGGAGATACTGGACTGCATTTTATTGGGCCACCTTGTTGGATGTGTTGAGGAACAGTGAAATGAAACTTGTTTTCAGGCACTTAATATGATTTACTTATTCAGTGAGTGATATTTTCAGGAATGTTCCCAGCCCAGAGAGTGAACATACAGTACGGTCCAGTACGGCAGCAGAGAGGGAAGAAGTGCCGAATTCAGTCATAAGAGAGAAGGAACAGGATGATAAGACAGATGGTATGGACACTGAGGGAAGCAGTACAAAGGGAGATGCTCCTGAAGTGAGGAGGCCTCGCAACCATAATGGTACAAAGCGTAAGAAGAAGACTGGTGTCATCAAGAATGTGGCAGAAATAGAGGCCCTGGAACTAGCTACTGAACAAACTCTAAAGGTTTGCCTAGTTGTTATCTTACATGCCATGTCATCAGAATGCTGTATTACAGTTACCTGCGTTCATTTTGCAACAGCCATTACATTTTATCAAAAACATACTCATCAGGGAATGGAAGGTATTACACTTCCAGCCACATTAATGTATATACATTTTAATTGTCTCTGTTTATATGTTTACATTGATCATTGTCTACATTTTATGTACTCATTTTTGGTTGTTTAATGTCCTTTAAGTACTGGTATTGAGCACATGAGTGCAATTATGCTTTAGCTTGGGTGTTGGTAGTTAATAATGTAAAAGGTAATAGCACTACAGCAGTTATACACGGAGATGACAATGTATAAAGTTATACAGATTTGTAATTCTAACAAATATTGGACATCAGATTAGTGTGAGCTAACTTACTTACTTATGTACTTAATTATTACTTACATACTTTCGTACTTACTCACTCACTCACTCACTTACTCCATAGATCAGATTTCTTCTTTAGAAACTTATGGCATTAAATGGTACCTGAAGGTTCATTACCGTGCTCACACAAGCCGTCCGTATCCTGAGCCAAATCAATCCAGTTCATAGTCCCCTAGTCTATTTCTTGAAGATCCAATTTACCACTATCTGTCCATATATGCATGGGTCTTGCAAGTGGTCTCTATCCCTCAAGTTTTCCCACTAAAACCGTGTATGCACACCTAAGGTAAAAAATATGTTGAGAATAAACAAATGAAAATTTATAGGACAGAATTGAGAACTGTAAAAAAATGAATATGTTTTCAAAATTTTTCAGTGTTTTGCATTCTTATGAGTCATGTTTCTAACATTAGGCATCATTTAGCATGTTTGTTATTTGCACATTAATTGTCATTATATCAACATTACCATCAACATGTTTGTATTACAGGACATCAACAAGTGGTTGGATGATACCCCACGTTTCTCAGAGTTTTCTTCTGCAAGTAACTCACCTTCCCACCTTATTGGTGCTGAAGAGTATGATGTTGTAAGATCACGTATAGAAAGTGAGTATCGACACAGTCTTAAATTAGACCGAGACCGGCCTTCATCAGGAACGTCATCCCGCAGCAACAAAGATGGCAAGGTAAGGAAGGGTCTTTGGAGCTCATGTTCAAGCGGCATATATGACAAAACTTTGTACATAACAAAATTTGTAGGATTGTGGGACGTGTGTTACAAAAGTAGTAGCTTGTGTAGTGGTATTTTATTTTGGTATCATGTAATAGGGGAATTTGCTGTATTTCAGATTTCTAGTATAATAAAAGTTGATACCCTGTAACCAGGCTTTTGCAGGAGGGGTACCTTGTGATTGAAAGATGCTATTAGACATGCCATTATTAGGTATACTTTTGTATTAGCTACTTTTATCTGATCAGTGAATGATCTGCTTTATTGTTTATGTACCCAAGTTTTTAGATTTGAAAACAGAACAAACCTCGGTGATAATTAGTGTTGGCTCGATGATCATCCTATGTACAGAATGTACCCATACAAGTATCATATTTGAGTATACTGAATGCAAAATAAATAGAAGTGATTGTACCATATATTTCAGTCTACTCTTTTCACTGTATAATGAACCGGTGTGTTTGGCAGACACACACTGGACTTGTATTCAGAAGATGATCACAGTTCTGGACTGATTACTGACATTGCTGACTGAGGACATTTGTAACGTTTTTGAGTTCTTCTGAAAAAAGTGTACTGAAATAAATTATAACCACATTCCCTTTTAAATCATTACCTACTCACAACTCGTTACCATCTTCACATCATATTTAGTTCTGTAATTAAAACTGATGCTACTGAACTGCATTATTAAATAACCCACTCATCCAACTGAAATACAATGAACTGCTGGTGCTATATTAGCATCTTTCATGACATGGTGACCATACTTCAATGGCCATAGTGCTCAAGACACTGGAAAGGATCACAAAGGTGGAATTTGCCACTTTACTACTCTGGCAATTTAGGTTTGATGTTGGGATATAAAGGGATGCACTGTATTTGTCAGGATCTTGCATTTCTTTTTCTTATAATATAAATTCTCATTGACGGAAGTAGAACAGAAATCAAGGAAAAATTCTGACATTACCATTCATTGTTGTATGTGTGTGTCATACAGTACTACATGTTATTTGTAAGTTACTAGGCATTTCATTTTGTGTGAGATTGTCAAGAATATGGCGTTTAGAATATTGGTTATCTTCATCACATAACTACAATGATGTACCAGTAAGATCCATATTTAAATATTAATTTTTATAGTTTCTTAACAGTTTACATTCTTCATTGTGTGTATACACCTGTCACATTGTCACCAGTCAGTGGTAAACATGCATTTGAGTAGTCAGCACCCCTGCTTAGTGTTTAGGAGGGCCAAGGCTGAATACTGCAGTTGAGTTTTTTGTAGTTTTCCTCAGTACCTCTAGGCAAGTAGTGGAATAGCATGTTGTAATCCTTTCACTAGGTGCGTTGTGGCCTGTGAAGTTTAGAGAAGTGAAATAAACTTAACGTCAGCTGCCACTGATTTTGTAACATACTTAAGTAACTTTGTCTTTAGTAATGTTATGTTAAAATTATGACAATTTTTCCACATCATACTGAACTTTCAGTTGCTGGGATAGCACTACTACTGTGTATTTGGGGTATCCCGGAGACCATCTGTTCTGACAGAGGTTTTTTGGGTGGTTTCCTCAATCCTTTCAGACAAATGCCATGACAGTACCTCCATTTAGGCCACAGTTGCTTTAGTCTGAGCTGCAGATATTGCTCTTAAATACACTTAAAAATATAAATATATTCATGTCATAAATGACTGCAGTCTGTTTAGACATGTTTGAAGACAGTGTGCTTGGAAGCAGAAGCATGTTTTTCTACTTGTACAGCAGTCTGTTTCCTCAATAATTCTCTTACCATGTTATCTTTTAGCTAGCAGTTGACTATCATCTTATGGCAAAGATCCAAAATTCACCTGGTAATTATTTCATAGACATGATGGTCACTTTTGGCATGTTAATGTCCAGTAATATTACTAAAATATATAGTTTATACTAAAATATACAATAGTATGAAATACTTCCAACTTTAATTTTCTTTATTTATATGTGAAATTTTATGGTAATTAATGGTGAAAGTCTGCAATATTGTGTCAATGTCTTTGTTGTGACTACAGTCAAACTCAGATCTGGTACCACTCTCACTTAGCACCTCTGAATATATGTGAACAGAAATTCTGTTTTTGCAGTATTTTGGTTTACTGCCACCCAAAATATACCACAACAAATTTCAGTGAGCAAATAATGGCACTCTTTTAGGTTTAAGTATATTTGTTGTACCATATTCACTTTGGTGCAGACTTACAGACCTGTTGAGTACTGGAAGTAATCAGTGTAGTACACAACAAATTGGGGTGCACAAATCCCAGGCGACCAAGTTTGTTACTGTTGTGTGTAATATTTCCAGCATAATTATTGCATTTTTTTTTTCTTACATTTGAAAATGTGTACCAATTCACACACTCCAAGTAGAAAGTGTCAGATAACAGTGAGGTTCATGGGTCACACCAGAATTGTGGATCCTCAGTATGGAATTCACTTCATGTTATCCTTCTGGTACCTGGAATTTGGAGGTGGCTCTTAGATTTTTGGAAAATCTGTGGACTTCTGAAGCATATATATTCTTTCTGTAATTTGTTACAGGACTTAGTCAGCAAGCGGCGTTCAATGAAGGACTCTTCGAAACAACACCAACATCGTCGTCGTGAGATTCAGAGAACTATTGAACGACTCCAGCCTGGTAAAAGTAAAGGAAATCTGATCTCGAACATTCAGAGTGCAAATAAAACAGCAGATGAAGTGGGAGGTAGTAGTAGTGGGGTGCTAGGGCTAAGTAATAAACCCAAGGATAATAGGAACTCTTTATTGGTGAAGACAAATGAGGCCACACCTAAGCTGAGTCTGGGCACTGTTCTGGCAAGTGATGTGCTTGGTTTTGGTGTGGCTGGACATAACAATCACAACTTTGACTCTTTAGAAGGAGCACTCATAGAAGATAAAAAGCCACCTGTGTTGTTGACTGATACAGAGGGAGGCAGAGCTTCTCCAAGAGACATAGACATCAAACTGTTAGCTGAAAAACAAAAGCAGTCACTGCCAGGAAGCTCACAGAGTCCAGGAATCAAGAAGGAAGATGAGAAATCAGTGGCTGAAGAAGGGAAATCAGTAAGCAAAGATGTCAAACATGCAAAAGTTACACCTAACCTCAGTGCCTGGTTTAAAGCTTTTGGGGCCCCCAAAACAACTGCTGTACAGAAACAACGAAAATCAGAAGTTTCATCACAGCAGGAGATGGATACATGTACAGATGATAGAAGGTTGGAAACTGCTCGAAGTCCAAGTCCAGTTTTAACGGATGTGCCTTCTTGTAGTGGGACAGCAGACAGGTCACAAATTGTGGGTGACACAGGACTAAGACTACCCACACAGGAAGATTTAGACAGAAAGATGGATGACGCACCAAGCCCCACACAGCCATCAATAGCACCAGCACAGCGTCAAAGAAAAGTCAGTACAGGTAGTAGCATGTCTGAACGGTCATCCTTCAGTCAGGATCCAATGGATCCACTGGATGGGTATCCTGCTCCCTATCCATCACCTCTGCACCGTTCTCCCATGGCAGCTTCTCCTGTTATGGCTTCCCCACGACCAGAAGACACTCCAAAACCCACTACCTCATATCCACCACTAAATGGCACTATACGTGTTGGGTTCTATCAAGACACCTCATCCAGCCTGCAGAAGAGCAGCCCAGAGAAAAGCAACAGCAGTTGCAGCCCACAATCACCATCACCTTTCCAGCAGTCCATCTATCCTCCCCGTTTTCCTCCTCCACATGACACACCTGGCTATTTAATGTACCGAAATCCCACACCAGGCCAGCCACAGACTTACGATGGTTTGCCAGTTCCTCCATATACCCCTGTAATGCAATACTATGATACCAGTAAGCCATTCACTGACCAGTACCGGGCAGCACGTACGCAGGCATCAGATGAATACATTCCTGGAGGTCTGCCCTTGTCATACTCGAGTGGCCAGCAGCAGAGCTACCCATCTCCAGTGTCTGCTTCTACTAGCTCTCTGTCATATACTTCAGATCGACAGTCCGGATTTCCATTGTCTGTCCCGCGTCCTAACTCTGCACATAGGTCACCACCTGTGCCTGCTACAAGTTCAGGACTTCTTGGGACCTTCCAATATACTTGTAGTCAGCAGCAAGGCTATGACATATCTGTGCCAAGACCAAGTGCTCTTCACAGATCATCACCCTCAGCTGTCACTAGCTCTCTACCATTCAGTACAAGTCAACAACAGGGATATGAAATTTCAGTTCCACACCCTAGTTCAATGAACAAGACTTCTCCAGCTCCAGCAGTGACGGTTCCTAGCACTGCACTACCGTTTTCATGTGATAGGCATCAAGGATGTGACACATCATTACCACGCCCCAGCACAAAGACTCCTGCTACTGTATTTCCTGTAAAGAAGCGCTTGTATAGTGACATAGATTCTAGCAGTGGGCATCAGCATCATCATCATCATCATCAAACTGCTAGTCGAATGCATCCATCTCCTCCAAGTCCTGTCACAACAGTATCAGCAACATCACCTTTACCTGTAGGGATTTCAGAGTCTATAAGTCTCTCTCCACACACATCAGGTAACAGGCTACCTAACTCTACACTCAGCAATCAAAACATAGGCGGAAGATTGGATCAGACCTCACCTGTGAACATACCCCAACCCGCGCATTCTGCAGTGATAGAACGAGTATGCACATCTCCAGTCTCCATACCAGTAAGTAGTACTCAAACATCTGCTTCTCAAGCCACTGAAAGGCAGCTTCCAACTTCAAGGGAGCCAGCTGTGTCAGAAAGGACTCAAGCCAATGCTGTAAGAGAAATAGATGGAGCTCAGCATCTGGATTCTATGTTGCAGGCAACTGAAAAGTCCCATAAGCTCATGGGCCCACATGTAACAGAAAGGCTGTATAGCGAGGAAGTAATACAGCCATCAGGAAGGATGCATCGATCTGTAACGTCTCCTATTGGAAACCATCAGATATCATCAGTGTCATCATTGAATGTCCAGCAACCTATTGATACATCATCCCACCAGGTGTCAAGTAAGCAGTCATCTATAGATCAGCTTCGACAAAGTCCAACTACGGTGCGTGTAGGAAATGATATTACTTTCCACAGGGGCCCATTTTCACCTACAGCACCTTCATCCATCAGCAATTTGACCAATCTGTCCCACATTGTGGAATGTTTCTCTGGTGAGGGGTCTCCCTTTTATACAACAGGTGGAGACAAAAGTGGCATATTTGGCCATGGATCAGTACAACCTCCAATTTCTTCTGCAGCTGCAGCAATGGCCATGTTTCCACAGCCTGCTCCTACCATTTCATATAACCGCTCTGTGCCTGAGCTGTCATCAGTCTTATCCAGCAAAGTCTCTGATGTGCAGTCTGTGTACTGTAGAACTGTGCCCGAACTCTCTTCTGTGCTTCCTGGTAAGTCAGCTCCACCTATTAGTAACGTTCGGCCACCATCATATGACAGAGCAGTATCAGAGCTCTCAAGTTATGGTCGCCAAACTATGGAAATTTCCACCAGCTTACCAAATAAGGTGGCTCCCTCTGTGGATGGACAAACAAGTTACAACCATTCAGTGACTGACCTTCCTTCCATGTTGACTAACAAAGTGCCCCCATCCACAGCCATTAATGTTGCAGCGCCGCCCTACAGCAGGTCTGTAGTTGTGACAGACTTCTCCATGGTGCCCACCAAAGTGCCGCCTCTTGTGGAAGTTTCTCCCTTATCAGCATCTACTGTGGTCACGTCCACATCAAAACCATCTCGTAAGCGCAAAACCAAACAGCAGCAGCAACAACAGCAACAGGTGACGAGCAGTAGTGACACATCAGTCTCTTCTAGTTCTACAACAGCATTTCAGCAGTATGTCTCTGAGCCCTCAGCCATTTCACTCAAGACAGTGCAGACTAGTGTGGTTCCTGGCAGTGCCTTCAACTTTGGCCCAGCAACATCTGGACTTGGCTTATATGGTGATGCTGCAAGTTTTCTTGACGAATATCGAAGTCCACCTACCAGCTATTACATACCCTCTGGAACAGATCCTGGCCGTGACAAGCAGACCCCTGCCCCACCTGCTCCTCCATTTCCTTTTCTAAGCCACCCACAGCAACGACCACCTCCTGCCTATCCCCAGCTGGCACCAGCATTTATTAATCACCAGTCTGCTTTGATGGATGCATCTGGGGCTACCTCACCTTTATATCAACAGTACCTGCAGCGCCACCAGGAGGAGCTGTTGCGTCATTCAGCAGCTAATACCCCTATGGTGCTTCACCAAGGGCTTCTGGCACCCACCTCTGGCTATCCACCTGGCTACCATCCCGCATTGGGCATTCGCCAGCCCTTTGATGCTCTAAATCGCCCCTCCTGGCTGTGATACATCCTCTGTGAAAATTAAACTCTTTACAGCATGCAGCATGTTTTTGCAGAGTTCTGTTGCAAGGAAGCGTAAGGACCAATCTCTTTCATTGAAAGTGGAATAAGACTAAATAAATGCACTCTTATTACATAGTGTGATTTCACCAAGGCATTATTTGCTTTGAAAGTGTCATACGGTTGCACTGTTCGTACATGAATGTAATTTCATTGAAATCCATAAATTAAGAATGGTCCTTGCTGAGCTGAATGTCATGAAACTCAGTAGTGCTCAACAGCATTCTAGGCAGAACTCTTGGACTGATTTTCATCTAAATTGGACAGTGAAGGTGGAAAATATGGATTGAAATTCATTTATGCCCCACAAAAAAGGATGGCATTCACTCCAGCTGTTTTCACAAAACTCACAATAAGTATATTTTTGTGGACATCTTCTGTACTGAATTTTAAACAGACAGGATAAGAAAAATGTAGCAAATGTGGCAGAATTGCATTTATGCACTTACATATTACATGGCTTTCATTGCATTGATTTTCATGAATCTCACAACAGCTGCACAGCATAAAGTCAAAATCTGCATCAAATTTCACTCAAATTGGTCAGGAAATACATAAAATAAGGTAGAAGTTTATTTATGCCCTTAAGTAAAGCATTAGTTTTGCTGAGATGATATTCACACAACTCATGGTTGCTTGACAAATTTTTGTAAAGAACTCCTATACTGAATTTCATTAAAATTGTACATGTGGTTTAGTTGCTGATAATAGGTTACAGACAGACAGAAAGGCTCTCCACATAAGACATTATCCCCCCCCCTTTTAACACACCAAACAATGGGCATGTCAATTTTAAGCCAAAGAATTGTGCAGTATGCCTCACAAAAACCTGCACTAATGTTACAAAGGTGTGCCATTTTTTAACCATGATGGGCTGTGCGGTGCATTATTACACTGGTGCATGCGAGCGATCAGTTGGCTCATCATTGCATTATAAGTATCGGCATCATTATTTAAAGTTAAAATATGGCCACCAGTCCTTTTAGTAATAGGCAATTTTAATTCCCATATTCTTGGAAAGTAAACTGTTACCCTTAGTTAAAATGTGGCTGCTGGACCAATATTATCAAAAAAATTAAGATTTCCTGTTCTTGAGTTACAGAGTTCAAGTGCTAATTCTAGAATGAAAAACCAGCCTGCTTTGTTTGTTTCAATGGACCAACATCAACAGTGCTGTATATCTTTCATTAACTGTACATGCAAACAGTGTATTCAGTTAGGACTACCATATCTGTGTAACTGCACAGTTTTGGCATACATCACTCAGTTTTTGCTTACACCTCTTTTATGGTGTTTAAATTAAATGTAATGAAACATTAAGAAGCAGTCCATATGTATTGCCAGAGAACTTAACTGCAAAACATCTGCTGCATGTCAAAGTAAAATACCAAAGATACTATATCTCATAAAAGTGAAATTTTTGTATTGTTGTATGATTTCCTTCTGTGTGTGGAAATTGTTTTTCCCATTTAAACCAACAAACACCAGTAGAGCTGTACACTTTGCATTGGGCCACAGCCTCCAAATGCAACCAATTTTAGTTGTGCTTCTATTTTAATGCTACTTCTCTGAATTTTTAAATGCAAATTTTCATCTGCATTTTTCTGCGGTTATTTTCATCAGATAGGAAGTGTGCAAGAACATGTGTTCATTAGCCATTAATTTGGTTAGAAGAATTTGTGCAGTGCATGATATATTTTGTTTTCTCACAACCCAAGAATGTAATGTGAGCTCTCTTGTATGTTACAGCATGGTTCTATGAGCGTGCATGAGCAAGTGCGTGTATTTTATACGGTTGAATTGTGTGAATTGTACGAGCATTTATTTTTTGATGGGGTAGAAAAAAAACACACACATTAAAAAAAAAACACACACACATACTAATATACAGAACATTTCGCTGCTATTA
>Ga0123353_10006050_pt1 | contig 16037 bp, 7 predicted proteins | sample TergutLab28metaG_3_FD_92763 | JGI IMG/M metagenome (GOLD analysis project Ga0123353, IMG submission 92763) | Labiotermes labralis P3 segment gut microbial communities from Petit-Saut dam, French Guiana - Lab288 P3 | ecosystem: Host-associated > Arthropoda: Insects > Digestive system > Gut ... | reverse complement strand
TGCACTGTAGCTCTGGGTTCGATTCATGTTCTAACAAATATGAGTGTCATGTATATTTCCTTGGGGGCAAAGGGGGCCGGTGCGTATGGCTGACAACCTTACCACATTTATGTGCCGACAGTCTTGAAATGTGGGAGCCTGAACCTCCTGGACCCTCAGGGCCCGTCCAGGCACCCAGGATGATGTGCATTTTATAATCCGTTTTATTGCATTTTATAATCCGTTTTATTGCATTTTATAATCCGTTTTATTGCATTTTATAATCCGTTTTATTGCATTTTAATTAGTGTATTTTGTTGGTTTAAAACATGGAATGTAAAATTACACGTAGTGAATAACACGAACAGTTTATTTCTCGATACATAATCTGTTTATATTAAATTTGTGGAATAGATCCTGAACGTTTTTAACTGTCGCTGTATTTGTAACTTGTAAATGCTGATGTTTCTATGGTTTGTGTCCGCTCAAAGTGTCGGTTCCGCACATCCGACGGCTCATTGAATATATTCATAAGGACGAACACTAAATAAAGTTTTCCGACGACGGACATCGTCGCATTTCACGCTTTCCAAAATTTCTCTGAGTACAGCTCCATATTTTACCAAGTTGTGATGCCAACCATCGTTAATATTACCGCAGGAAATTAAAAGTATGTCGTCGGTTGGCCTTCAAGGGCTAAACATTCCTACCGGCTGTCGGACAAACCAGTCAAGTTGTTTAACAACCACAAAGGAAATACAGAGAAACGCAAGTGTAGAGAAAACAGTGAGCCCATAAGCCCTTGCTTTTCTTTCTTAAGAAGACAGTTATGCTAAAAGTAACTACTAGAATGCACTGTCTTTCCTAAGAATCTCTATTTATAATTCTCCCCAGTGCATCCCTACATATGACAGTGTGTAATTATATGTTCTTACAAACAGATGTAGATGCTGCTTGACTGGCCTGAACTGCAGTGTGTCAAGTTGCAATGGTTGAGACGCGAATACGATGTACGCAATCTGTACTTTTGTACCAAACCTTACAGGTGATTCCGTCCCCTCAGCTGCTGGACGCACTAAAACTTTTTCCCCCTCTATCAGTGACGATAAACTTCTATGATTAAATTGTTTTTCAAGTATAGGTTTATAACACAACTGTTGATTCCTGCCTGTGACACACAACTGTTTAAATCAGATGGATTTATTTATGTACCACTATAGATGAATATTTTGCGACGAAGTTACTAGCCGCATGACAAAGGGTCTGAAATTTTTTGACGTTTTGCTGACCGTGCATCGCAGTATATTTATCTCAGTATTTAACCAACTTGATGCACAAAATTTGTTTTAAATAATTTTTTTATCTCGTGCCTCTACATGTTTCGAGCACATGTGCTCGAAACATGTAGAGGCACGAGATAAAAACTTATTGTGAAACAAATTTTGTGCATCAAGTTGGTTAAATACTGAGATAAATTTTCGTTGTTATACCGTGCATGTTGTCAGGTCACTCAATTATTTTACCAATCACTGCACATATATAAAATTATAAAACAGGGTACTCTTCGCAACACAACACAACACGGCATGCTGCCACAATACCCAACTGGAATAGTGAAATTAATGTGACTTTTAATAGTGTAACTTTAGCAAGGACGATATAGCTCCCTGATGATGGTCGTAGGACCGAAATATGTCGGAGCATTTTTAATGTTTTAATGTGTAAATTTTATAATTTTATATATGTGTGCAGTAGTTGGTGTAATAATTGAGTGACTGAGATAAATGTCTGAAATAGTTTATGCGATTCAGACATGGCAGTGTCTGTAGGCGTAGGCTTAAATGTGATTAGACATAACCAGGAAGTGTGATGGAGCAGAGTTTCAAACGCACAGATTTGAAACACTCTAAATTACTTCATAACTAATCAACTCAAGCCGGCAGCGAGTGCACGAGAGACTTCAAAACGCCAATCATGAGATATCAACTTATCACAAATTGTCTGGACTCCGTTCCTTCCGTGCACGGATTTTTTTCCTCGGTGTTATGAATGAGGTCACCTAAACTTCACCTTGACATGATATAGTGCCACAGCTTAGCGACGTTTCAGTAGGTGGCGATCGTGAAAATGTCGTGTTTTTATCACGTCTGCAGACTAAGAAGAACAGAGCACACATTTAAGAGAAAAACAGCACTAAAAGTTGAGACAATAAAGGGGAAGTTATTTGAATTTTTTCGTCTCATATCGGTTTATTTGGAAACAAACAAACTGACTAACTAAAAGTGAATTATGTAAGTCTGCAAATATTGAGTTTTTTTTTTTTGGACCTCTGTACCCTTGAAAAGGATGGAAATGTGGTCTTTCAGAAGGCAGCGTGCTGTGTTACCGACAGCGTGGCTTCGCATCTCAGAATAAACGGGTCACTTACGTAGAGAGACAGCAAGAATGATGTCCTCAGTTTTAAGTCAAATAACTCATTTACATGAATGGTGCGGGTTCGCTGTAAAACGTGCAGAAATCCGCAGTTTCTGGCTGTTGTCTGCTCGCACGTTACACTCTCTGAGGCAGTACACCCCTGTTTGCGGAAGCTGCTACAAGCAGTTCATCATGAAGAAGGCTCAGTGAGTCATAACATGTTACTGAACTCAAGTCCACTCTAATGAACGGTTCGACACACTTTTCGAGGTACAGGCACCCTCCGATTTCCGCAGTAATTGTGATACGGAATTTACTGCAAGTCGGAATTGCCTATACTTGTGGTCAAATATGTAAGCTTTCCCAAGGATTCCAGGTGAAACCCCAAATCCAGCACAATGGACCCGGTCAACTGCAGCATGACCGCCCCCTTCCCCCCACACCCGCCCCCTTCCCCGTGTCTGCGCCCATCAGTATTCTTCATCCATCTTCGTTTTCCTTTGCGCTTGAATTCCCGCAAGGATATTTCCAATGCGCTTCTAAAAATTTTAATTATTTCAATCTCTTTTCTTTTAAAACTGCACAAGTCTGGAAATTTCATAATTTTAAAATGCGGAAGTTGGGGAATGTCTGTACAAAAGGAAAAGGGCCTCTAATTTCCAACTCGATTGATCTTTTTGAGGAAACCTGAAGCATGTCCAGTCAGATAACACCATTGGCCATAGTGGGGGATCTTGGATGTTTATCGGCATGTTGTGTGCACAGAGCGGAGAGCAATGTCACTCATCCCAGTCTGCAGCTTCATGTGGACCTGTAGTGTTACTCTAGTTCCCTGCTTGGCAATGAGCACTTGTATATTCCTAGCTTTAGGCTGTACCCTGCGTCGTCGCTAGCTTTCCCCGGTATTAGTGTAAGCATCCGGTATGTGGGCTTCATGTTTATGCTCTTCAGCGTCCTTGCACACTCTTCCCGAGTTCCTGGCGTTGTAGGTGTGTTCGGTGATCATGCGCGTTTTTAGGGCATTATTTTGTGGTAATTGGTACTGACAGACCGTAGCGTCGAAAGGCACAAAAAGGTGTTCAGTGCAAGACAGACAAAATGAGACACAATACTGTATAACATGACATGTGCATCGGAAGTATGGATTGAAGTTCACATAAGCCGAACAGGTTAAATTTTACCACCGATTCCTGACCACAAAAGGCAGCTAATGTCCATTGATGCTTAGAATTGGTTTAACAAAGACTGCGTACTAAAACTTTTATCTCAAATACATCAGGAAAAGAACCACAGGCAGCTGTACAGTCGCCAGGCAAAGACAAACAACAGTAAGTGAAATCGGAATTAGGAGCAAGGAATGAGTCCAAAATACTAAATACGCGCAGGTATGTCGAACAATGACGGAGATTCAGAGGGGCGCCGAAACGCATTTTTGAACACAAATTAGTGTTCTATGGACCAGTGTAACACTGTGCACAGCACAGTCGCACAGTTCGTTTGGAACAGTGTCTCCAGTCTGTCGTACAAAACTGCGCTACACACCTGTCAGAGATTTTATGCTTACAAAATTTAGACTGAGATATGAGCTGTTCAAAAAGAATCAGTGCGCAGATTTTATTTTGCACTTGAATGTCTACTACAGTCAGTACGTTTCACAGACGAACCTTTTAGCAAATTAGTGACAATATCAATCATCATGTGCATGAAGCTTCGAAAGCTGACCTCTCGTATAAAGTTCTGTTTGGCCGTGTGGTAAGCCCTCTTTTGTTCATGAAATACCATTAAGGGAAACATTGTGTGTGTCTATGTGCTAAACATTGTGTGTGTCTATGTGCTAAACATTGTGTGTGTCTATGTGCTAAAATATTTTTTTAAAAATATGATATATTACTAGAGAGAAATAAACTGCACGTTTTTGCCAACAGGATTTGACACAACTTGTAGGTTTGCACGTATTCAAAACGTTGCATTTCGTAATGGAGAGTTTTGGGGAATTACAGATCTTACACCACTGGATACTTCATGTGGACTATAAAGAACAGAGACCACACAGAGAAGAATCCGTGGAAGGAAATTTACGCTGTTCGAGGGCAGGCACTCCCGACTGCAGCGTCGTAGCGTGGTTGAAACCGAACGCAGAGCTGCAGTGGCTTTTCAGCGAGACTTGTCAATAATGTAAGAAGTTGCAGCGTTTGGGTTCCTGTATGTACCGAAAGGAATATTATTTTTATCTTATATTTTATTGCTTATTACAGCATTTTGGATGGGCCTGTGGGTATTTGATGGGGATTCCATTCTTTTGGGATATAAAGCTGTGTCACTAATAATGAGAACGGCTCAGGGGCCCTCCCACCCCCTGAAAAATACGTGCCGTGTCTCTTGCTCAGAGGGAAAACGGCCGGCGCCGGGCGTTGAACCCAGCCCATCTAGCGCTGAGGTTAAATGAATAGAGCCAATGCTGCACTTAGCATCCGGACCTTCGTGACATGCTCTGGGGCGAAGTTTACCTGTACCTTTTATCACGGGATAACTGAACCCAAAATGTTGAGGGGACGTACTGCCTTCATGTTTAAACGCAAATAGGTCCTGAACGCATTTCTTTACTTTGACCTGTGACAGGCAGTTACTTATGGAAGACTGCGTATTGTCGACCCGCAGCAGGGTGTTCTACAACTACGTTGCCGGTTGTGATATGTGGACGGCACGTTGTAAACTTGGCTACTCAGAGCAGGAAGACGTAGGATTGTGCTACATTGCCTACAGAGAAGACGTAACATTATCCAGTTCACCATGGAAAGTGAGGCAGACGGACACTTGCCTTGCTGGAGTATTGGCGTCTACAAAATGAGATATGGTTCCTTGAATCACAAATTGTGCTGATAAGAGAAGCACTCGATTCTGTACCTGAATGCAACATCGCACTACTTCCCAGCCAGCAAGATCTCAGTTCTGTCTCTCTTGGCGCCTAGGCCTAAACCATCCGTGATCAGGTCAGTCTGGGAGCTGAACTGGACACACTCCACTTCAGCTTCCGTACCAACGATAAGCGGAAAAAATGGAAGGCTTTCTATGTCTGCCAGAGCAGCTTCGACGACGGCGAGAACTAAAGGCCATAGCCTGCTGGCCCTTCGATCAAAACGCTTTCAACCGCATCAGCGGCGGACTGTCAAAACACAGCATCAAGAAGATTGGTTTGCCACCTGGGAACATTGTCCGGACTGCTACGTCTCTTTAAAGTCGACCTAGACCAAAAGTCACCAGGCACGTATAGCATCTCTTGCGAACGGGAGAAGTGGCACATCGGACAAACCAGCCAACCATAGAGACTGGGCTCAAGGAACAGCACCACCATATGCAGCTGCACGAACTGGAGACGTCAGTGGTGGCGGAACACAAAGCTGGTCTCGGTCACAGGATCTGGCTCAATAACAGCACAATTCTGTCCAGAAAATCTAGGTTTATGGGCCGGCTAATAAGGACAGGGGAAGGGATTGAACTACACCACATTCCTACCTAACCCTCTGGTCGGAATGCTCTGAAGTTCAACTGTTTCTCCTCCTCTAGGGTCCACCGTGGCCCCGGCCGAACACAGTGCTTGTGATCCACGGCGAGTTAGTCTGTTCCACAGGGTCTTTGTATTTGGGTGCACTAAGAGCAGCGAGCTTGGGGGCACGGCTGTAACCAATGTGACCGACAGACTTTGGGAATGGTGACAGGAAGTTATTGCTAACTAGAATCCTCGCGTGTTACAGGATCAGGTTTGTTTGTTACTGGCGCAACAGTCCACAGTGGACCAGGGCCTCCTCATTATCGATGTTTCTAGATCACACACAACGACACACCACAGTTGCACTTACAGTCTAACACACTCGAGTCTGGTGGATGTACTGTTACTTGATCTCTGATTGCCAGAATAATTATTCTCTGTTTGCTACTTCACTCTTTTATCCCTCACACAAACCTCACTGTTTCACGTCTTGAAATACTGTCGTCAGAATTTGCAAGGCAAAGATCAGTTGTTTCAATACTGACTATTTCGAACATTTTCACTGCATCGCACATGAGTTCGCGACCCCTTAAGAACACTGTGCAGTCCTTCCACCTGCTTATTTATAGAAGTTTTCATGACGAGTGTTTCGCCGGTTTAAAGCAATTTCAACAAAAAATAATTTTTTCCGAAAAAAAAAGAGTGACCGGGTGAATACAAATGTGGATTTCCAGCAAGACGGTTCGAACCTCCGTGAGGGCAGTGACTCTTTACCCGCTGTACGTAAGGATTTGGGGAATTAAAAATCAGTAATAATTTGTGGCTCGCTCGTCCGCCCGATCTGCGCTATATAATTGTCTTCCATGGTGTCTGAATGACTTAACTTGAAGACGATCCACACACAGGACGAAATTACTGACATCTGCAGGCTGCTCGAATATCGGCAGTTTATACAGAAAAAGGAAATTCAATTTTTACAAATTTTTTTTCATGAGGTGCCGAACACACCTGAGGTTTTCGGGAAGTTATTACCAACATCCTGCCGATCGCATTATGGTCCTGTGGTCGACTCAGCCGCTAACAGTAATGAGTACCAGGAGTATTTCCTGGGGGTAAAGGCAGCCGGTGCCTAAGGCTGAAAATCTACCACCAATCTGTGCCGTTGTCACGAAATCTGGGAACCTTAACTTCCTGGAACCCTCTGGATACCTTCGGGCCTGTAACGGGACTGCCTTACCTTTACCTATTACCAACACGACGGTATTTATATTATATGAAACGTATAGTTAATGTTGATTATTCTGTGGGCGGATGTTGCTCTCATCTGTACGCTATTCTGTAGCAGTCAGTTTTCTCTACACATGTCAACGGTATTATTTTACACTTCCCATATCTCTCTACGGTTTTCGCGGATTCCAATTTCATTGTTCATTATAAGGTAATGCATCGTAACCCTTGAGGGACACTTCGAAATCACCATTACGCTGAATATGCATGTTGTGGACGCTTGCAACAAAGATGGAAACCGGAATAGCGATTGAAGCACATTCGTACGTCTCACTGGCATTTGTTGTGACAGCTTGTAGCGCCGGTCTGCACTATCACCTATGTTCCATATTTGTATACAAATCAGGCACGTACAGCCAATAATCAACTGTGTACTACAGGGCCTTTCTTTTAACTTCTCGCTGAACTCTGCAGCTTTATCACATTTAAAGCATGCGTCTGGTATGACAATCCATGACAGCTGTGATAATATGGACAACGATGAAAGAAACACGCTGTATGTGTTACTGTATGAGAGTATGTGTGTAACGTTGGAATGTGTATTCTCTTATTTCACAGACTGCCTGGGTACTGTATACATCAACTGAATGTTTTAGTTAAATTTAGCACTGTGACTGCTTGGATTGTAAAGTACATAAAATTTCATGCCGTAGCGGTGATGATGTTGATTGCCTAACTAAAGTTCCTGATTTTTGATTAGAGAGTGTAACTGAGACTTTCAGGTAGTGTCAGAAGTACGAGGTTATAAAGAGTACAATTATGGCTGCATCCCCTCTGGTCCTTTACGGCCTCTGCTACAGTGAACTGTACTGCCGGCAATATCCGTCGGTCCGCACACAAAGTGCCCAGTATTCTTGTCATATTAAATAAATCTCGGATTTTCCGGACAGACTTTCAAAAAATCCTCAAACTTCACGAAAATCCGTCCAGTGGGAGCTGAGTTCTTCCGTGCTGACGGACGGATGGACAGACATGAAGAAGCTGATTGTCGCTTTTCGCAATCTTACGAACGCGTGTAAATGATAGCAGTGCCAGAACACAACACGCATTCCCGTAAGTACAGTCAGCCAAGAGAATCACGCGATCATCAGCTCGTACTTTCCCATTAGATATAAAATTCAGTCCAGTAAGTTCCTTTGTGCTTAGAGGGGATTTGAGCTGCTGTTTAAATTGGGAGGTATTTTCGACGTTCCGAACTCTGAACTTTCCGGATTTATACAGTTTTGGAAATAACGAACTGGATAATTCAGTTGTTTTGCATTCAAGGAACATATGAGGCATGACCGTTATCAGCAATGGGTGGAGATAGAAACCGAGTCTGGATGTGTATATTTTTGTTCCTAAAAGACCTTTAACCTTACCTCAAGATGCAGCCTTTACCCCCCCCCCCTTAACACGTCGTCATTATCGTCGTCTCCCCAGCTTGCATATTCCTTAATAGACGTGCGATGTTGCCACTTCGACCGAACCTGTTAACTTTAATTGGATTGCTAGGATTTTGCACTAATTGGCATGCGTGCCCCCCCCCCCTACCCAGGCAGTACATTACAGATACACCCCGTGTGACGTCAGTGAGCCTTAGCGTAAAGAATGCCAGGTAGTGTCCGTCAGGTACCCTACCTGACACGGACCGGAGGCGTTACAGTATAGCATTTCCTCTCGCTTTGTTCTGTATTTTTATTTTGTAAATTCTTATTGAACATTGTATTGTGCACTTTTGTTCAAACTCATTCAATACATCACGTTACAAATTCCACGTGTTGTGTTGTTCCATATTATTGTGTAGAACTTCCCACAAAATCCATCAGAGAGTCATGGACTTTCTGTGGAGGTATCGCGCCAGTGATTCCTAATATACCCGGACCTACGTGGCTGAATTCGCTGTACCTTGGGATAGGTTGCTCAACGAAGGGACAGATCCGACCAGAAAGCAGAGACGATGAGAAATGTCTTAACCTGTAGCAATTTGCGAATCTGTATTTAACAAAATCCGTACCTGCGTGTTCTATTTATTTAAGAGCAATTCTAATATTGTCTGTCACTCTAGGCCTGGGTCTCTACAGTGTGAGTTTTGAAGTCAATTTGTGTACGTACTGCTTGTTGTCAACTCGCTCTCTATGCTCTGTCAGTCTCTGTGGCCTTCATTTGTACCGACTTATAATATCTAAGGAAATGTATAAATTAAGAATCTCCACATTGAGTAATATTCTCCAGTCTTTTGTTACTTCTCGCTTAGGATTAAATGTGCCTATCAGCACACTGTAAATGTAATGAGAAAGTTGTCTCTCTTTCTTGAAGGCTTATAGGGCAGTGGGACTGAAGCTACACTCGTTCTTAACCTGAATATCACATTGAAGGGAGTGGTTAGCACCGTCCTCGGTAAGCATTGACTGTGTGGCTGGCTGAATCACGGACTGTCTGGACATTTTGAAGAAGAGATAAATTTTTTGCCCTTACCGGGATTCGAAACCCAGATTGTTCAGCCCGTATCCCAGTCACTAGAGTGATGACGATGTCCGGCTGCCTCTCAGCTTGCTCTTCTCTCACGTTATGTCAGAGAAGTTCTTCGGATAGACTTCGCGTTGGCAATTTATCTCGTGCTCCAAAGTCACGGTGCAGACCGGAAAGTAAGGTAAAGTTACATTCGTCCCTGTGCTTAATTAAGCAGCACACAATGAGGGCTTCAACTTCACGCGTCGTTAACCTTTGCTTTGCTTCACTCCCCAGCCGCATTAGCCCCAGGGAAGGAATCCCTGATATATTTTGCTTTAGTGGGTCCGAGTGCCGGAGGGGCTATTTCAGAACACAGAAGTGTCCGCTCCTACCCAAATCAGATTCGGACAACTCGATCGACCCCACCGTGTTTGGGTCACTACACTCATTGAGCTATCCTGACTGTACGTAAACCCAATGTTAAACCCTACAAAAAGGGAGACAAATGGCAATACTGCTAGCAGAGCCCTCTGTCCTGTTTTATCGCTGCTTCAGACAATATCTCATAGCTGCATATTAAATGTTTGCTATTTCTTTAATTCTCGTTCTATTCTTTTACCGTTTTCCATTCCGCATTCAGAGGCCTTTGTTACTATCCGGTTCGTCTCAGAGAAAGAAGAGAAATAAAAATTATAAATGGGGTAGAAGGCAGAGGCGATTGAAGCCATATCTTGTGCTATCTTCTTCCCTTTTTTTATTTTTATTGTGTAAGGAGGATTCTCCAATTCTGGGAGGAGAGAGGCAGTCGGAGATCTGTCGTGTTGTGTCACAAACGTACGTACGTATACATCACTGCAGCCTGTAGAGATTGCCGTTCGCAAGAGATTGGAAGGAGAGGTCTCTCATGTTGCGGGCGGATATAGTAAACTGTGTCCAGGTTTTAGAGCAGGCACCGCCATTGTCACGTGGTGATTGACGACACCAACTAAAGCGACTCCTTACTTGCTGTCGCAGATTAGGAATGATTTTTTAAAGGTATTATTCGTCATTAGTTTTTGTTACTTTCATTGCGGTACCAAAGTTACTTTCATTGAGGTACCAAAGCCCTCACTAAGGCTGCTCCTAAATCTCGGCGAATAATAGAAGCGACCTTTCAGCTTCTGGGAGATTCGTTTTTTCTGTAATTTTCATTCATTCAGTTTCTTCTTTCTTGTTCAAATACTGTTATTTTATTTTTCCCTTATCCTCTTTATCTCTACACGTTCTACCTTTATTATTTCTTGTTTTCTTCTGCCTTGTTGGAAACAACGCTTCTCCAAGTACTCGGACCTGACCATATTAATAAGAACTACAGACAACGACATAATGAGGAGATTCGTAGCAATATCTTTATGTCATTAAGATTATGGTCGTGTAGCAGATATATAGTTTGCCACACGGTGAAGGACACGTGGCAAGAAAATTGTGCCACCATTGTCGGGGTCTGAGAGGAATTTATAGATACAGGCAACATGCTTTGATGTATCTACAGGATGTTGTCTTGAATCAGCTGACGATAATACTGTTGCTCACAGCTGGTAGTACATTTGAGTGCGTTGGGTTTTGGGATTGGATTTAAGTGACAGCCTGTTACGAAAATCGTAATCAGAATTCGTGTTCGTTAAATAGAGAGAATTTGTCGTTTAACTGACTGATTATCAGCATAACAAGTTATACAGGGCGACTGAATGGAGGGGAAAGAGAAGGGTGGGACATGTAGCATGCGCGAGTGAACTGAGAGGTCCGTATCTTGTGTGTCTGTCAGTGAGAATTAAATGTGAAATTTAAATACTGTTCTCTCTGTGCAATTTGGTGATATACAAATATTAACACTACCAACAAAGTCACATTTCTGCTATTTCTTTAATACCTGTACCGTGCATCTCTTATTATTTTGTACAGTAACCAACAAATGCACAATTATTTCACAAATTATCACACTGCTACCTGTTTCGGCACTATCGTGCAGCTGTTGGTAATGCAATTTGCAATTAAGATGTTTGGTTTAACAAAATATGCAAGACTAAAAAATCTTAATTGTAACTTGTATTACCAACAGCTGCATTTGAAATACTTGTGTAACTTGGCAATGCGTTGATTACAAGCTTTCTGAGGAAGACAAGATAGTGTCGAAACATGTAGGAGTGGGACAATTTGTGAAATAATTGTGCGTTTGTTGTTCATTGTACAAAATAGAAAAAATAAAGAAATCACATTTCTGTCATTTTGTATTTCACTCCTAATTAGCTTATACAAGTTTCGACCAAAGTGCCTACATTAGGGAGCTAACATCTCTGTTGCTGAAACGTACAACAACAAAAACAACAAAATATTCTCACATTGCTCACGCACAACAAATGTACAGATTGTTTTGCATATTGTACTATTTTTAAAAGTTATGAAATGGCGCTACAATTTGTTGTTGATTGTGAATTGTTACAAAATGCTACCATTACTTTACACTAATTTCAATCAACAACAGTTAGAGTGTTATTTTATAACATTTTAACAAATTGAAAATTCAAATTACAGTCTATACATTTGTTGTGCTTAAGTATTGTAAGTACAGTTTATTCCTGTAAGTTTTAACAATACAGATGTTAGGTGCCTGAAGAAGGCGGTTTAGTCGAAACATGTAGCAGGTAATTAGGAGTGAAGTAAATAAGTACATTTCTTGGTACTGTAAGGATTTGTAAACCATATGTACAGTCAACTGGGTGTGCTTAGGCGTTGAATGAAGAAAAATATTAACATTTATACTGAAAAGTTCTGTTTCAGGTTTTGGATTTGATTTGCCAAACTGCGGAATGGTGTAAATGAATGGATTTCCGAACACAATAGTTTGAGTGCACGGATAATTTAGGGTGTCTCTTGACCACCCGATTATATACACTATTTAATTTTCAGGTAAGATCCTTGTTCAAGAATCAATTGTATTGTAACCTAACTTATCTCTTAAGCTGAGTGATTCCTCAATTTCCCTCTCTACCTGAAGTACTGTCACAGTCAAACCAAGGAAGAACATAAGGTGAGCAGTGCAGGAAACATGGACAGATTTGGGTTCTAAGGCCTAAGGGAAGAGAATGTGTTTGAACTGGTCGAAGGGTGATAATGATAAGAGGGGAAAGGTAAAGTTGTCCCAAGCGTTTACGTAAGAATTGAACTTCGAATAGGGTGGAGGCACAACTCCATGTATTTTTAATTTAGACGCGTGACGATGTTCGGCCGGTCTTACTCCCCGGTGTCTTTACTCCGGGGAAAGTCGGTCTGGGCGCGCGAATCGAAACTGATTCACCTCTTTTCCAGCCCGTCAGACATCCCCCTATGTTGACTGAGCTATCGCACGCTCTGGATCTTAAGAAAACAGTGCGTGAGGTTGGGCCGTTGATGCATGTGCCTGAGACGATAACCAATGGCTCGCAACTGTGAGTGCGGTGAGGGCCACTGGACTCCTCACATTGCTCACCTACTGTTTAGGTTTTCCGCAAAATTGCGAAAAGCTACTATTAGCTTCGCCATATCTATTCGTCCGTCCGTCTGTCAGTCCGCACGGAACAACTCCACTCCAACTGGACGAATTTTCATGAAATATGATATTTGAGCTTTTTTCGAAAAACTGTTGAGAAAATTCAAGTTCCATTAAAATCGACTAATAATAATAATAATAATAATAATAATAACGGCACTTCACATGCAGACTGACGTGTGTGCTTTTGTGATCGTATCTCGGCCAGTTCTTCTTGGAATAAAAAATGTTGCAGACAAAATTTGTAAAGGAAATAAAAAAAATTGTGTTCAATAACTTTTATTTCGAAAATCGTGACGTTTATAAGATAATGTGGAAAAATATTAGCGCATGCGCAATGCATGCTGGATACCAAAAGCTACAAACACACACTCACAATATGCAATACTTATTGCTTATCCGCTGCAACAATGGTTGCAAGAATTCGCCTGAATATTACGTCACACTTACATTGCCTGTCATGTTATTAAAGCTGTTCTCAAGACGGTCTGTTCCTTGCACTTTATCCCACTACACACGACTGACAGCCATAAACGTATTAGTTAACTCGGTAGGGTGTTCAAAAATAACTTTACCTGGACACAGTACCCACTTTTCCTCTACTTCCACTATGTTTGTTTTTCTATACAAATTCTCCCATGTTTCCATGGTCATACCGTCATTTTCCGTGATGCTGACAACCACAAACAGTGTAACACAGCCACACGTCTGTGCTCTGTCCTGTCTGTACAGGACGTAACAAGAGAGAACTGTGACTGATATTGATAACAGATGACGATATAGCCTAACCAAGCGACAAAAAGCCTCTTCAGATAATCGACGTCTTCGAACAAGCTGCGCCAGCTGAACAGCTAAACCTGAAACGAGGGTGTCAGTGTAGGGTCAGGCACCCCGTACCAGTCGGTTGAGGGCCGTCGGTGAGAACAGGGCGACAACGCTATACCAGTGGGAAGAGTGGCCAGAAGACTCACCACTATCTAACGCAGAAACACATCCATATTCTAGCCACGCCTTCGGTACTAGTCGCGGTTAAGACGTCTGGAAATGTTCTTCCGCTGTGGGATGTAGCGACGCTGTCTTGTGGAATTTGATTCCGCTGGCGGTGCGAGTTTGAGTAAGAACGTCTCGCTGTAATGGAGAAGAGACGGCGGCGCACTGTTGTGCTAGACTCGTCTCTACTTGCAGAACTTTGCTGCCATAAATCCCACCTTCTGTTTTCATTTGACCTGCTCGCTCAATCAAAGGCACAGAACCCGGCTTGTTGTGAAGAGAGACACGATGATGGTCGCAGAGCGCTCCATCCAACTGATTTAACTTCCCAGCAAGAGCTGCAGTGTTTCCATCTCCACATAAGCAATTGTTTAGCTGTGTGCAAGTGTAGTAACTTACACTTTGTTTCTAGCGTCGATCTTTGGATTACCCATCGTCTGGTATTGAAGAAGTATCGCTATTGAATTCAGGACGATCCCGGCTATTGACATTTCCTCTGTCGGCTCCAATTCAGCTGCCTCTCAGTCGCTGCAGGTGAAGGGAAGAGTTTGGTTCGGCATTCTCAACTGTCGCGTTCCACTTGGTTAAACCATATGGTGGAAAAAGTCCGGAAAATAAATTGGGCCTAGTCCTATTCTCTGTTGCTAAAAGGTTGTGATTCGGGCGCAGTCCCAGTATTGTCTTCGGTTGTTACAACGACACATTTCGGACTGTGGTCGTCTCTCTTTATTTTGCCGCAGCTACACTGGCACCAAATTCAGGTGCAGGACCGGAACAGTCAGCAGCTTGTCATTTGTACTGGTGCAGTTTTATTTGCTTGGAACATGACTTAAGGTCGTCTTCCAGAGTCCATTAAGTTGAGACGTACGGCCGTACAAATGTCCAGCAGTCAGTATAGGCTTCAGAAAATCATTAATGTCTTTGTTACGTGCTGACCCAACAATCTAATGACAGATTACGAAGGCAGCACAGCTACTACCACGACTACTACTATTACTACTACTACTACTACTACTACTACTAATACTACCACCAACACTACGAACAATACTACTAACAATACTACTACCACCACCAGTACTATTACTGCTAATACTACTAGTAGCACCACCACTACCACCACCAATACTACTACTACTTCTACATCTACTGCCAGCACTACTACTAATACTAATGCTGCTACTTCTACTATTACTACTACTAATACTAACATCACCACCACTAACAACAACACTACTACCACTATTATTACCACCACCATTACCACCACCACCACCACCACTACAACCGCCACCAACACGACCACCACCATCACCATCACCACCACTACAACAACAACAACAACAACAACAACAACAACAACTACTACTACTACTACTACTACTACTACTACTACTACTACTACTACTGCCACTACTATCCTGACTACACATTGCGTACTGCACTAGTATCCTTACTTCACATTGTGTACTGCAGTATTATACTGATTACACGTTGTGTACTGCAGTAGTATCCTGACTACACATTGTGTACTGCAGTAGTATCCTGACTACACATTGTGTACTGCAGTAGTATCGTGACTACACATTGTGTACTGCAGTAGTATCGTGACTACACATTGTGTATTGCAGTAGTATCCTGACTACACCTTGTCTACTGCAGTAGTATCGTGACTACACATTGTGTACTTCAGTAATATCCTGACTACACATTGTGTACTGCAGTAGTATCCTGACTACATATTGTGTATTGCAGTAGTATCGTGACTACACATTGTGTACTGCAGTAGTATCGTGACTACACATTGTGTACTGCAGTAGTATCGTGACTACACATTGTGTACTGCAGTAGTATCGTGACTACACATTGTGTACTGCAGTA
>Ga0123353_10006049_pt1 | contig 16037 bp, 4 predicted proteins | sample TergutLab28metaG_3_FD_92763 | JGI IMG/M metagenome (GOLD analysis project Ga0123353, IMG submission 92763) | Labiotermes labralis P3 segment gut microbial communities from Petit-Saut dam, French Guiana - Lab288 P3 | ecosystem: Host-associated > Arthropoda: Insects > Digestive system > Gut ... | reverse complement strand
CCACAAGAATACAATATTTGTCTTCATCTTCCTACGGTGTCAGCCTCAAGAACACAGTGTTTGTCTTCACCGTCGTACGGTGTCAGCCACAAGAACACAGTGTTTGTCTTTACCTGCGTACGGTGTCAACCACAAGAATACAATATTTGTCTTCATCTTCCTACGGTGTCAGCCTCAAGAGCACAATATTTGTCTTCACCTTCGTACGGTGTCAGCCACAAGAACACAATATTTGTCTTCATCTTCGTACGGTGTCAGCCGCAAGAATACAATATTTGTCTTCATCTTCCTATGGTGTCAGCCTCAAGAACACAGTGTTTGTCTTCACCTTCGTACGGTGTCAGCCACAAGAACACAGTGTTTGTCTTCACCTTCGTACGGTGTCAGCCACAAGAACACAATATTTGTCTTCATCTTCGTACGGTGTCAGCCACAAGAACACAGTGTTTATCTACACCTTCGTACGGTGTCAGCCACAAGAACACAGTGCTTGCCTTCACCTCTATAAAAACTTCAAGTATTACCATAACAGAGATATACAGTAGAGTCTCGATTTTCGTGATTGAGGCCGATACAGCCTTCATGAACTTTGGAAACGAAAGGATGACTGTTAAGCTTCACGCCCCGCCAGTCTTAATCCTAGGGAAAGGTCCCCCGTTACGTATCAAATAGGAGACAGAATGGACCTCAGAGCTGGTTTAGACGTTTTGGAGAATAGAAAGACTTCTTGCTCCTTCCTGGATTCAGACCCCGCCTCTTCCAGTGACTCTGCCGACAAAACGTGACAGTACGGAGTGTGTCTGCTGAAGTAAATGCAGGCGTAATCGAGGAGCACGTCCTGCACGTAGAGCGGCGGTGGACAAACTGCAACCCGTGACATTAGTTGCTTGTTCCTTGCTCTTTACCGAATTTGTTGTTGAATTCAGTTTGTGTAGGGTTTAATGCAGGACAATTGTGAATAATGGGAAAACCCGTCTTCTGAAATATGACGCCGTGAATTTGGGTAGAAATCTACCGACTTTTCGGAGGAATGTGCTGCTTCTATCTTAAGAGTAACAGAGTAAGCCTCTTGGGTAAAATGCGAATTACATATAGGGGCTGGGGTTAAGTGAAACGTTTCGAAGAGCGAGCGAATGGGAGTTGGTGGTACCAAGAGGGGGCGCACAAAAAATAGACAGGGTAGGGGGTGGGAAAGAGAAACGTTTCGCAGTGTAAGATTATAAAATGCTTTTTCTGGTGGCTGTATGTTCTATTCCGAAGGACGAAGGCAGCACGTTCCTCATACACGTTAAATTTTTACCCCTAAGTCAACCTTTGTCGTCACGCATTTAAGAACTCTTTAAGTCTCATGTAGGGAATAGTAAAAAAGTTAAAGCAGTCCCGTTACAGGCCTTGGGTGGCCCGGAGGGTTCCAGGAAGTTAAGGTTCCCAGATTTCATGACAGCGGCAGAGGATAGTGGTAAGGTTGTCAGCCTTACGCACCGGCCGCTTTTTACCCCCAGAAAATGCTCCTGGTACTCATTTCTGTTAAAGGCTGAGTCGACCCCAGGGCCACAGTGCAATCGGAAGGATTATGTCAATGAAAAATTGCAATGACACCATCTGGGATCGAACCAGCGACCTTCCGATTTGTAGCACAGAACCTTAACCACTGTGCCATATAGGGAATAGTGAGAAGAAAAATACGGAAGGAAGTGGTCGTGATGTAATCTGAATTACTGTCGCAACAGATGAAGGTGTTAATCACTTGGTATAAATAGTTCTGGGCCAAAGAACGCTGCTGCCATGTGCTGGTACAAACCTTGTGTTGCATGTAGGTTGACTCTAGGTCGTCAGCAGCTGTGCTGGACTCACTCCGTGATCGCTTCCAGTCTTCCAGGTCCATCGCCTCGTCACTGTGAAAAAGCACAGAACACACACTCTGTGATTTATCAGACAACAAAAAGTCTCAAAATGCATTGGCCAAACGGACTACTCATGTCCTTTCAGATGTCATGAGTACCACTCGCAACATTTCTTAAGCGCTGTCATACCTGAAACGGTTAGCCGCCATGTTATCAACGAGAAGGCCCGGGTTCGATTTATTGTGGGGTTAGTTGTGGACAAAGTGGTAAGTTACTGTGTTCAGCAGCCAATTTTAACTTTCCCATCCAGCTCTATACTCATCTGTACTTGGGTCTTAGCACAGCAGGACTAGATCAGACTATAGTACAAAGGGACTAGTGCTCTCCCACTTTTACATCTAATTGAACACATTAGGAAATGTGAGGTTTGATGTCTCAAAGCGGGGAGGTTGAAGATAACTGCGTTTTTTATATGAAGATGGAGACAGCAGTTTCCTCCGAAACAGCAGGTTCCTCAATACTACACGACGTCCCGCTGCACAGAACCACAATCCGGAATCGTAACTGTGTAGGCACCTTCCTAGTGCCTTCGAAATGTCGGTGACTAATTTTTCTGACCATGACATTTCACGGAAAGGTATGCACAGCATAATTGTGTAGGGACCTGCGTACTGCCTTCGAGAAGTCGGTGTCTAATTTTTCTGACCATGAAAGTTTAAGGAAATGTAGGCAAAGCGTAAAAATTCCCTCTCATTCGGTCTCCCCCCTTTTTTAAATTACATCGGAAACACGTAAATCGAATCTTGGACATAAAAGTGTGTGTTTTAATTTACTGTACAAGTTTTTTTTTCAAACTAGTTTTTGCAGTAATGAATACTGAGCGAGATGCACACGAAATGCACTCAAAATCGCCTATAGGCCTTCGTTTTTGTGTTCCTTATTATTAACCACAATAAAAACGTACCGACAATTTCAAGCCGTCAACTCTCATGGAAATCCTTCCAGTGGCTCACAATATAATTTCGACCTTTCTGACTGAGCAGTCCAATTACGACAGGCCCTTTGACATAATCGGTAACCGGGGAGTGGTTAATACAGCTTCATAAGTGACAGCCTGCAAAGTCACAGAACAGTCTTAATGCGATATACATTTCTTTTTTCCATTGCTCCACAGCCCCCAGTCGGCCAGGGCCTCCTCATTATCGATGCTTCACGATCACACTCAGACAAACCACACTCGGTAGGACTCCTCTGTACGAGTGATCAGCCCGACGCAGAGACCTCTACGTGACAATACACAACACTCACATGAGATAGATATCAATGCTCCCGGTGGGATTCGAAACCGCAATCCAAGCAAGCGAGCGGCTGCAGACCTTCATCTTATACCGCGCGGCCTCTGAGATCGGCACGGTGTCCACTATATTCACACAAATACCGATGTCTTCAATTAGCGACGCGTCCACGAAACGTCGATTACTCACATCGTTTTGCGGACGACATAATTGAAGGGGGTGTCACGAGGGAAGGAAGTTCTTGGGGAGGTTGAGTGAGTGCTGCATGCTGCTTGTGCTGTGACAGGAGACCGCAAACGCATTGACGTAATAAAGAGGTAATGTTCTTATTTGTGGGGAAATCGGCAGATACCTGATTTCAGACTGTCTGCATTTCCTCAGCTTGTTCTGTGTATCAAATATGACAGGAATGTCCAAGTTATTTTTGCCAAAGAATTTTCTTACAACGTGGAAGGCCGTGCGATGGCTCAGGCGTTAAATCCCTGGACTGTCATCGCGGAGGCCCGGGTTCTATTCCCGGCCGCTCCACGTGTTGTTTGTGGTGGACAAAGTGGTACTGGGCAGGTTTTTCTCCGAGTACTTCTGTATTCCCATCTCAGTTTTATTCAGTCAATAACGCATACTGTGAGATTTACTTAATTCCCAACAGATTACGTGAAATAGGCTTTTCAGTATATTCAATTAATACACCAACAAATGCACATATATTCATTTAATGATCTAAAATTCACATTAAAACACTTGAAATGCTCCTACATGTTTCGATCATACGATCATCCTCAGGGAGCATACATTGTTCCTTGCTAAACTTATAGTTTAAAAGCACTCAGTGATTTACATCGTTACGTTGAGTTGGTGCTGTGGCAGCATGTCTTGTGTATTGTGTGAGTTGTATACTGTTCGGAATGAGCCTGGCTATGGGTGTGCGTCGTGCGACGTATAGTCTAGCGCTATACGTCGCACGACGCATGCTGCCACAGCACCAACTCAACCTAACGATGCAAATCACTGAGTGCTTTTAAACTATAACTTTAGCACGGAAAAATGTACGCTCCCTGAGGATGATCGTATGATCGAAACATGTAGGAACGTTTAAGTGTTTTAATGTGAATTTTAAATCATTAAATGAATATATGTGCATTTGTTGGCGTATTAATTAAATAAACTACAGAATGCACGGTGCGACGACAAAGAGAGGCTTTTCAGTAATTGCTGCTTAAGGTGCAATCATTTCATTTAGCAGTCCGTCTTACGACAGGTCCAAAGCCTCTTCCAAAGCGAGTTTTCCACATAGTGGGATTTAGAGCTTCCTCCCTCAAATGAGGAGGAATAAGAATCATAACTTATTTACTGTTTTTTAACTGTGGTTTCAGTAGGTCAGAATGTATAGCTTTGAATGTTAGGATTAACAGTGATTTGTAAAGACCATGCTTGTGAGTGAAGCCCAACTTTATATATTCTGGCAGTTTAGTGAAGGTACTGAGGGAAAACACGACAAGCTTATGTCAAATTAGCCAGTGTTCAGGCCAAATTTTGATCCCGGGACCAAACAATGCACAGCAAGAGCGCTAACTACTCAATCAGTTGTACAGTAGTAGGAGTAATGTTCATACACACTAGGTGCGAGGAAACAGATCAGCTCTGGAGCCAAACCAATCTCATATCCATTCAGTACTGGGGGAGTTAAAGCGGTCTGGTCGTGAAGCTAATCACTAACTTTGATCTAGTGCCGAAGTTAACAACGCGTGGAGACACTCCTCCGCTTTCCCCCCACGTTAGCGTGGTGGCTGGTTAATTAACGGCGTGAACAATTTGACCTTTTTTATTCTCCTCCGTTAATGTGACTCGTTTGGTTAAATTAGTGAAACTGTAAGCCACGTACTTTACATTTATTTCGGAACTCGTATGGCACGTTTATTTTTATCATAATTGAAGCAGTTTGTATGGAAGGAGAGGAAGGACAGAGAAGGGGTGGGGGGGGGGAGAGAATAGGATAATTGGAACTGAATCGCGAAACGAAATAAAGAATGAAATACAAATTAGATCATTGGATCCTACATTTATTAAAATACAACACTATGATATGCACTGAATATTTCGGTTGAAATTTAAGCCATAATCAGGCTGTGAGGCCGTATATGTATATGTAAATAAATAAATAAATAAATAAATAAAATAAGTAAATAAATAAAAAATAAAGTGAAATAAATAAATAAATAATAAAATAAATAAACAATAAAATAAATAAATAAATAATAAAATAAATAAATAAATAAATGGAGGTTAAAGTTACAGGTAAAGGTAAAGTTCACCCTAGAACAGGCCACGAAGACCCACAGGGGGAGTAAGGGTATAACTCTACTCTTCCTTTAACCTCGGCTCTAGAAGCGGGTGCGTGGTCAACGCCACGTCACAGCCGATTTACCCGCGGCAAAGACCCGGTACCCATTGTATAGGAGACTGAGTGGGCCCCAGGGCTGATCTGGACTGTTGTAGAAAATCGTGCTCCCACCGGGATTCGATCCCCGGACCGTCTAGCCCGTAACGAGTAGCTATACGGACTAAGCTATCCCGGCCCATATATGTGAGGGTAACTGAATTGTATTAGTGTCTTTATGCAGTCAAAAGCAAATTATTTCATTTATGTGGTAAAAAAAATATGAAAAACCTATCATGCGCTCTTTTAATAAGTATAATTAACTGGTTGGTTTTTGTGGTGGAGACAGTATGTTTTCTGTAAGGTAGGAAGTAAACTTTTAAAAAAATGTTATTACATAAACCACGGGGGGTTAATGTGCGGAGTGGTTAAACTGCTGAAGACTGTGCTGCGCCGTCGACAGATTTAATACCGACGAATTGCCAGTACCGGTTTTGGCCACACGACGCGTCGAGCCTCAGACGCGGGGGCTGTTCAAGAGCGATTTGCCCTTTTTCCGAATACGGAAATATAAAGGTGAAAGGCAAGAATAAAGGGCAATATTAAATAATGAACATTTTCTTTTATTGTTTTAATATTGCTTCCAGATATATGTGTTTAACCTTTATGGCCCTATCCACGCAAGGCAGGGGCGTATGATCCATTTTTACGTAGTGAAATCCAAAGCGCTGATTCTGTCGCCCGCAGTAATAGGAACGAACATGACAGTGATGGTCAGCATAGGGTCCTGATGCTTAATATGAGCCTAAAATATTGAGAGGGAGAGAGAGGGTGGTCTGATATTTATATACTTTAGGATTTCCTAAGATTTTTTTTTTTTATAAAGTTGGAGGTTTGAGTCTAAAGTTATAAAATTTCACACACACATATCTGACTTTGACTCGAACTCAAAATCCTTGTGTTTTATACCCACACCACCCGGTCTTCTGCTAGTCAGAATTCTCAGATGCATTACTATACTTTCACTCGCGGACCGTATTATGAAACAGGCAGTGAGCACGGTACAGGCCTGAAGATTCCCTGTGTGTACCAGGAGTTTGAGGCTCCCAGATTTCATGACATTCGACAGATTGTCAGCCCTACGCACTGGCTACTTTTACACTCCTGGAAATATACCTGGGACTCTTTTCCGCTAGAAGCTGAGTCGACCCCAGGACCTTAGTGCGACAGGAACTTTTATGTCAATGAAAAATTCCAATGACACCAACGGGAATAGAACCCACGACCTTCCTGCTTGTAGCGCAATGCCTTAACCAACTGCACCACCGCGTGCCCCACGGAAAATGCGTCCCTTTGTTTAATTAAGCTCTACTCCGTGAAGGTATCTGGGGGAGTGGAGGTATATCCAAGCATGTTTTTATCTTCGGCACCGGATTTAGTCCGAAGCAGCGGTACCCTCAAAAAGGAGGTTGGGGGTTCCCCATACCCAGTCTGAAAGCTTCGGAGAAGAGATAAATTTTGTGTTTTTATCGGTAAAGGAAATGCGGATCCTCGGTAGTCAAGCTCCTAGCCTAGTCACCATTTCGACTCCTCCGACAAAGAGTGTTGTTGTCCGGAAGGGTACTGACTACCTGGAATTGGACCTCTTGCTGCTGTCCTTCTTGCCGGCCTGCAGATTCGGAAGGTCCTTTTGCCGCTTCTCCGTCTCTCTCCAAATGCGCCAGTACAGGATACACATGACCGTGACGGGAACGTAGAACGCGGCGATGGCCGTACCGAATGTGATGTAGTGGTTCGTCTCTATGAACTGGATGTAGCACTCGTGGTCCGGAACCGTCCGTTGTCCCTCGATGTACGGCCATGAGTAGATCCACGGCGGCCACAGCAGCAAGGAGATGCCCCACGCGCATCCTGCAAAATGCACCGGGAATATGTGACAGGGCATTCTGCAAGTTTGAAGTAGGATAGGGCATTTTGGAAGCTTTGGGTAGAGACTGGATTTCTGCAAGTCGAAACATAAGTAGACAAGCAAAACGGAATAATATGTGATTGTTTCTCTCGGAACAGAGCATGCCCGAAGCTTGAGGTAGAAGAGAAGTTCCTGAAATATGAGACTTAGGAGGATATTGTGCATGCTGTAAGCGGAAGAGGAGTTTCTATGTCAATAAATGTCCAACAAGATGAAACTACACACAGTTTATTTTATCTGTAAACTGCTCTACATGTTTCGGGTGTTTTCTCCACCATCAAGAGCACAAATAAATGTATCTACAGCATCTGGCACTAGTCAACCGTTGTTTCTAACTCAAGATTTAGAGAGAACAAGACGTTTTGCAAGCTGCTATATGTGTGGGTTCACAAATTTAAGAGAGGGTCTGTAAGACCGGTGCTGTGTTTGCCCGTAACATTTCAACAAACTCAGCTTCCTTATGAAACATGCCATGCATGGTATCTTAAGCCACAATCCCGTGATTGATATATTTGACAGACACTTGTCACATGTAAATACTAGCTACGTTGTGGGAACGGCGCCCTTCCCTAAATATTGGCGACTCGTCATTTTCCCACTGACTGCCAGTACATAGTTTACAATTCAAACGGATCACGGTTGTTTGTTTACTCATCCTGTCGAGGCCTGTTGTTGGTTTCCTAAGACTCTTTTATACACTAGAACACCACTTATCCGGACGCTGGTTATCCAGACAGTCAATTATCCGGATCTGTTTGGTCGTTCGGGTAAATATGTTGAGAATTCTAAAACACTAACTTGCCTTGAAATTACCGGTTATCAGATCAAGTACAGGACAGTGTTATAGCTTCTAGAACTTCTAATCAGGCGTGGTCGAAAGGTTTAGATGCAGCCGAAGGGGTTCCCAAATAAGAATAGGAATTTCAAAAGTCGTTGACAGCGGAGAAATTTGTCGGTCATCACTCGAATTCCAGCCCACTCCGCCCCAAAGCTTTTGTTTTGCGCATGACTCACGTGGCCTCTGACAGCTACAGTTCAGTCGGGACGGTGGTTGTGTAGACGTTAAGTGGTGAGCTGTGCGTGTGTAAAATCGTGCTGTTCAACCGTGCAAGATTTATGTGAAAAAAAAATTCTTTAAGATTTTCGGAGTGACGGCGCCTAAAAGAGAACATGTTCTTTGACTATCCTTGACTTCATCAAGTAAACCTCTAAGTCAAACATTTCCTTACTCTAATATAAACAGCCAACTAGGTGCAACAATAAATTTTTTTTTGATAATTACAATCAGCTCAATATGTTTCGGGAGATAATTACGCCCATCCTCAGGAGCGCTAGTCTGTGTTTACAGCTTGTGATATAATGCACCGACGATGCTGTCTGCTGGTCACCAGCAGGCAGCATCTTCGGTGCATTATATCACAAGCTGTAAACACAGACTAGCGCTCCTGAGGATGGGCGAAATTATCGGCCGAAACATGTTGAACTGATTGTAATTATCAATAAAGTTTGTTATTGTTGCATCGAGTTGGCTGCTTATATTATTATTATTATTATTATTATTACAAAATACGTTTGTAGCAGTAAAGAACTGCCCGCAGGCAACATCGTCGGTGCATTATACCACAAGCTGTAAACACAGCCTAGTGCTCCTGAGGATGGGCGTAATTATCGCCCGAAACATGTTGAGCTGATTGTACTTATAAACAAAATGTTTTTATTGTTGCACCTAGTTCGCTGTTTATATTAGTGTATTAATGATGCAGGACATACAAACATAAAATTTCCTTACTGTAACTGTACTACATTTTTTATTGCTTAAATTTGTCCCTCAGTTGTCAAATACTTATAAGGAATTATGTATTAATGTTTTTTTTGCATGTATGTAAACATGTGCTGTAAAATAGCCGTTTCTGGAAATTCTTTCCGCTTCAAACTGCCAATGTAACCTATTATCGAAAAAAAATCCAATTATCCAGATTTTCTGCTTATCCGGAAGGCTCGCAGTTTCAATTAATCCGGATAAATTGAGTTCTACTGTACTCGACAAAAGGACAAGTGACTTGTGTGTGGACAATGAGCATCATTCGGTTCGTTGAGTGGTGAGAGTTTTTGTTTGATTGTGGTTCGACATTACTGTTTATGTCAGCGGCTACACTGTAACCGATACGACCGGAATGTTATCTCCCTCGAATGTCTGGCACCAACAAAGTGATTTTGTTTCGAGCCGACAGTCTGGTCAGACACCTGGTGCAGTGCGCATAGGATTCGAGTGTCGTTGCAATGTAGCTATAAGTATGGATACGCATGTCTGATTAAGTTTAGCCACACGTGTCTGAGATGTATACCCAGACAAATGTTGGTTTGCTAAGTTGTGTCGGTTCTGGCTCCGTACCCTTAGACTGCGCGGCCACTGGGACCGGCGAATAGTGAGAGTAGTGTCGTGAGAATGCGATTTCAGTGAACATGCGAATAATTGACAAGTGTGACCGGTTATGAATACTTGTTAAATAAACCAGAAGTCTAAATAACACGTGGCTGGGTTGCTACCACAATGCACAATTATTGGCAAATTTGTCAAGCAGACCAGTCATAGGAACGCAGCTTTAGACACTTACCAATCATGATGGCAGCTCTGTTGGTGGTTCTCTTCGCCCGGTAAGTGAGGGGTCTGGTGACCGAAAAGTACCGGTCGAAGCTGATGATAAGCAAGTTCAACACCGAGGCGTTGCTGGCCAGATAGTCGAGAGCGAGCCACGTATCACAGATGTGTGGTCCCAGAGGCCAGTAACCGAACAGGGTGTACACTGTGAACAGTGGCATGGAGATAAGGCCGATCGCGAAATCCGCCACTGCGAGGCTGAACAGGAAGTAGTTGCTGATGGTCTGCAGTTGCTTGTCGATTTTGAACGAGATCATCACCATGGAGTTGCCCAACACTGTGACCAGGCTGAGAGTGCCGGCTACGATTGCTATCAGCACCATCTGAGGGATGGAATAGCGACCTGCCCCCTCGGGCATCATGTTATCTACGGACGTGTTGAACACGTCGTAGGAAGATCCGTTCAGCATTGTCGTCAGCAACTTACATCACCCGTACTGACAGCACTGCAACAGAAAGAAGAGTTGTGGGACTTGAGGGTGCTGGCGGCGGTGAAGATTTGGACTGTGGCCTATGAGGCGCGGTCTGTTAGACGAGAGCATTCATCTCCTGTATCCTGATACCCTCTACACGGTGTAATGACCCAAAAGACCACACTGTGAGAAAGACATAGACTCTGGTACTGCGACCCCTCTGAGGACCCTGACTCCACCTCCGATTTTATTTTCATCATTTGCTGAAGCTAACCTTGTCATCAGAGAATATGGACAGGAACTTATTAAATTTAAGCACAGCACTTCACAAATCTTTCAAAAACCTATGAGCCCCCTCAAAATTACAGGAACCACAAACGGTGACATAAAGCAAGTTTCATACCGAAGGCTCACAAATATTAGGCACCACCGTACCAAAATTCAGTCACCACGGTGACCAGGCTCCCGCGATTTATGCACCCCTGCCAATGCATTTATAAATAATTTGTTTAATCTGCGGTAAAAATGGGGAGTTACTTTGCAGTTGTGGCTTGTTATCTATCCGTCGCCTGCGTTATTACGATTGCATTTGATAAATTAAAAGACGCTTTTCGTGTTTGAGGAGTTAAAGTAAGCTAATGTGCTTAACCGGACACTAAATGAAGGCAAGTGATGGATTTGAATGTCCGGTGAGTTTTAACCTGGGAAAGGAACCCACGGTATTCTTCGGATAGGAGTCGCTCTGGGCTCTGCGCTGTATACGGTCCTGGCGAGAAGAAAAATACTGTCCTTGTCACACGTTTGTAACTACATCTGTGGATAAAATTAAAGGATTGTCACAATAGACCACTGTAAGACTTGAATATCTGGAGGTGTAGCTCCACACTTGCTTAATGTTCTGTGCTGAACTGAAATCAGTGCTTGGCATGATGCAGCAGCCGATACTCATTGGGTAAAAGGAATAGAAGTTGGTTGTGTTCCAGAGCCGATTAGCGCGCAGTGGTGAATACAACGGACACTTGTCCCTGTCCGAAATTAAATCCCCATTGCACCATCTTCCAGTTGTTGTGTAGTTGACACACATTGATTTTTTTTTATTGTGGTTTTCTTTCAGCGTTCTTACATATACTGTATGTTAGTCATAAGCTAAATTTACTCATGCTTAGTTCTCGCCTCTCTTAAGACCACGCATAGGAGGAATATAATTTCTTTCCATTTATTTTGTTTATAACTGGACTCGCTAAGTGTATCGCGCGAGCAGTGTGTGGAGCAACACATGTAACAATAGTTGCTTTGTTCTGCTGCAGCAGTCTGCTGCGTAGCTCGATCTGTGTCTGAGCAGCAGAGTCCGAAGCTGGACAGTGAGTGAGTACAAACAGAAATGAAGAGTCCACTGGCGAGAATTGTCACTGATACATTTCAGTTGTAAATGCAGTTACTCTTGCACAATAAAACTCCAATATATTCTACTTGGGGATTATTGAGAGTGTGCGGCCTGCCCGATTCCCCGTCTTAACCAGAGTTACGAGCTCCGTCCTCCCTGGGAATAACATCTAAGATACGTTCCTCATCGGGTCCGCAACGGATACAACACAGTGCCCAACCTGTTAACTATAAGGAATTAGCTGCCTTCTGCGTCTTCAGATGAAGTGTTGTAAAATAACATAATATACACTTTGTAGCGGGGCATAATCTTCTGTCTATCGAAAATGTAGTTGCAATACAAAAGAAACCTTTTAACCTGGCTCACCCATTTCACCCGTATTCTTGCCCTTTCACCTTACTGTGACAGCCGTACGCGTAACGTCTGTTATAATTCTGTCACATCGAAAGTTCCTATTACGTTTTGCGTCATCGCCTTGTGTGATGTCCCTCGTAATTGAACTTACTGAAGGATTTCGACCAGAAAAAGAGCTCTGGCCGCTTGATATGAACCTCTGCTTTTAGAAAACAGGTTAAAAATAAAGTCTAATCCGTTACAGAATTAAACTTTAATGTATTTTAGGCACTTCTTTACTAAAGAGCCCACACACACACCTATTACTGATCTTTCTTTATACCGTCTGCTTGTAGAGGTTTTCGAATGAACTCTTCCATCGATTGGTTAGCAAGTTTCGTTTCGCTGATCTGAAACCCATACTGGGAAGTTTCTTGATTTTCCCCCGTGCCTTCTGGAAAATTTGCGGGATAATACCAAGTGGCGCAAAAGTCCCTTGACACGTTCAACTCATACGTTGCGTCTAGTGTCAAGGGACTTATACGCCACTCGGTATAGTAAAGTAGGATGCAACCGGTTTTCTATTTTGTTATTCATTCATTGTCCTGTCACTTGACGCCGTATATTCTGAATCATTTTAACTGTCGCAAAATGTACTTTAGTCTATAGGTAGGTTCTCACCCTTTTTATAGGCCACGAAGGTCCTTAGAGTGAGTAGAGGTATAACTCTACTCTTTCTAGGACCTCGGCACTCTAGATGGGGTGGGGGGGTCAGCCCCACACCCGGGCGCCTCTACCCCCGGGGAAGACCCGGTACCCATTTTACAGGAGGGTGGGTGGGCTTCAGGGCCGGTCTGGACGGGCGGAAAATCTCGTCCCCACCGGGATTCGATCTCGGACCGTTCGGCCCGTAGTCAGTCCCTATACCGACTGAGCTACCCGGTCCACACTTTAGTTTATAAATTAGGTAAATGTTAGGGGGAAATAATGTCCAATGGCCTGCTTTAGCACCAACTGCAGTGTTCGTTTTGGACCGGAAAACGTCTGAACTTCGTTCTGGTAGATTCAACAAATTGAAAGGCAACCGCTTTAAATTAATATTTTATGAAGGATTTTTCCTTATCTTTGTTTTTGTTCAAGTTTTCCATTTCGAACCCTAGCTAGCAGCATTAAACCTTCTGATGTATTGTCACATTGCAGGTTAGCAGTAGGCGCAGCAACAGCATCGGTGAAGTTAAAGGTAAAGCGATACCTGTGCAGGCCTGGACAGACCCTGTGGGTCCCAGGAGGTTGAGGCTACAAGATTTCAGATAATCGGCACATGAAGGTGATAAGATTGTGAGTCCTACACACCGACCGCCTTTCCCCCTCCCCCACGAAATGTTCCTGGTACTCACTTCTTTTAGAGGTTGAGTCAACCCCAGGGCCATAGTGCGGTCGGAAAGATTATGTCAATGAAAAATTCCAATGATACCATCGGGAATCGAAGCTGCGACCTTCCGACTTGTGGCGCAGTGCCTCAACCCACCACGTTATCGCGTTACCCCCACTGGTAGAAGTAGTAACCAGTACAGAATTACGGTAAATGTGAAAGGAGCAAAGAAGGAAAGCGAATGTGAGGAAGGTGATGAAGGAAATGTCAAGAAAGTGAGCAAAGATAAGGACAGATGGTGAAAAAATGTACGTGGATGAATATTATTGTTATTACACAACTACTGTAACTATTGTTTTGGTGAGAATGGAAAAGTGATTGTACAATGCTGACTGCTAAGACAGAGAACCATCGAATTCTTTGCTTTTGTACAGTTAACTAGCTATAAATGCAGTTAAGTCTCACCATAACGTCATTACATACGGTACGCATAAGCAGAGATCTTGACTTACGCCATTAGATCACATCAGCTCTCATTAAAAAGCGTTTGTAGTTCTGAGAGTAGCTGGACAATCACAGTTCGTAAATTTCATGTCTGTGAACTCCCAAAGAAATAAAAACCTGTCTAAATGTGTTGCTTACGATCGGGCTTAGTATCATAGTGGATGTCTTATGGTTATAGAGGAAATGACAGGCGCTGTTTTTTGTTTTTTTGGAGATGACCTCCAGTTTTGTTACCTTAAATCCAATTATTAAATAAAGAATCCAGTCAAATAAAACTACAACTCTTATGAAAACAATTGTGTTTTACAAATTTCGCTACATATTTCGGCCAATAAATCCATCATCAGGCAAAGCTGTTACAAGAATGTAAAAAGAAAGACAACACTGAAGTTGAAAAGGGCTTCTGTCTTACATAAAATTGTCAAGTAGATAAAAGGAACCCTATTACAGTCATTAACATGGCTTTCTAACTTGCAACAAGCAATCAAAAACGTCCATTGAATGCTGGCTATCGTTTGTTAGGTGATTCGGAGCCGTGTATAGTCATGCTATTTTATACTGGCCCCAGGCTTGCGCAGTAGGGTTTGGAAAATGTGAATGGTGGAGAGAAAAGGCGTCAAATTTCATTGCTATAACGGAGGGAGGGAGAGATATATGGAAATGATCTGAGCTTTGCCGTTCTATGATTTGGGGAATTGGAGAGAAGGATAGTGTGTTGCATTAATTTACGTTAGAAATGATGTGACGCCTCGTGAAATGGTTTCTACAAAATAATTTACTTTTCTGTTTTGCTAGAGGCAAACTGTTAATTTTTTTTGACGTTTTGCTGACCGTGCATCTCAGTATATTTATCTAAGTATTTAACCAACTTGATGCACGAGACAGCCACCTATAGGTGTGATAATACCAGAGGCTGTGTATACAATTTTGACCTCCTGATGATGAGCACATGTGCTCGAAACATGTAGAGGCATGAAATAAAAACTTATTTCAAACACATTTTGTGCATCAAGTTGGTTAAATACTGAGATAAATGTTAATTTCTTTATTCAGTTGTTTTACTTAAAACGCTTAGCGAGAGAAAACAAACAAACACGTACACAAGTAGATTTTTAAGAGAGGCATTGCTACAAGAGGCCTTAAGAAACTGAAGGCTGTTGGCGAACACGGTAAGAAATCGTCGAACGCTTTTCGTTCGCCCCCTTCCATTGCTCATTCCATTGATGTGAAACTTTACTTTCAATCATCCATCATCCGGGATGTGGACCTGATCCATTCAGATGCCGCTGTTCCAAGGGTCCCTAAGGACAAGGAAATCGTTAAGGGAGATCAATGTTTGTGTTCAGTTTTAACGCGAACAAGAGGAAAAGTTTTGCATATTACGAGTAGTAGCCCTGCCGTTTAGTTTGTTAAGAGAAGGTTTACCCATAGTTTCCGTGCCGGTGGAGCTAGATTAATGTAGACATTAGCCGTAAGAACTTTATATCCTCTGTTTGTGATAAGATTTACACATAGGATTGGTTCGTGGGCGGGCCGGGTAGCTCAGTCGGTATAGCGACTGGCTACGGGCTGGACGGTCCGGGAATCGAATCCCGGTGGGGGCGAGATTTTCCGCACCTGTCCAGACCGGTCCCGGGCCCCACCCAGCCTCCTGTACAGTGGGTACCGGGTCTTTCCCGGGGGTAAAGATCGGCTAGGGCGTGACGCTGACCCCTCACCCTCTTCTAGTTCCGTGGTCAAGAAAGAGTAGAGCTATACCTCTACTCGCCCTATGGGCCACACGCCCAGTACAGAGCCTCAGTGCCTGTACAACGGTGCACTTTACCTTTACCTATACCTCTACTCCCCCTATGGACCGTACGGCCTGTACAGAGCCTCAGTGCCTGT
>Ga0123353_10006048_pt1 | contig 16038 bp, 12 predicted proteins | sample TergutLab28metaG_3_FD_92763 | JGI IMG/M metagenome (GOLD analysis project Ga0123353, IMG submission 92763) | Labiotermes labralis P3 segment gut microbial communities from Petit-Saut dam, French Guiana - Lab288 P3 | ecosystem: Host-associated > Arthropoda: Insects > Digestive system > Gut ... | reverse complement strand
TGATGTGCCAAGCGAAATCGTTCACAATGTTCGTACTAGTAATGAGAAGGAACCGACCGGATGCTTTAATGGCTTGAGGCGGTATCGCCCGTTTCTCTGCCAGGGTGCGGATCAGCGTTTCCGTTGCCGCCGCGTCTGCTTCCTTTACGAGGGGAAGCACGAGCACAGCCGGACACTGCGGGAACAGCGGCAAATGCGATAAAATATAAGCGTCCCGAATTTTCGCCGTTCCCAGTGCGGTGAACACCTGTTTGATGGTCGCCGCCGAGTCCATCGGTTTGGTCATCTCTTCCGGCACGCCATATTTCGTGAGAATCGGTTTGAATTTTTCGGCGAGGTCTGCCGGTTCGATCTTCGAGATGTCGATATGCACGACGGCAACGACGTTCTCGTTGAGCAGTGGAGCAATTTGCTCGGCAATGCGCTGTGCCTCTGTTTCAGCACATGCAGGAGCGATGAGGGTGAGGAAAACAATGAGGGGGAATAAGTGTTTCATAATGGTTAAAGGGGGTTAGGGGGAATGAGCGGGGGGCGTAAGCCCCCCGGTGTCGCTTGCGCGTTTAATTTCTTATCCGCACGACGAACCGCTGGTAGCCATAACCGAGGTTAACCTCAATCACGGCGGCACCGTCTTTGATTTTGTAATCATACGGCTTGCCAGTGAACGGATCGCACGACGGAATCGGCACGGCAACTATGTCATCCAGTTTTTCCGGCAATTTACCGTCGTTCTGGGCGGCATGCACTCGAATCGCTGCAACGATCCGCAGAGCATCAGTGTTCATGGCGTTTCGTGCCTCAGCGTTAAACGCCGCCTGCACTGCTGGCGTCAGGAGACTAATCATCACGTCGAGAGGGGTTGCTCTTCCGAAATTTCGTGTGTGTTCCCACACCTTGTGATCCCACTCATCGAGGATCGGCTTGCGCTGACTGAGCGGAAGCATTACTAATTTCAACATATCGTCTCGAAGAACTTTATAACGTTCAATACTCCAAAGTCCGAGCACTTTGACGCTGGACATGCTTTCGACCTCTTCCGGCTGTTTGCCTTGGTCGATTAACCATTGCTTCGCTTGGGGATAAGAAGCCAAATTACCAAAAAGGAACAAGGAACTCTCCATCTTCTCATTGGTATAATCCAAAAGCAATGGAGCAATTTTGATCATCCGGTTTTGGAGTTCTTTCCAATCGGCATCCGACATGTCATCGGGCGTATCCATTGCCTTTGCCAGACCGGGAAACATTGCCCGGAGCATGTCCATTTCCATTTCCATGGCATTGCTCATCGCGCCGATCAAACCCGGTTGCGCACTGAGCGTCCAGTACAGGTTCGGCGCATCCGGCTGTCGCATCAATTCGCTAAGGGCGGAGTCCATCAGTCCATCAATGGCGAAACCAACTAACACCGAAACGATAATCGGTTCGGAGGCAACGTGCTTTGCGAGATATTTACCAATCCGAATCGTTTTGATTGCCGCGTCATAATCGCCTTCGTAGATTTCCACTCGGGCTTTGACCTGCAAGGCACGGGCAAGATCACGGGCTTCCTGAACTTCCGGCAACAGAAGCGCTATCGGATTTTCATTACCGCGAATATGGTGTTGCCAATCGCAGTAATCGCATCGGCTTCCCGACTCGAGGTGCCGATAGACGTTTCCAAAACCACGAACGAATTCCTTCGCTTTCTCCATCGGGAACTTGTCGCGAGACCACGAACAGTAATAGGAGTATTCGAAGGCTTGATATTCAGGTGATTTCTCATGGCGGAGTTGTTCCGCCGACTTCGGCGAATCCTCGGTCAGGGCATCAAGTTCCTGTTCAAAGGCATCATGTGCGGCTTTCCTCTCGGCATAAATTTCCGGGTCTTCCAATACTCTGTCGAAGGCTCTTTGTTGATCGCTGGCAAGACCACGAAACTTATTTAGATTGTATTCCGTGAGTTCCTTCGCGGCAAAATTGTAATGTACGGCGGCGTTCGTTGCCGTGCGTTGGTCGTAACCCCAGGTCAACTTGTACCGCAGTGCCGGTTCCGTGGGCATCTGGGGCGTAACCTCGAAAGTGGCGACCATGACGTACCGCTCTCTGCCGTCAATCGTTTCCGTGACGCTCTCATAAAACAACGGCTGCCCCTGCACAATGCAAGGCAGGAGGGCAAATAGTAGAAGGGGGAAAAGGGTTTGTTTCATAGGGGGAATGGGGGTTAGAATTATTTTTTTCACAAGTCAAACGTTTGTCGTAACTGAAACGCCGACATGGGATCGGAAATCGAACCCGTGGAAGGTCTCGATACCGTGGCGACCCATTTGAGTTTCGCAAACAGTTGAGCACGACGGTTGTATTCTTCAAACATTGCGTCAAGGTTCTGACTTTTTTCGTCATTCCCGCGAAGGCGGAAACCTAGCGAAAAAGGTCTGTTGTCCGGTTCTCCGCTTTCGCGGGGATGACGGTGAGCGGCGACTTGCATCGGTATCTCAACCGGTACCTCAACGACTCGCACAATTTCCACGGGTGTAGGCGCGGGACGAAGTTGGTCAACGGTAACACCACCGATCACAAGACCGAGCAACAGGCAAAGACCAGCGACGTAGTATCTCGACCACGTTTTTTCCCATGGTGGCATGGGAGCGTGGAAAACGACGACCGGCGGAACATTTACCCGCAGGGAAAGCAGTTGCGATTCAATTTCAAGGAGGTCTTCGGGTGTTTGCATCGTTTTATCGTACCATGTTTTTCAATATGTTCAGTCCCTCGACATACCGCCGGTGGGCGGTGCTTCGGGAGGTGCCGAGCAGTTCGGCAATTTCTTCAAAGGACATGTCGCCCCAGATTTTTGCCACGATCACTTCGCGGTTTTCCCTCGGTAATTTCCGCAGGCTTTCCGCCGCCGACTGGGCATCAATGGTCGTTTCCGGGGTCGGAACGAACCACGCTTCGCGGGTTTCGGCGTACCTTTGGTTATGTTCTCGACAAATTTTTTCCTTGCGGAAACGATGATTCTGCTCGTTTCGCACGACTTTGAACAACCAACCGATGGGGTTATCGGGAAGTAGTCCCTGTCCGGTGCCGAATTCGCGGAGGAATTTCAGCAGGGCAACCTGAACGGCATCTTCGGCACCTTCTTCATCCCATTGCCGAGCGTAAAGGAGCAACGGAGCATACGCCGCTTTGATGAGACCGTGCAGTTCGTTGTCGTCAGGAGGGGAAACCATGAACCTTTACAGCATGGATGCGCCGCGGGCGGGGGTGTCCCCAAAAATTCTACACTAGAAATGCCTCACCGGGAAGGAAACCGGTTGCCGCTCCGAGGAAAGAATGACCGGATTGTTGACCGGAGGGGGCGGCGGAGTGGGGTTTTTGACCAATGCGTCCAAAAATGGGTCGGACGGTCCATTCAAGATGATAATTTCGCTCCGAATTTCGGGATTTCTTCGAGAGCGGGCGATGATGATAATTTCGTCGCCATCTTGCTTGCGGCGTTTGATTTCTTCGAGTGTTGCTTGTTCTTCGTTACTCATCATGCCTCTGTTGTCGCCATACATCAGCGCAGGCACCGCTGCGGCTGCCATAGGGGATAACTCGGCGGACTCTATCGGGGCCAGCGGAGCCAGTGCCGCCAGAGCGGGAACGTGCCCGGAGCGGGTCTGACCCGGTGGCTCACCAAGTAACGGATTTTGATGCACGGAGGCAAGATCGCAACTATCTAAAACCTGTCGAATGATATGCGGCGGAACGAAATGTCCATCATTTCGTTGAGGGTCGGCAGTATTGCAAACACCAATCAGGTATCCTTCACTACTGAAGAGTCCTCCGCCACTTCGACCGCCGACCGGCGCACCGGAAACTTGAATGTAATGAAACGGCACTCTATTTTCCCGCGGTGTCCCCACTCGATCTATGGACATCACTTGATGCGTCCGAATGGTCGGATTTCCACCGCCATCGCATCCGACGCTCGATACTTGTTGCGACGGTCGAATTTGATAGGCAACCGGCGCAATCGGCACGGCACGCACCGGACAAGGCGGAGCGATGGCAACAAGAGCCAGATCAATTTCATCCGAATCGTAGAAAATACATGTTCCTAGTACCCGAACGGTGGAATTGTCGCCGAACAGATGGACTTCGATAGTACCTTCTCCTTGCGATTCCCGGAAAATATGCCCGCAAGTCAAAATCAGGGCTTCCCCTTGCCGAGTATCAATAATGGTGCCGGTACCCCATGCGTGTCCCGTGGGAGCATCAACACGAAGTTTGACGGAGGATGTAAGCAGCGGTGTTGAGGCTGTGGCAATGACCGGCAAGAGTACCGATAGCAGTCCTAGCATGGAACAAAGTTTCCAATTCATCCTTGAATCAACATAGGGTTTCAAACGGAGCGGAGTCTAACGAAAAAAGAATTTCGTTACAAGGGCAAAATGGAAAGCGCAAGAGCGGGGGGTGTCCCCCCCGACAATATCACTTCGTCGGTGTATAAAACAATTCGGCATACTTGACGGCTTTGCGGGGTGATGCCATCCAAGGTTCAACGGCGGACTTCCACCGGGCGTAATGGGCGGTTTGTCGGTGTGATTCGAGTGCCGACTCGTCGGCATAGACTTCGTACAACGTAAATTTCGTCGAATCGTCCGATTGCTGTAAAACATCGAACCGGTAATTTTTCGGTTCATTCACCGTTCCTTGGGCATTCGCCAATGTCTCCGCCTTGAATTGTTCGACAAACTCCGGCTTAACGTCGATGTGTACAATGTAAATAAACATGAGGCTTGTTTTTATGATCGCGTCGGGTTCATCCATTCTACCCCAAATCAGCATGGGAGGCAAGAAGATATTTGTCCTGCATCCTTGTTTTTCCCTTAACGGTAAGTATAATTACGTCCATGTTTGACGTTTCCAATCCCCAACAGCGAGAACGGTTGCTGGTCATTGCCGCTGGTATTGCGCTGTTTGTAATCGTCCTGGGCGTGTTGCCGGCACAATTTTCGGAAACGACCAAATTCAAAAAAGAGCGGGAAAAACTGTTGAAAGAGATAGAAAATCTTCATATCCTTGCCAAAAACAAAGAGGAAATCCAAAACCGATTGCGGACGATGGAGACGCAGGCACTCGCTTATACGGGAAATGAAACCATTTCCAGGTATCACAATTGGCTGGCGGATTTAGCAAGAAATGCCGGGCTCCAGTTTCTAGGAGGTCCAGCCCCCACCCCTTCGGGTGCCACACGAGATATCTATAAGAAGCACACTTTTACAATCAATGTGGCGGGTAAACTAGATCAGATTGCCGAGTTTCTACGATGTTTTCATAGTGCCGATTATTTGCATCAGATACAAAGTTTTCCGCCGCGTCCAAGCACAACGAACCCGGGTGAGTTTTCCGTAACGGTCAAGATCGACGTGTTAGCACTGCCGCGAACCCGAGGGGTTAACATCCCAGAGAGCACTGAAATTTCCGATGATGAAGAGACAAAGTTGTCCACCATCAGCCACCGGGCAATCCTTTCGCCGTACCAACCGCCAGCACTGCGGCCCCCCACCACTCCACCGCCCCCCCCATTCTTCGACCATCCGTACTGTTATGTCAATGGAATCGTCAAAGTGGACGGCAAACCGCAGTGCTGGATCGATATTCGGACAACGGGGAAAAAGTATTATCTCTTTGAAGATGAGTCGTTCACCTTGGGAGCAACCCGTTCGACTATTAAAAAAATTGATGTTGCCGCCCAGCGGGTGCTGATCGCCGCTGATGGAAATGTGTACGCCATCAGGTGCGGAAACAATTTCGATCAACACGATGAGCACTGTTACTTTGTTACTCTCGTTGACACTGAGGGGAACCCGTGGTCAGCAGAAAGTACCGGCAAACCGCTGTGCAGTATTGAGTATGATCCGGGAAACGTGACCACAAATGTGAAAGAATACTTACTCGACGAAGAACAGTCGTTTCCGATGAAGCGCGTCCATGGTACGATCAAGAAAATTGATCCTGCGACCAGGCTGGTACAGATTGAAGCCGACGGAGTTGTGTACACACTCAAACACGACGGGGCTTTCCCGGAGTTCGTCATTGAGTAAGTATATTCCCAACAAAACCGAAACGAAATTGACCCAGCAATGCCTCATCCGCTTTTTGATCGATCAAAATTGAACTTAAAACCGCTCTGCGAGCGGAATCACGATGTTTCGATAGAATGTTTCATCGGGTTGGACGACGTTTTAGAACCGTTCGACCATCCGGCACTTGCGCCGCTTGCCGAGGACATTCTGACCGCTCAGAAAAGAGGTGCCGCCGTCGTTCTGATGTATGGAGCCCATGTCATTCGTACCGGTTGTGCTCCGCACATGATCGAAATGATGAAGCGGGGACAACTCACGCACCTTGCAACAAACGGAGCAGGCTCGATCCACGATTTTGAGTTGGCTCTGATTGGCAAAACCTGCGAGAGCGTGGCTCGATATGTCAGCGAGGGACAGTTCGGCTTGTGGCATGAGTCCGGTAAGATCAATGACATCATTGCCGAAGGATGTAAAGACGGATGCGGCTGGGGAGAAGCACTGGGACGGTACATTTGGGAAAACCGTTTGCCGCATCGGGAAAAAAGCGTGTTGGCGATGGGTTATCACCTTGGAATTCCCTGTACGGTACACGTGGGAATCGGCAGCGACATCATTCACGAGCATCCCAACTGCAACGGAGCAGCGTTGGGCAAGTCGTCCTATACGGATTTCTTGATTTACACTCAAACCATTACCCAACTAGAAGGCGGGGTATTCCTGAACTTCGGTTCGGCAGTAACGGGACCGGAAGTTTATCTGAAAGCACTCGCCATGGCGCGGAACGTCGCCCGACAGAATGAGGAACAAATCACGCATTTTACAACAGCGGTGTTTGACGTTCAGCCTTTGGGGGAAGAAACCACTGATGCACCGCCGAAGAGTAATCCCCGGTATTTTTTTCGCCCTTGGAAAACTATTTTGGCTCGCACCGTTGCCGATGGCGGGACAAGCTATTATGTACAGGGTGAACATCGCCTAACTCTCCCGCATTTGGCGCGAACTGTCTGGGCACGGCAAACTCCTCTGGACTAAAACGGCAAAATTCGTTACCGTTCGCCATCGTTTTTGATATTTCCTCTACCGAAATGAGAGTATCGTCGCCGCTGGTATTATTTTCGACCCTCATTGTTTTGGGTATTTTTTCGCCGGGTTGCAAGAATGGGGCTACGAAGCCGACAAATCCGTTTGCACAAAACCTAAAAACGGTTCCGCCGCCGGGAACTTTTTCCAGCCAGGAGTCGTATCTCGGTCAAACGCCGGGCAATTATGTTCCGCAGACACCAGCGGCGACATTTCCGTCGTCGGGAACACCCTCATCGACTCCACCGGCGATTGTGCCCTCAACCATTCCACCGTCCAATACAACGAACAACGTCGGCGACGGAGCAATGTTGTTCACAGCATCGACAGCAGAGAAGGAATCCGGCTGGTCTCCCGTCGATGTCGCTTCAACGAGCAACACGGCATTTCAGGCAATGGACGCGAAGATCAAGACCGCATCCAATACAAGCGGGATCGTCGATACGGTGCCGGGCGTTCCCGAATCATTGATAGTGGGTTCGTCTCATATTGTTACGGCGATTACGGACGAATCACTCCCCCAAGCGGCACCGGCGGAGCAGCAAGTGCTCTATTCCGGTGAGTACGCGAAGTAAGCGTGTACAAATGCCGCCTGCTCATTGGACGGGGGGAACGCAGTGCAATGACGGGCTACAGAAAAAAGTGTATAATTCAACCGAAAAGAATACATATAGTTAGCGAAACATAAATTTTGTCTTGGCGAAGGACTCCCCCCAAAGCAACTCCTATGAAACTTGAAGACATCCGAAACGAAACCGATAAAATCGACGACGAAATTGCCCAACTCTTCGAGAAGCGGCTGAAACTGGTTGAGTCCGTTGCCGAAGTGAAGAAGGAAACTCACGCACCCATTCTTAAACCTGTGAGAGAACGTGAAATTATCAGCCGCTTGACGAAGGAACATGGCGGAATGTCGGCGGATTACCTGAAATTGCTTTTCACCACAATTTTCGATATTTCGCGCTCGCACCAAATCGTTCTGACAAACCGCAGTTCCAAAACGTCAGAAGCCATTACCCATGCCTTGCAAATGACTCCGCCATTGTTTCCCAAAAGTGCGGAAGTCGCCTGCCAAGGTACGGAGGGTGCCAATTCGACGTTTGCTTGCGAAAAAATGTTTGCCCGTCCGACGATCCTCTATTTCAACACCTTCGATAGCGTCTTCAATGCCGTGGACAAAGGACTTTGCCGGTATGGTATTTTGCCCGTCGAAAACAGTTTGCACGGGTCGGTTACAAACATCTACGACCTGATGAAAATGAATCATTTTTACATCGTTCGTAGTGTGAAACTGAAAATCAACCATGCGTTGCTTGCTAAGCCCGGCGTGCAACTCTCTGATGTGAAAGTCGTTTATTCGCACGAGCAAGCCCTCGCTCAATGCAGCCGATTCTTAAAGGATCGAAACTGCGAAATTCACGTCCACGAAAACACTGCTTTGGCGGCAAAATTTGTGTCGGAGTCGCCGCGAGATGATATTGCGGCGATTGCGTCGATGAATTGTTCGGAACTCTACGGTTTGGACATTTTGGACGACGATATTCAAAACAATGCGAACAACTATACGCGGTTCATTTGTATTTCCCGACAGTTGGAGATTTATCCGGGAGCAAAAAAAATCAGTCTCGTGATGACGATCCCGCACCGTCCCGGCTCGTTGTATCATTTGATGACCAAATTTTCCACGCTGGGTATCAACTTGACAAAACTTGAAAGCCGCCCCATACCGGACAGGGATTTTGAGTTCATGTTCTACTTTGATCTCGACATTTCCGTATATGATGATGCCGTTTCCAAATTGTTTTCCCTTTTGGAAAACGGTACGGATCACTTCATCTTTTTGGGATGTTATTCCGAGATTTAGAGGAATTCATTCTCCGTTGCTAATAGGAAATGGGAAGGAAATGCCATTTCCAGAATATCGTTCATTGAGTCGGGGGGCTTATGCGGCTCCGCGGCGCATTCGTCTGTTTCGGAAGGATCATCTTGCCGTCCGATCCAGTACGCGGCTGAATTCCTACATCCGTCCACGAAACAGGTCGAATTGACTTTCTCAGCGTCAGACTCTCAATCGTTCCGACCGGTAAGTCAGTATCGCTCCGACAAACGACAAACAGCGGCTGTTTTCCAGTGATCGGTCGCAATCGTGCGACAAATTCTTTTGTAGAGCCGCCCGTAGGATGGGGGCGGAATTCACCAATCTTCTCGCCAGCCTTGCTTCCAACACGAAGTTCGAGGACGACATCGTTTTTTCGTAGCGGGATTTGTCCTCGATAGCGGAGCAGTTGGGCGTATTCAAACTCACAAACGTTTTGATCGTCGTCGGACAAAAATACAAAATAGACATCGTGCGTTCCCTTGGCATCTGTGGAAATTTTGCCGAAGGCTTCTGCGTAAATCTGCGTGAACTGACCGCGCGGAACATCGGTTTTCGGAAGAGCAACCGCTCCTACGACCGGTCCCGTTTCGCTGTCGAGTCGAATTTCGACCCGGCGCGGCTTCTCGTGCGTATTCCCGTAAATGATACAAATTTCCTCGTATCCTTCTCCCAAAGGAACATCGGTGTATTTGATCCATGCACCGCTTTTGAAACCGTGAACGAAAGACCAAAAATTTTGGACATCTTCCTGCACGCCATCGTTGACGGTTGCCTCGAATGCCAGTGGGTCGGTCGATTTCTTATGACGCGGTTCTTGTCGATCCTGTTGATTGGTGTTGATAGAACCGTTAGTGGTCGCAAATCGAAGAATCGCCGATGTCCAGTTTTCATTGAAGTCAATTTCTTCCGTTTCAATCACTTCGGGCAATTGCCCATTTATCGCAAACGTTTTTGTTTCAAGCGGAGGCCAAACGGGAACTTGCGGCGGATTGTCAAAATCATGTCCAAATCGAAACGGTTTTCCATTCGGAAAATCTTCGGGAACAAGTTGGGAACAGTTTCGTGTAAATTCCGGATGGAACACGTTATCATATTCGTTGATACCAACACAGGCGGTGTTGTACCAAAGTCCCCGCTGGAGCGAACCGGGAGCCGCCCAGAGAAGATTATGATGTAGGTCGACGTTGCAGGTTCCTGCGTCAAGATAAACGATGCCGATGAGGTCGTTACGTATTCCGAAAAGATCATAAGATTCATGCATCACGTTGTATGCGAGTTGAGAATGGAGTCCATCGAGTGATCCTCCGCTGGCGTAGAATCCGGTGATGAATCCTGCATCTTTCGTCGCCATCATGCCGTTGTAGAGGTGGTTGTGCACGAAAAGCGTTGCCATGTAGTCCATAGGACTACGATCCCGGGATTGGAGACTCGTTCCGTTACCATAATAGTTGAAGAAGTGGCGACCAGCGTTACACATTGTATTGAACGAAATGATGTGTCCGCCGACGAGGAAGTTTTCATAATCGGCATAGTCCCCGACGGCATCAGTGATGGCATTGAGATAATGAGCCGTGTATGATACTTCGTCAATCAGGCAATTATGGATCGTGTGGTGGTATCCCCGCAAATGGAATCCCGCACCGGCACTGATTCGAACGGAACAGTTCGTGAATGAATTGTCATGTCCGCTGACAAAAATACCCATTTCGCCAGACTTGATCGTGTTTTTGTCTTTTTCGATTTGTCCAAGACCGTAATGATGCAGATAATGGGAAATGTACGTAAAACGGCATTGGTCGAACGAACAGAAGGCGGAACCGTCCATGCGAACGGATGCAGCGTGAACGTCGATTCCTTTGATTCGGATATGTTCCTTCCCAGAAAGATCGAACGCTAACTGCCGACGCTTGGCTTCAATGTGTCGTGGTTGTCCGTTCAATGGAATCAGGTAAATCGTGTTCTCCTCCCAATACCATTCTCCGGGAACGTCCAGCGCATTCATGTGTCCGACGATTTGACCGCGTTCTTCTGGAGAATAGGAACACTGAACAAACCACCAGCCTTCCGTGCGGTCGTCGCCGACGAGAATTTCGCCGGGTGCGGAAGATTCGATGATGCCCGTTTGCATACACCAGCCCTCGTGGTGCCATCCTTGATAAATCGCGCCTTTCCAATGATCGACCGGGTGGTCTTTCAAAAGATCGCTGACGATTCGCCCCGGTTGTTCCTTGTCCGGTATCGAAAATTCACCATAGGTTGGCCAAAGGCGGCTCAGATCGACGACGGGCATCTCCAAATTCGGAGCGGGGTCGTTCGGATACCGGGCTTCAATCAGCACTTCGTCCCCTTCGAACAACTGGTTACGTCCTCGACCAAGGGTCCAAGACATAGGAGCCTTCCATACGTTATCGCTGTGTTTAGTCCAATTTCCGAGTGGTTCGCAACCGGAAACGATCACTTTTTTGTCGTCATCATTTTGAATGATGATGGGTTGTGCCGGAGTTCCGCTTGTAGGAAAGATGACAGTTTCCCGATAGATACCACCACGAATCCGCAACGTGTCACCAGGTTTGAGTATATCGACGGCGGCTTGAATCGTTTTCTTCGCCTTGTTGTCTTCAGGTCCAAGACCGGAATGGGAGTCGTTTCCCGTAGGCGAAACATAGTATGTAGCCGCGTTCCCCCAAACGGTGAACGCAAAAAACGCAAAAAATAAAAAGAGAATAGATCGGCTCATCGTTGAATTATTCATTGTGATGTTTCTCCAGTACCACTAGGAGGAGTCAGCCGGACACCCCAGAGTCTAATTATAATTTGTCGCGATGAGGGAGTCAACCTTTGCGGAAAAAACGCAACTGTTACGCACCCTATGTAATGTTGACATTGCCCTATTCTTGTATTATAATTGCGACAGTAAGTTAGTTCCTTATGCTATGGAGACCCCAACAATTATGAAAATGCTTTTCTACGCCGTTCTGTTCGGCACCCTGTTGTCCTTTGCCCTTACCGCCCACGGAGCCGGCACCGGTTCGTTTCGTGGACCGGTCGGCTTGCAAACCTACTCGCTCCGCGATCACATCAAAAAAGATGGTGCCAAAGCCTTCGACTTCGTCAAGGAGCAGGGCTTCAAAGAAGTCGAAATCGGACTCGGCGATGACCATTACGGTATGTCCAGCGAAGAGTTGCGTGATACTCTGAAAAAACTCGGTATCAAACCAGTCGCCGCGCTCGGCGACCCTGGTGCTTTGTTGAACAAAACGGACGAATCCATTGCACAAGCCAGATTTTTCGGTATTCGGTACGTCGGCGTTGCCTGGGCACCTCACCAACCTCCGCTCGATGAAGCCCAAACTTTGAGAATTGCCGAGGAGTTCAATATCATTGGTAAACGTCTCAAAGCGGCAGGAATCCAATTTTACTATCACATTCATGGATATGAATTTTATCCGTACAAAGACGGTCTCACGCTCTTCGATCTTCTGATGGAGAAAACTGACCCGAAACTCGTCAAGTACCAAATGGACGTTCTCTGGACAGTTTTTCCCGGTCAAGACCCCGTTGAACTCTTGCGAAAATATCCTGACCGCTGGATTTCGATGCACCTGAAAGACCTCCGCAAAGGAGTCGTGGGCAATCTCAGCGGCGGAACTGATGTCGAGAACGATGTCGCCCTTGGTACGGGTCAAGTCGATTATCCCGCCTTGCTCAAGACCGCTCAAGAGATCGGAATAAAACAGTATTACATTGAGGACGAAAGTCCCGATGTCTTGACACAAATCCCGCAAAGTTTGAAATATCTCTCGACGGTGCGTTGGGCAGAGTCATCGACTCCAAGGCGATTGCTCAATTTACAGCCTCGCAATCAAATACCGCGTCCCTTTGGGAGAATTATAAGAGGTTCCTTTGAGCGATAAGAATACCTTCCGGGGACTGCGCTACGCTCCGTCCCCGGCTCTTTTTGTCGTCCTGTCATTCTCATCGGAATTTCAGATTATCGAAGATCAGCGTCGACTCTGAGTCGGTCTCGAAATGGATTTCGAGCCATTCGACTTTCTCCATTGTTGGCTCACCTACGTGATCTCGCGTCCAATCTTCCTTATTCCCATTCATGGGGATCGTGAAATGCACCCAATTTTGCCAATTCCGATTTTCCCATAATTTCACGCTCGGCTTGTATTCGTAATAAGATGTGCCCGCTCCTAATCGAACAGTGGGATTTTCCAGTGGTATGTTCTTTTCCCCATGGTCTTCCAGTAAGGAAAACGTCAAGGAGTGTCGTGCGGACAAATCCCACGGCGCATCAGCAGGAGCGTGAATCCGTATGACTTGTTCCGTTTCAGAATCCATGGGTTTTATTTTACATACCAGCAACAATTCTCCGGTGTATCGATGGTCTCTCCAAACGTTGTTTCCCGGACTCTCAACCTGGATATTTTTTTTGAATTCAATGGGACCCAGATTGCCTATCATTGCCGCGGCACTGGTCGAGTCACGATTGCGAACCACGAGCCACACTCCGATAGAAGACAATAACAGCGAAAAGACCAAGACAGCGGGGATTCCAATCGACACCATCGTATTGCGGAGCATCCATCGGAAAATTTTGGACCAGGGAGGATCTTTCTTGGCAGAAATCGGTTCGTCGTCAAGCCACCGGCAGAGATCGTCTGCGAATTCGGAAGCCCCTTGATACCTGTTTTCCGGTAACTTTGCCATTGCCTTGAGGCATATTGCCTCCAAACCGTGGGGAACACTCGATTTAATTTGCGAAGGAGGAACAGGATTGCATGCCCGAACCTTGGCGAGTACTTCTTGAGTGGATCGACCGGAAAATGCTGTTTGTCCCGCCAGTAGATAGTATAAGACTGTTCCGAGACTGAAAACATCCGAGAGGGGACCGACCATGTTCTCTTCCGCCATAGCCTGTTCCGGCGACATAAAGGCGGGTGTCCCGACGATAGCACCGACCATCGTTAATTCCGGTCGGGACTGCTTCGTTTGGTGAACAATCGAAATATAAGTATCTTCAATCCCTCGATTGTAAGGTTTTGCAAGTCCCCAGTCCATCACAAGAGTTTCGCCGTGTTCGCCGAGCATAATGTTTGCCGGTTTCAAATCACGGTGAATGACCCCTTTACTGTGGGAAAATGCGATTGTTTTGGAGACGGAAACAAGACGGCGGACGAGATTCATCAACTCCAATTTGCTTGGCTTGCGGTGATAGGCTTTAATTGCCTCTTGCAATGTTGCCCCATTGATCATTTTCATCGTGTAGTAGGGGAGTCCGTCACGTCCTTGACCTATCCGGTGGATGGGCACGACACCGGGATGTTCCAACTGCGCTGTGATTTCTGCTTCGCCGATAAACCGCCGGACAATACTTTCATCTTCGGCGACATCAGGATGGAGTTCTTTGATTGCCACTTCCCGTTTGAGGTATTGGTCGTAGGCGACAAGGATTCGCCCCATGCCTCCTCTTTGGTGAATCCGCAAAATGCGATGAATGCCGTATTCACCCGTGCCGGTATAGGGAACGACAGGAGCCACCGGTCTGGCAATAGCACGCATCACTCTCTTGGAGAGGTCATATTTGGCACTACTGAGTGAACTCGAACCGGCAGAGGAACCGGACCCCGGAATGGTGCCGGAATCATCATCTACGGGTGGTTGATAAGCGACCTCAAAATCATCGCTGTTGGGTGACAACATCGATGCGTTCGTCAGCGAATTGGCGTTACCGTTTTCAGAAGAGGCAACAGGGATAGAAGGAAAATGTAGGACAGTGGCATCGGGGTCGGAGTCTGAACGACGTTGCGTCTCGGGGGGGGGCTGTGTGGCGCTACGAGCACGCGATTTGTTTCCAATAGGAGTTGGCGGCTGTTGCGGTTCTCCGAGAGCAGAATGATATTCGACAGCATCCTCGTAATTGGTGAAAACACGCCGACCACAACGCGCACAACGATTCTCGACATCCGCCGGATCATCGGTTACTCTAACAATGTTCCCGCAGTCACAAGTGATATGGGTCAGCATCTGTCCAAAAGAACCAAATAGTGTCAACAAGGATACCCTCAAAGAGGGATAATGTCAACTGCCCTAGACGGCAAAAAATTTCGACTCCCCGTGGGTGTGTAGCACCAGAAATTGCTTTTTCTCCAACAACGTGTACAATAACACTACTATGCCCGATACACATCCGAATCAAGCCAGAGGTCTGGACCGCATGCTGGTCCGCCTTGAGCACCTCGATAAACTGCTCAATCTTGCCGGTGAAGTGATTATCACCAGTTCGACGCTCCACGAACTCCAGCGGGATATGAACGATGCCGTTACGCACCACCGTCCGATGACCGAAGGAGACTTGCAAATCATCAAGGCCGCCGATGAGTCCTCCACTCGCATTTCCCAAGACTTGCACGAACTCGTCATGGCAATCCGAATGGTCGAAATCGGCGAAACCTTCAAGTTGTTTCGTCGTCCCGTGCGTGATCTTGCCCGGAATCTCAAAAAAGATATTGACCTAAAATTTGAAGGAGAAAAAGCCCTCGTCGACAAAGCCCTTGCTGAGCGGCTTGTCGAACCTGTGTTGCACATGCTCCGCAATGCAGCCGACCATGGTCTCGAAACGCCCATAGAGCGGCTCCACCAAGGCAAAAGTGAAACGGGAGTCATTTTGCTCAAAGCCGTCGAACGCGAACACGAGACGGAAATTGTTGTTTCCGATGATGGTCGCGGCTTGGACGAGCAAAAGGTTTTCGACCGTGCCAAACAACTCGGTATCCTGCGTCCCGGCGAACAACCGGATTTGCTGCATATCCTTTGTTCATCGGGTTTCTCCACCAAAGAGAAGGCAACCGACACATCGGGACGCGGAGTCGGACTCGATCTGGTTAGCACGATGGTCGCCGAATTCAACGGCACGATGGAACTGGAAAATGAGCCCAAACAGGGTTTGACAATCCGGCTTCACATTCCTAAGTTGAAAGCGGTCAACATCATTGATGCTCTCATTGTCCGGTGCAACGA
>Ga0123353_10006047_pt1 | contig 16039 bp, 14 predicted proteins | sample TergutLab28metaG_3_FD_92763 | JGI IMG/M metagenome (GOLD analysis project Ga0123353, IMG submission 92763) | Labiotermes labralis P3 segment gut microbial communities from Petit-Saut dam, French Guiana - Lab288 P3 | ecosystem: Host-associated > Arthropoda: Insects > Digestive system > Gut ... | reverse complement strand
TAAGCTTGACCCCGCCGCGCTGTCCACCCCTGTCACCGCCACCTTCATCGACTATGACGGCACAACCCAGACCACCCGCACCGTGAATGCGGCCATCCCCTACGGCGAAAGCTCGGTCGCAATCATGCCGCCCGCGCAGAACGCCTACACCGGCTGGACCCCCCGCGGCTGGACAACATCTGATTTGGCAGACGCCGAATCCTTGACTTCGACTGCAATCACCATCAGCGGCGACGCCACCTTCTACGGCCTCTACGGCAAGGAGCTAACGCTGGACTACAGGGTCAACGGCATCACCCAGGAGCAGTTGCGGCAGGTGGTCGAGCAGCGCGCCAACAGCTTTAACATCGCCGCAACCGCTAACCCGGCCTGCATCCTGCACAGTATCACGCACCCGCAGTATGACTTCGAGGGCTGGACCGACAACCTAACCCTGGAGGACTACGACGCGGGCTATTCCCTCACGCTCACCAGGAACACCACGCTGGTCGCCCGCCTGAACACGAGGAGCCATACCGTCACCTATGACCGCACGGCAAACGGCGGCGCGGGCCCGAACACCACCGACATCGTGTACGAGGGCCGCGCGATCGACCTGACCCCCACCGCGTCCAGGCCCAGCCATATCTTCGTGGGCTGGAACACCAACCAGCACGCCGCAGCCGGGCTGGCCTCGCTGAACATGGGCGCCGGGAATGTGACTCTCTACGCGATTTACAGGCCGATCCCGGTCACGGGCGTATACTTCACCCTATACAACTGGATAAACAATCCCCCTGACGCCAGGCGCAACTACTGGCTGGAGGCCAACATCGAGCCGGCCGACGCCTTCAACCGGAACGTGGCCTGGGGAACCATCCCAAATCCGCAGGGAGTGGTCGAACTCCTTGACGACGGCGACGGCCCCTTGATTCGCCTGGTGAAGGTCAAAAACGTGGGAGATGACGTATTCGTCACCGCCACCACGCAGGACGGTTCCCATGTGGCGTACTGCAAAGTGGAATCCACGCCGGAGAGCGTGAGGATCACGTTCACGGGGCCTGAATCCACCATGGGAGTCAACGCGCAACTCCAGTTGGAGGCGGCAATGATCATGGCGGGCGCCGCCAACGGCGATGTGGATTGGAACTCGGACAACACCCAGGTCGCCACGGTGGACGACAATGGCCTCGTGGAGACGTTCTCGGACGGCAAAGCGACCATCACCGGCACGATTGACCTCGATAACGCAGGCACTGTCACGGCAGAGTTTTCCGTCGTTGTGGGTGGCGGCATCGAGAAGGGCGGCAGCAACAATAACAACGATTCGCAATGGTGGCAAAATTTGCCTCCGTGGCTGCAGTTCTTCCTGCGTTGGTTCCTCTTCGGATGGATCTGGATGAACTGACCCACACATAGGATTCCTATACAACAAAACAAGGGGCCCCGGCAGCGATGCCGGGGCCTGCGTTTTCCCTGAAAAGGGCGATATAGCGGGCGTCATTGGCGCACAACACTCGCAACCCCCACCCCATTTTTCCTGAAAAACGCCGTCATCTCCCCGCTGGTCTGCACGCTCTCCTCCAGCGTGGAGGGGTACAGCACGGGGAACACATGGGTCAGCGGCTTGCCCGGGATCTTCGGCCAGTCGCACAACTCGTGGACCACGCCGCGCTCCCGCAGAATCTGCGCGAAGGCCAGACTGTGCCCGCGGACAAAGTCCTGCTTGCTGGTCACCATGTAGCAGGGCGGCAGCTTCTCCAGGTCAGGGATGGTACGCATGTCCAGGCATGTGAAATCCTCGCGCTTCCTATAGCCCGGGCCGAACACCGGCTTTGCCAACACCAAGGCCGCCCCCCTGGTTAAAGTCAATGCGGCTGAAACCAGCCCGATGGCGCGGATGTTTAAATTGCTGGCCTGTATTCCGTAAATGCGCCGCAAAACCGGACTATGCTCAGCCAACGGCAGCAGCATGGCGAAGGTGCCCCCCGCTGAGTCCCCGGTGACGAAGATATTTTCCATGTCGCAGGGATAATTTGCGCCATTGGCGGCGATCCAATGGAAGGCCGCCGAGATATCCCGCACCTGCTCCGTGAAGCGCGCCTCCGGGGCCAGACGATAGCTCAGGCTGATCACCGTGAATCCCAGGCTGGAGAGATACAGATTATACAGCTTGTTCAGCTCTTTATAGCCGTAGGTGAAGCCCCCGCCGTGGATGTCGATGATCACCGGCAGCGGCGCTTTCGTCCCCTGGGGGTAATAGATATCCAGCAAATGCCCCCGGTGCCCGCTGTCGATATAGGCGATGTCGCAAATCTCCTCGATGCCGGGCGTGGGCGTCAGCGACGCGATGCGCGCGTCATCCTGTATCTTACAGCGCTCCCAGTGCTTCATGATGAGTTTTTCTTGTAAGGTCATGGTGGGCCTCCCATCTACTCCCTCATTTTAACTTAATCGGCTATAAATCGCTTTGCGCTTGGGTGTCCTCGTTACCGTCTACGTATTCCAGAATATCGCCGGGTTGGCAGTCGAGCAAATGGCAGATAGTTGCAATGTTTTCCCATGATACTGGTTCACCGCCACGCAGCCTTTGCATGGTAGCTTCTCCCAGCAACTTATCCTTGCGAATACGGTAGGTTGAATAACCTGCTGTTTTTAGCTTTGCCAACACATCGACCTTGTAAATTATCGGCATGGACGTCTCCGTTCTTGGTGTTATTATGCCATAAACATGTCCAACGGCAAGTGTACAATATGGCCAAAACATGCACTTAATTCTTGTGTAGTATTTTCGGGGAGAAACACTTGACGCGCACATGATTCTAGTGTATAATGTGAATGCAAAATATAGGGAGGAAATACATATGATACAAGATCCGCTAACCGAAGATGCGCTAAATGAACTGAGCATCATACGGAAAAAGATTGAAGTTGTGCTTGACTGTACAATAGACGATGCGGACGCGCGTGCCCAAACGCTAACCTACATTGCCAACGATTATCTTGTCACAATGGGCGAAATGATACAGGCTATGCTTAAGGCTCCCTCAGTGACTGACGGCGCACTATAGCCAATCAAAACACATACGTTATCGTCCCCTTGCCGACCCCGCCGCCCCATTCGCCGCCGCCCAGCCGTATGCCGATCAGACGTACCTCCACGTCCTCCACGCGGACTTTGTTGTCGGCGATGTGCGTCAGCGAGGCAAAGCTGCCGTCCGGCCGGATGACCATCTTCCCCTGGCAGTTGTAGAAATCGGTCCGGATGGTCGCGATGTTGATGCGCAGGCCCGGCACGGTGGACTGCGCGTCCACAATGCCTTCGCGTATGTCCTTCAGGCTGGTGAAATCCCAGGTGACATTGCCGATGGGGCTTGGGCCCTCGTTATCTTTGGGTTTGGTGGGGTTCGTGCTGTCCTTGATCCCGATGTGCAGCTCGATGTCGCCGTTCGGCAATGTCTTCGCGATGAAGCCGGTCACGTCGCTCTCCCGCAGCAGGCTGGGCTGCAGGGCCTCCACGGCGGGCTGCACATAGGTGACGTCGCCCTCGCCGAACAGGTCCTCGCAGATGGTTCTCTCCACGCTGTAGCCCGCGATGTCGATCCCGAACAGCCTTCTCACGCTGTCGTCGCCCTGCAGGGGCCGCTCGATCACCTTCAACACGCGCTTGGTGACCACGGGGTTATCCCTGAGGGTTTTGTCCACCGCGGCGGCGTAGAGCTCGATGGCCTCTTTGATGGTCTTGGGCTCCCTGAAGCCCTCGGGCCCGGCGGACGTCTCGCCCTCGGGCGCTGTCGTGGTCTCGTCTTCCGAGGTCGGCTCGGCGGCGGCGGGATCCAACGCCGTTGTCTCAGACGGAACAAATGTGAATTCCATAGTAATTTCCGTTGTAGCGGCAGGCTCGCCTTTCGGCTTCCCGCAGGCGGCGAAAAGGCCCAGGGCCAGCGTGAGCCCAAGCAAAAAAGCGAGGGCCTTCTTCATGACAGAGCAACCTCCTTCAGCGCCTCGCGCTCCTTCAGCTCCGCCAGAATTTGCTCGTAGCGCTCCTCGGTGATGTTGAACTTCCGGCGATACAGATGGTAGGAGATCAGGCCGAGCACGGCGGGGATTACCGTCATGCACACCAGCAGGGCCGCATTCTTGCTGGCCGGAACCTGGTCCAGTATTGACTTGATCGCGTCGGACTTCATAACGGCGTCCATCACGCCTTTGGCGGCTTCGTTTTCAATGTCGGCGATCTGATTGGTATAGTTGCGCACACCCGTGGCCAGATAGATGATCAGGGTCATCAGGTTGATGCAGGCCCAGCCCACCTTCGTGATGAAGGGCCGCACCGAAAATATTATGCCCTCGGCCCGCGCGCCGGTCTTCCACTCGTTGTATTCCACGGTGTTCGCGATGCAGATCATGATGATCAGGTAATAGATGCTCTGCCCAGCGAACACGAAGAGGTTCGCGAACATCAGCATCACGAATTTCAGCATGCCGGCGGTGGTGGGGATCAGCAGGCCAGAGAGAAGCATGAAGGCGCAGCCGCCCACGATGCTGAACGTGGCTGCCCGCATGAGCTGCGCGCGCTTGAATTTTTTGGATATGGGCGTGAAGAATAGCATGACCGTGCCCGTGGCAAGGGCCCCCAGCGCCGAAAAAACAGTAAATAAAAACCCATTGTAGCCGAACTCGAAGAAGATGTAGTTGAGACCGACGCCGGCGTTGATCAGACCCTGGCCGGTGGACGCAACAAGGAAAATGATCAGGCACCATGCCAATTGGTCGTTGCTGCGGATGACATTGACAATGGTTCTTATACCGACCTTATTCACGGTCGCCTCGCCCTTGGACGGCAGAGGTTTTTCCTTCACGCCAAGCAAGGTGATCGCCTGGCTGCCAAGGAACAGCGCGATGAATGTAATCGCGATGATCCGATAGGCCGTGATCGCGCTGCCGCCTATGGTGAGATCCCCGGCTGTGAAGGTGGGCACGATGATGCCCGTTAGGCCGCCGCCGATGCCGGCGAACAGCACCGCTTGAGAGGTAAGTCTGTCCCGGTCCGCTTTCCTGCCAGCCAGGGAGGGAATCATGCCCCAATAGCCGATGTCATTCATCGTGAAGAAGAGGGAGTAAATGAGGTAAACGACGATAAAGAAGGCGACGTATGACCAGTCTTGGATGTGGTTGGTGAACGATACGTAGAAAACAATCGCGCTGCCGAGCATGCCGATGAAAATCCAGGGCTTAAATTTCCCCCATCTGGTCCGCGTCACCTCGATGATGTTCCCCATGATGGGGTCGTTGAAGCCGTCGAAAAGCCGTGCGACTACCGCGCCTATGGATATCAGGGAGAATTGCGCGTCGGTCAGGTTTTTCGTGTAGAGCACGAAGGCCATCAGGTAGTTGGAAAACAGCCCCGCCGCCGTATCCCGCCCGATGGACGCCAGGGTGAAGCTCCACAGGTTGCGTTTGGTCAGCCTGTCTTCGGATGCTTCCATTTCATCTGTCTGCCCTATGCTGTCGGTCAGTTCCACATTTTCTGTCTGTTCCATACGGTCTCCTTTTCTGCAGCATTATTTCGCTTTTATCTATTCTACTATGCCCACGCCTTTTTTGCAAGCCTTAATTCTACACCCCAACCTGGCTTTCGTACATCCTTGTGTAAATCCCGCCGCGTTCCAACAGCTCCCCGTGTGAGCCGCGCTCCACGATCTGACCGCCCTCCACCACCATGATCACGTCCGCATCCCGGATGGTCGACAGCCGGTGGGCGATCACAAAGGAGGTGCAGCCCGCCGTCAGGCGCAGCAAGGCCTCCTGGATGCGCAGCTCCGTGCGGGTGTCCACGCTGGAGGTGGCCTCATCCAAAATGAGGATGGGCGCGCGGCACAGCGCCGCCCTGGCAATGGCCAGCAACTGCCTTTGCCCCTGGGAGAGCGAATCGCTGCCCCCGCGCACCACAGTGTCATAGCCGTGCTTCAGCCGGCGGATGAATGCGTCCGCGTTGGCCGCTTTCGCTGCCTCGGCGACTTCCTCGTCCGTGGCCTCGGGGCGGCCATAGCGTATATTATCCGCAATCGTGCCCGTGAACAGGCAGGTGTCCTGCAATACGACGGAAAACGCCCTGCGCAGGCTGTCGCGCCTGTACTGCTTGATGTCCAGCCCGTCGATATACACCGTCCCCCCATTTGCATCATAGAAACGCGCCAGCAGGTTCGCGATTGTCGTCTTCCCCGCGCCGGTGGCTCCCACCAAGGCAATTTTTTGTCCGGCCTTGACTTCGAAACTGACATTCTTCAGCACGTCCACCCCCGGCACATAAGAAAACGTCACGTCTTCAAAACGCACATCGCCCCTGGGAACGCCAATGTCGATGGCGTCCGGAACATCCTCGGGTTCTTCGTGTTCCCCCAGCAACTCGAACACCCGCTCCGCCCCCGCGAGGGCCGACTGCAGGCTGTTGTACATCCCCGCGATGTTGTTCAGCGGGAACGTGAACTGCCTCGCGTAGGTCACAAAGCTCCCTATCGCGCCCACAGTGACGGTCCCCCGTGCCGCCAGCGCGCCGCCCACCAGCGCCACACCCGTGTAACCCAGATTCGTAATGACATTCATGAAGGGCATCAATATGCCCGCCCACACCTGCGCCCTCGTGGAATAGTGCAACAGCTCTTTGTTCACGTGGTCGAAGTCGGCAATGATCTTCTTCTCCATGTTGAAGGCCTTGATGATGCGCTGGCCGCCCACGGCCTCCTCCACCATGCCGTTAAGCCGCCCCAGCGCCCTGAACTGCCCCCCGAAAAACTGCCGGGATTTCCCCGCCACAACCTTGGTGAGCAGGAACACCAGCGGCACGGTGATGAGAGCCGCCAGGGTCATCTGCCAGCTGAGGGCCAGCATCATCGCCAGGGATCCGCACACGGTGATCACCGCGCCGGCCAGCTGCGTGGTGGATTGCGCGATGGTGACGCTGATGTTGTCGATGTCGTTGGTGATGCGGCTCATCAGTTCGCCGTGGGAGTGCGTGTCGTGGTAGGTCAGCGGCAGGCGCTGCAGTTTATCGAACATCGCCTCGCGCAGGGTTTTCACAATGCGCTGGGAGGCCGCGTTCATGATCACTCCTTGGGCGGTGTTCAGCGCCCAGCTGGCGATGTAGGCCAACGCGAGGACAAACACGCACACATACACCAGGTTGAGCCCTGCGCCATTATTCATCGCGTCAATGCCCCTGCCGATGATATACGGCGCGGAGACGGTCACGACCATGTCGGCCAAAAGCAGAACCAGCACCGCAAACAGCGGCTTTGCCTCCCTGAAATAGTAATGCAGCAGCTTGCGGAAGGCGCCCCGGGCGTCCCGGGCCTTCTCGGTCTCGGCGAAGCGCATGCCTCCGACCTTGAAGCCCCCCGGCCTGCCGATGGAGGGGGCTGACGCTTCAGTTTTGTTCTGCTGCGCCACTATGCCTCCCCCTTCCCGATCTGCGAAATATAGATATCCCTATACACCGGGCAATCTTCCATCAACGTCGTGTGCGTACCAAAGCCCGCCTGCCTGCCGTTTTCCAGCACCAGGATGTTATCGCAGGCCATGGCGGCGCTCACCCGCTGCGTGATCACCACGCAGGCCATCGTTTCTGATATTTCTTTCAGCGCCCGGCGCACTTTCATTTCGGTCAGGCTGTCCAGGGCGCTTGTGCAGTCGTCGAGGATTAATATCTCCGGCCCGCGCAGCAGCGCCCGCGCGATGGAAATCCTCTGCTTCTGCCCGCCCGAAAGATTCACGCCCCCCTGCCCTATGAGGCTGTCGTATCCCTCCGGCATCGCAACGACGAATCCATGGGCCTGCGCCGCCCGTGCCGCCCGCTCGATTTCCCCGTCCGTGGCGTCCTCCTTGCCCCAGAGCAAATTCTCCCTCACCGTGCCGGTGAACAGCGTGGCCGTCTGCGGCACAATCGCCACCGTGCCATTGATATGCAGCTCTCCCTGCGATACATCGTAAAATCGCATGAGCAGCGCCGCGAGGGTGCTCTTGCCCGAGCCTGTAGGCCCGATGATGCCCAGGGGCTGTCCTCTTTCCAGGGAAAAGCTGATGTCCTCCAGCGCCGCTTGTCCTGTGGAACCGGGGTAGGAGAAGCACACCCCCCGGCCTTCGGCCACCCCCCTCTGAGGAGGGGGGCTTTTTCTGCTCTTCTCATGGCTTGGCTCGAAACACCCATAGCCCCCCTCTTCGGAGGAGGGGGCCCCGAAGGGGCGGGGGGTGTCTATGGCAAAAATCTCTCCTATCCTCTCATGCGATGTCTTAACTCTTACGAACATGTTCAGCACGTTGGAGACATGCCCCAGGCTGCTCAGCAGTTGCGTCATATAGGTAACGAAGGCGACGATCTCGCCCACGCGCATGTCGCCCGAACCCACCCAGCGCGCCCCCAGGAAGAGCATCGCGGCAAGCCCCAGATTTACGGTCAAACCCATGCAGGGGGAGAGCACGGCCAGCACCCGGCCCGCCTTCACGGTCTCATCGGTCAAGCCCTCGTTCGCAAGAGCAAAGCGGCTCTCCTCCTCCCTGAACCTGCGGAAGGCCTTCACCAGCCGTATGCCCGCCAGGTATTCTCTCATGGAGGTGTTCAGCCTGTCCAGGGCCTGCTGCACTTTGGCAAAGCGCGGGTAGGTCAGCTTCATGCTGATGGCGATGACGAAGCCCACCAGGATCACCACGGGCACGACGACGAAGGCTGTGCGGACATTCAGCGCCGTTGCCATGACGATGGAGCCAACGCACATCACCGGGGCCTTAAAGAACACGCGCATCATCCCATTGACGAAGTTCGTCATCTGGGTGATATCGTTGGTCATACGCGTCACCAGCGAGCCGCCCTCGAAGCGGTCCATATCGGCCACGGAGAGCAATTGAATTTTCTCGAACAGGTCGTGCCGCAGGTCCGCGCCGAAAGCCTGGGAGGCATGGGCGGCGGTATAGTTGCGGCTCATGGCGAACAGCGCACCCAGCCCCGTGACACCCAGCATCACCAGCCCCATGCGCAGCACATAGTCCAGGTCGCCCACGGCCGCCCCGTTATCGATCAGGCGGGACATCAGCCGCGGCTGCAACAAATCACAGGCCGCCTCGCAGGCCACGCATGTGACCGACAGCAGAAACAGCCTTCGATATTTGAGCCAGTATATTTTTAAGTATCCCATAGCTTCTGTAGGGGCGGCGTGCAGCCGCCCGCATTACCAATGAACCACCGCGCCTGCCCGCATCACCACGCCCGCCGCTGATAGTACACCCCCGCGCCCTTGAGCCTTGCCGGGCCGTCGGAATCCAGCGCCTCTATTGTCACGTGGTCGCCGCGCACGGCGGGGAAATTACAGATGGACTTGTGGCCGATGGTCTTGCCCCAATAGACCTGGTTTTCCCGCCCCGCCACGCGCACGTGCACGGAGAATTCACTCACCCGCTGGCCCTGCGTCAGATCCTCCTCCAGCACCACGCAGTTCACCGGCGTCTTGCCCGGCAGGGGCAGCTGGAAACGCCTGTCCCCGTCCTCCTCAAGCGCCCCGAACATTGCGATGGGCTCCGCGAATCGCCTGCGCAGCGCCTGGCCGAACTCCAGTAAGCGGGCTGCGTCCGGTTCCGGCAGGCGGCCTGTCGCGTCGGGCCCTATATTGATCAAAAAGTTCGAGCCGCGCCCCACGGAGCAGTCGTAGACCCCCATGAGCTCGTCCACGCTTTTCACGGTGTCGGCGTCGTCCTGGCAGAGGAACCACGTGCGCTCGCGCATGCGGAAATCGCACTCGGCGGGCAGCAGGCGGTCGTCGCGGTCGGTGGGACCGTCCGTTGGCTGGTAGACACGGTCATACTCTTTTTTTATGCGCCGCAGGGGGTTGTCGAAGGGCGCGTAGCCCTCCTCGTTGCCCACCCAGATGGTGTCCGGGTCCCACATATGGAAGACAATGATCTCCGGCTGCATGGTCCGCGCCGTGCCCAGAATGCGCGCCGAATCGAATTTCAGCTTGCCGGAACCGCAGCCGTCGAACCAGAGGTAGTCGATCCTGCCGTAATTTTGCAGCAACTCCCCCAGTTGGCCCACGAAGCGGTCGTTGTATTCCTCCATCGCGATCCCCTGTTCAAGGAACATCGCGTCCGCCGGGGAGTAATACAGGCCAACCTTCAGGCCGTATTTGCGGCAGGCCTCGGTGAATTCGCGGATCACATCGCCCTTGCCGCCGCGCCAGGGGGACCGGGCGACGGAGTAATCCGTATAGGCCGAGGGCCAGTTGGCGAAGCCGTCGTGGTGCTTGGCGGTGAGGATGGCGTAGCGCGCCCCCGCCCGCGCCGCCGTGCGGCACCATTGCTCGCAGTCGAGCCCGGGCGGGTCGAAGCCCTCGGTTGGCATGGGCACGCCGGCCCAGTCGTCCAGGCCGGGGTAAAATGTGCGGATGCCGAAATGGAAGAACACGCCGAATTCCCAGGAGAGGAACTCCAGCTGCCTCGCAGTCGGGGTGTTGCTTCGGTTGACCATGTATTTCTCCCTTTTGTTGTGGCCGAACACCGCCACGCGCCTGCTATCCCTTGAATTTCGCAATAAACTCCGCCAGCACGTCCTCCATATCCGGGCGGCCGATCTCCTGCAGGCTGTACTCCACGCGGGTGCTGGGCTTGTTGATCTCAATCACGCGCCCCAGGTCAATCGGCGTGGCGATGACGACCGAATCGCAGTCCGCGGCTTCGATTGTCGCGGTCAGGTCGCGCATCTGCTCCTCGCCGTAGCCCATGGCCGGCAGCAGCTTGCCTATGCCCGGGTAAATCCTGAATGTCTCCGCCAGCTTGCCCACGGCGTATGGCCTTGGATCTATAATTTCGCGCGCGCCAAAACGCCGGGCTGCCACAACGCCCGCGCCTATCTTCATCTCGCCGTGGGTGAGGGTCGGGCCGTCCTCCACCACCAGAACTCTTTTCCCCTTGATCATGTCGGGATTGTCCACGCTGATGGTGGAAGCCGCGTCCACAACGACGGCCTTGGGGTTGACCTTTTCGATGTTCTCGCGCAGGGTGAGGACGTTCTCGTAGTCGGCGCTGTCAATCTTATTGATTACGACAACGTCGGCCAGGCGCAGCGTGACCTCCCCCGGATAGTACGCCAGCTCGTGCCCGGGCCTGTGCGGATCCACTACCGTGACAGTCAGATCAGACTGATAGAAGGGGAAGTCGTTGTTGCCGCCATCCCACAGGATCACGTCGCAGCCGTCCGGATCGTTTTCAGCCGCGCGCAGGATGGCCTCGTAGTCCACCCCCGCGTAAATCACGTTGCCCCGCGCCACGTGGGGCTCATACTCCTCCATCTCTTCTATCGTGCACTTGTGCTTCGCCAGGTCGTCGATTGTGGCGAAGCGCTGTACTTTTTGCGCTTCGAGATCGCCATAGGGCATGGGATGGCGGATGGCGATCACCTTCAGGCCGGCCTCCATTAGAATCTCTATAATGCGGCGGGAGGTCTGGCTTTTGCCGCAGCCCGTGCGCGATGCCCCTACAGCAATCATCGGCTTGCTGCTCTTGATCATCGTATATTTCGGCCCCAGCAGGGTGAAATCCGCGCCGGCGGCATTGACCATGGCGCCTATCGCCATCACCTGCTGATATGGCACGTCGCTGTAGGAAAAAACGCACTCGTCGGCGTCCAGCTCTTTGATCAGCCGCTCCAGGTCCTCCTGCGCGTAGATGGGAATGCCCTCGGGATAGAGCGCCCCGGCAAGGGAGGCGGGGTATTTGCGCCCCGCGATGTCGGGAATCTGCGCCGCGGTGAAGGCCGCTACCCGGTAAGCCGGGTTGCCTCTGTAAAAGGTGTTGAAGTTGTGAAAGTCCCGCCCGGCCGCGCCGATGATGATGATGTTCCTTGGCTGCATAAAAATCTTCCTTCCAGATAAAATTGACGTCCATCATTATAGCATATATGAGACCCAAAAACAACCCCGAATGCAAAAAAAATGCCCTGCGCACAGAGCGGCGCAGGGGCATGGCATCCGTAAATTACGCATTGTTTGATACTAGCTCCAGCTCGAGAGTATCCAAATTCAGCTGCCGGTAATAACAATTGTTGGCCACGCCATTTATGCTCGTGTGGCATATGTTGTCGTTCTCCGGCGACACTTTATAAACCAGCGAATTCTGCTCGCAGTTGACATAAATGGAATGCACATCGAATGTGTTGCCTGATTCCTCTCCTTTGAACCAGAGCTTATTTCTGGAGGTGCTCCAAAGGATCAGCTTTCTTTTCTTGATCGTTTCGTCAAGCGCCAGGGCGTTCGTATAGGCGATGAGAATCACCTCGCCCGTGACGGCGTGCTGAACCGCCACCGGAATCACCCGGCTGTCCTGCGGAAGACGATCCAGCTTGGTAAAATCCAGCTTCAATATGCTTGTGCCCTCGATGCTGTTGCTGTCGTAGGGCATATCCAGATTGATTTCCATCGTTTCCTCCAGATAAAAATTATTTACGGAATGACCTTCGACAGCTGATACTCGATGATATCCTGCGCGCCGGCGGATTTCAGCGCCGGGATCAATTCGCGCACCTGGGTTTCGTCCAAAACAGTTTCGATGGCCACCCAGTCGCTGTCCACCAGCTTGGAGATCGACGGCTGCTTCATGGCCGGCAAAATACCGAGGATCGTGTTTAGCGCGTCCCCCGGCGCGTTCATCTTCAGCCCCGCCTTGCTCCTGGCCCGCAGCGCCCCCTGCAGCAACAGGGCTATGCTCTGGAGCTTTTCTCTCTTCCAGGGGTCCTCCCAGGCGGCGCGGTTGGCGTGCAGCCTTGTGGTGGATTCCAATATGGTGGCGATGATACGCAGCTTGTTGGCGCGAATGGAGTTGCCGGTTTCTGTGAGCTCGGCGATGGCGTCCACCAGGTGGGGGACCTTCACCTCGGTGGAGCCCCACGAATACTCCACCGCCGCCGCGACGTTGTGCTCGCGTAAATATTTCTCAGTGACATTGACAAGCTCCGTGGCGATGCGCTTGCCGGCGAGATCGGCCACATCGTTGATGCCGCTGTCCTCGGCCACGGCCACCACCAGCTTGACGGGATTGGACGTGGCCTTGGAGTATGGCAGGTCGGCCACCTCCACCACGTCGGCGTTGTTTTCCATGATCCAGTCATAGCCGCTGATGCCCGCGTCCAATATCCCCTCGTGGACATAGCGGGGAATCTCCTGGGCCCGCATCGCCAGGATCTCCAGCTCCGGATCGTTCACCGACGGAAAGTAGGACCGGCTATGCAGGGAGATATTGAAGCCCGCCTGCCGGAACAATTGAAAAGTCGCTTCCTGCAAGCTCCCCGTGGGCAGCCCCAAACGTAATTTCATTCAGAGGACCTCCTTGTTTTGCGGCACTGGAGCGGGTGATGGGAATCGAACCCACGTAACCAGCTTGGAAGGCTGGAATTCTACCATTGAACTACACCCGCATTGATTGTGTTACAGTATAGCACGCGCCAGAGCAATTGTCAATGCATTTTTCGCGCTGCGAACGCGGCTGCGCAATACCGTTTTTGCCTTGACTTTTCCGAGGAATTCCAGTATACTTAGTTGTAGTACCGCAAAGCGCTATCTCGCATTTCGCGATGTTCTCTCTATTTCGTGCACTATATGCCGAATCTCGTTAGAATATAACGAGGAGGTGTATGGAATGGCCGTGCGAATTTTTCTATCGAGAAAACTGGGAGAGGTCCGCTGGACACAGGCCGACCTGGCCAGAAAAACAGGCATACGGGCGCAAACGATAAACGACATGTACCATGAGCTCTGCGAGCGGGTCAATCTCGACCACCTGGACCTGATCTGCGAGGCCCTGGGGTGCGATTTGTCGGAGATACTCGTGTGGGAGCCGGGCGTCATCAAGCGCACGCGCAGCCGTTCGGGCAGCCGCGGGGAGGGCGAATCATGAAGATGCCCCGCAAACGCACCGAGCTTCTGCTGGCCGCGGCGGCGCTGCTGTTGGCGGCGGGCGTGCTCCTGGCGGCAGGGGCGAGAAGCGCCCTGGCCTCCCCTAAACCGACGCAGCCGCAGATAGACGCGGCGCGTGCAAACCCCTTCGAGGCCGCGCAGCCCGCGGCGGACACAGCCCCCGAAACCGATGCAAGCCAGGTCTACGGCAGCTACGCCGTTGGCTACACCGGCGTGGTGGTCCATCAGCCCGGCGAGGCCCCCCTGCAGCCCTACGACGACGAGACAGCCCCGCCATCCCAGGTATATGAAGCGCCGCCGCCTCAGATGACTGTTCCCCGGGCGCAGCAGCCTTCGCCGCCAGCGGCATCATACCCCGTCAACTTGAATACAGCCACGCAGGCCCAGCTGGAGACCCTCCCTGGCATCGGCCCGGTGAAGGCCCAAGCAATCCTCGTATGGCGGGCGGCCAACGGGGGCTTTGCCAACGCCAACCAACTGCTGCAAGTCAACGGCATAGGCCAAAAGACCCTCGACGGCCTCGCGCCATACATCACATGGTGAAACGGCGAACATATAAAGCAAGGGGGAAGTCCCGATGAAGAAGCTGCTTGCCGCTCTGCTGGCCTTGGGTTTCTTGGCACTGTTGGGCTGTGGCGAAACCAAAGAAGGTGAAGCCCCTACAACGCAAGCGCCAATATCGGAAGCGTCAACATTGCAAGCGTCGATGACGGAAGAACCCTTCACGCTTGACCCGAACCGCCCCGTTACCATTATGGAACCGCTGCAGGGCGGGCCGATGCTCTATACGTTTCCGGGGGAAAACGGCAAGCTGGGCCTGATCAACCAGGACGGCGAACTGGTCTCGCCGCCCCAGTACGAGCCACCGAACACCTGGAATTACTCCGCTGAGTTTTTGGTGGACGCAAAGTATTCCTACGACGCAGACGGCCGCGTCAACGGCATAACACTGCAAAGAGGGGCGAGGGGCGAGGCGTTCGTCCATTACACGCTCGACGGCGAGAGTCGCCTTGTGGAAGGCTTTCCGGAGAACAGCGACAGATATGCTTTTGCGGATGACAGTCTGTATTCATACCAAAACGAAGGCACAGGCACGATTCTTGATGCCGACCAAAAGCCGCTTTACACCACCAGGCCGGGCGAAGAAATCATTGTTCTCTATCCCGTTCCCTACCATCTGCAGGTGATGGGGCTGGTTGTACAAGACGCAGCAGGCAACGTTGTCACAGCCGTTGACAAATACGGCAAGCCCATGCCCACAAAGGCCGAAGCGCAGTTCTTCATGGCCGGATATGCGGGACTATTTTGCAAACTGCAAAACGGTAAATGGACGACGATAAATCTGCGGCAATTCATGGACCCAAGCAGAGAAGGGCATGACGCCGCCGCGATGGTCGTCGCCGAAGACTGGCTGATCGTCGCAACTGGCCCAAACTTCGAAAGTATGGCAATCGAGGAAGTGTTTGCGGTAGATTGGGACGGCAGCCGCATCGACAACTGCCTGCTCGCGCCGTTTATATCAAAAAATTGGCTGCGAACCGCCGGCGAGCAAGGCCCCAATTATTTTTGGGTTGAACACGAAGGCAAGCGCGGCTATGTAAACACCAAGGGCGACTGGCTGTTCGTAGAGTAATCTATCCGGCAATGAAATTTTACTATGACAATAAAGAAGGCATAAGGTGTAAACCCATGACAAACCCGGCCCAGGAATTCCTCCAGCGCCACTGCCCCAAATGGGCGCCGCAAGTGCAATTTGAAACGATCGACCTGCCCGGCTGGGAGGTCTCCGCCGCCGGGGGGGACATTATCGTGCGGGGCGGTTCGCTGTTAGCCCAGGCGGTGGGCCTGCGGCGCTTCCTGGAGGAATACGCCGGCATGTCCCTGGCCTACTCCGGCACGGACGAGCGCGTCACCTTCACCCTGCGCGTGAAGAAGCTGCCCCTGCCCTTCACCTCCATGAAAGGCGAGCTGCCTGCGCAAACCCGCGCCTGCTTCGGCCCTATGACATTCGCCGGCTCCCCCTGCTGGTGGGACTGGGCGCGCTGGCAGGACGAGATCGATATCCTGGCGCTCTACGGCGTGAACGAGGCGCTGCTGCTCATCGGCTC
>Ga0123353_10006045_pt1 | contig 16039 bp, 13 predicted proteins | sample TergutLab28metaG_3_FD_92763 | JGI IMG/M metagenome (GOLD analysis project Ga0123353, IMG submission 92763) | Labiotermes labralis P3 segment gut microbial communities from Petit-Saut dam, French Guiana - Lab288 P3 | ecosystem: Host-associated > Arthropoda: Insects > Digestive system > Gut ... | reverse complement strand
TACCATCATCAAAAAAGAAAATATCTACAATAAATATCCGGGAGTTGTGATTAATGTCCCGCGAACGGTGGTCATTGGCGCAGATATTTTCGAAGAGTTTATCGAAACCAACAACCTTTATCCTATTGCAATATCGGATGCTCCAGATCAAGAAATTTTGCAGGCGTTTCTTTCCGTTCGCCTTCCTTACAGACTGAAAGAAGACCTCCTTGCTTTCGCCACATTAGTCAAAAAGCCGATTGCCGTACGTTCGTCGAGCAAATTGGAGGATTCGCATTATCAGCCTTTCGCGGGTATTTATTCCACCTACATGATCCCCAATTCTTATGACCCGACCGTTACGGTAAAAAATATGATACGCGCCATCAAAGCCATTTATGCTTCGGTGTTCTACAGCAGTAGCAAATCGTATATAGCGGCAACGTCCAATATGATTGACGAAGAGAAAATGTCGGTTATATTGCAGGAAGTTTGCGGCGCTCAGTACGGTACCCGTTTCTATCCGGCGATTTCGGGCGTTGCGCGTTCGGTTAATTTTTATCCTATTGCACCCGAAACTACTGCTGATGGTGTGGCGAGCATAGCGCTCGGATTGGGAAAATACGTGGTGGAAGGCGGCGCATGTATCCGGTTTTCGCCCCGTTACCCCGACCGCGTGCTGCAACTGTCCACCCTCAGAATGGCGTTGAATGAGACACAAAAACATTTTTACGCGCTCGACCTCTCCAACGAAGATTTTATCCCCGATGTGGACGGCAGCTCAAACATTGTTAAACTTCCGGTTTCTGCCGCAGAGCAGGACAGAACAACACGTTTCGTGGCTTCCACCTACGATGCCGACAGCGGTATTATTCGCGACGGAGTCATCCACGACGGAAAGCGCATCATCAGTTTCTCAAAGATACTCCAACACAACAGCTTTCCGCTTGCAGCCATTCTTAACGATTTAGTGCAAATCGGACAACGCGAACTGAGTACCCCCGTAGAAATAGAGTTTGCCGTAAATCTCGACGTTCCGCACGGAAGTCCCCGAATCTTCAATTTTCTGCAAATCCGACCCATTGTCAGCGAGCAGCACAGTAATATACGTGTGGACAATATTGCCGATGAACAAATCCTGATACGTTCAGACCGGGCTTTGGGAAACGGAGAAATAAACCACGTCCGTGATGTTGTGTATGTGAAAACAGGGAAATTCAATCCGGTGAACAATCCCGAAATAGCCGCCATTATTGATAAAATCAATGCTACAATGGCGAACGGAAAACAAGGCTACATTCTTTGCGGACCGGGACGATGGGGTTCAAGCGATCCATGGTTGGGCATTCCCGTAAAATGGCAACAGATTTCAGAAGCCCGACTGATCGTGGAGGCCGGATTACACAACTACCGCGTTGATTCAAGTCAGGGAACGCATTTTTTTCAAAACCTGACCTCTTTTCACATTGGTTATTTTACCATTAACCCTTACCTGAAGGATGGAGGAGTGTTTGATGAAGCGTTTTTCGATGCGCAACCGGCAATATACGAGGACAAATACATCAGGCACATTCGTTGCGCCGCGCCGCTGCAAATACTGATAGACGGAAAACAAATGAATGGCGTGGTGCTGAAACCGAAAAGTTCATCTGTTTAACCATGCTGCGATCCAGTCTCCGACTTCCGATGTGCCGTATGTTTTTCCGGTAGAAATGTCGATGGTTACGACGCCCTGTTCGATTGATTTTTCGCAGGCTTGGCGGATAAGTTGTCCGGCTTCGGGCATATCGAAAGCATCAAACATAAGCGCCGCTGAAAGGATAGCGCCAAGCGGATTGGCAATATTCTTACCGGCAGCCTGCGGATACGAACCATGTACCGGTTCAAATACAGAAGTATAAATACCTGTCGAGGCGGAAGGCAATAAACCCAAAGAACCTGAAATCATGCTCGCCTCGTCGCTGAGAATGTCGCCGAACATATTTTCGGTAACGATAACGTCGAATTTTTTGGGGCATGCGACTAATTGCATGGCAGCATTATCAACAAACATAAATTCAAGTTCCACATCGGGGTAATCGCCGTGCAGATACTGCATGGTTTCCCTCCATAGTTGCGAGGTGGCAAGGATATTGGCTTTGTCAACCGCAGTGAGTTTTTTGGCGCGGCGGCGTGCATACCCGAATGCCAGCCTGCCGATACGCTCCACTTCGGCGCGGGTGTACGTACAGGTGTCGAATGCGGTCAGTCCGTCGTCGCTACGTCCGCGCGGTTCGCCGAAGTAGATGCCGCCGGTAAGTTCACGGATGACGATGATGTCAACGTCTTTAATAAGCCGTGCTTTTAGTGGAGATATGTCTGCCAGAGATTTGAACGCTGTTACCGGACGAATATTTGCGTACAGTCCAAGTTTCTTTCGCATGGAGAGCAGTCCCTGTTCGGGGCGTACAGGCGCTTTGGGGTCGTTGTCGTATTCAGGATCGCCGATGGCGCCAAACAGAACTGCGTCGGACTGCATACAGATGTTGTGTGTTTCATCAGGATACGGGTTTCCGGTATTCCTGATCGCCGCCGCTCCTACCAGCGCAGGCGTGCAGGATAACCTGTGTCCGAAGCGTTGTTCGATCGCTTTTACGGCTTTTAACGCCTGTTCAACGACTTCTGTCCCTATTCCGTCGCCTGCTAAAACGGCTATGTTTTTTTGCATATTCTCTTCTTTTCTTGACCCGTTTCATTCGACAAAATATTTACACACGGTAATCCGGCTTTCAGATTTTAAACATACCATTTGTAAATTCGCTCAATGCCTTCATCAATTTCTATTTTGTGATGCCAGCCCAGCGAATGTAACATGTTTACATCAGTAAGTTTTTTCATGGTTCCGTCGGGTTTTTCGGCGTTGAACCACAAATTGCCCGAAAAACGTATTTTTTCTTTTATCAAGCAGGCAATTTCACTGATGGATATGTCTTTTCCGGTTCCAACGTTGATGTGGGTATTGCGTATTTCCTTACCGGCGATCCCCGCCGCGATATCTTTAAAGCTGACCTTCTCCATGATGTATACCGTGGCGTCGGCCATTTCTTCGCTCCAGAGAAATTCACGTCGCGGTGTTCCTGTTCCCCATATTTCTATCTGTACTTTTCCACCCGATGTACGATCCGATAACCGCTTGACGCCGTATTTTTCGAGCGCGTTCAATATTTCACTTTCGGGGCTTTTCCCGTTGACGCCTTCGATGGGGCGTTTGTCAAGATCGTGTTTTATCGCCTGCATGTTATCGTCTTCGAGACATTTACCCAGATGAATTTTACGGATTAATGCGGGCAATACATGCGAAGTTTCGAGGTTGAAATTGTCGTTGGGTCCGTAAAGATTCGTGGGCATTACTGCGATGAAGTCCGTTCCGTATTGCAGGTTGTAGCTTTCACACATTTTAATTCCCGCAATTTTGGCGATGGCATACGGTTCGTTGGTGTATTCGAGAGGCGCGGCGAGTAGCTCTGTTTCTTTCATCGGCTGACCGGCTTCTTTGGGATAAATACAAGTACTGCCCAGAAATACGAGCTTCTTCACACTATTCAAATACGATTGATGAATGACATTGTTCTGTATCATCAGGTTTTCGTAGATGAAATCGGCGCGGTAGGTGTTGTTGGCAATTATTCCTCCTACTTTTGCGGCTGCAAGAATGACATATCGGGGTTTTTCACTTGCGAAGAACTCCGCTGTCTGTTTCTGATCGCACAGATTGAGCTCTTCGACGGTGCGAAGGACGAAATTGACGTAACCTTTCTCCTTCAAGTTTTTCAGGATGGCAGAGCCAACCAAGCCGGTGTGACCGGCTACAAATATTTTTTCGTTCTTTTCCATTATTCAAAATAATTTAATATTCTATAACCTCCTTCTTTTAAATAAATTTCTTTTTTCATCATCGTCAGGTCGCAGGTAATCATATCTTCGCAAAGCCGTTGGAGATCGTACTGAGGAATCCAGCCTAACTTTTGTCGCGCTTTGGTGCTGTCGCCAATCAAAATATCCACTTCGGTAGGTCTGAAATATGCAGCATCAACGCCGACTGCCGATGTGCCTATCCGTTTGCGGAAAGCGTTGAGATATTCGGCGCCAACTCTCTGTTGAAACATTGTTTCGTCAATTGCGGAGATATAACCCTGTTCTTCTATACCTTTTCCGGCAAACTCAATGGTGATTCCTATACGGGAAAACGACATAATGATAAAATCGCGAATGGAAGTGGTTACGCCAGTTGAAATCACATAGTCGTCGGGCAGGTCTTGCTGAAGAATCAGATACATCGCCTTGATGTAATCCTTTGCGTGTCCCCAGTCGCGTTTGCTTGAGAGGTTTCCCATGTACATCTTTTCCTGCAAGCCGAGTACGATACGCGAAACGGCGCGTGTTATCTTCCGGGTTACAAACGTTTCGCCTCTGAGGGGCGATTCATGGTTGAACAGAATACCGTTGCTGGCGTGCATTCCGTATGCTTCGCGGTAGTTGACGGTGATCCAGTAGGCATACAGTTTGGCAACTGCATAGGGGCTGCGGGGATAGAAGGGCGTGGTTTCGCTCTGGGGTATTTCGTGCACCAGCCCGTACAGTTCGGAAGTAGACGCCTGATAGATGCGGGTTTTTTTTGTGAGCCCCAGCAGGCGTATGGCTTCCAGTACCCTCAGGGTGCCTAAGCCGTCGGCATTGGCGGTGTATTCGGGCGTATCGAAACTGACCTTTACGTGACTCATGGCTGCAAGATTGTAGATTTCGTCGGGCTGAATGTCGCCGATGATACGCGTGAGACTCATGCTGTCTGTAAGGTCGCTGTAGTGTAGTATCAGGTTTCGGGCGTCTACGTGCGGTTCCTGATAAAGGTGGTCGATGCGTTCGGTGTTGAAAAGCGATGAGCGACGTTTGATGCCGTGTACGATGTAGCCTTTCTTAATGAGATATTCCGACAGGTAGGCTCCGTCCTGTCCTGTAATGCCTGTTATGAGCGCTGTTTTTGCCATGAGCTGATGATGATCTTTTTATTGTCTGTAATTATTTCGTGATATTTTTTGTTCGGCAAAAATAAAAACAAAAGTAAACATGATCAAATATTTTGTGTGATTTTTTGATTCCGATAATTCCTGTTACATTTGCGGCTTCAATAAAGAGGTCAAAATTCAACCATCAAAAATCAAAAACATGGCATCCGAAGATGTTTTCAAAAAAATCATTGCGCATTGCAAGGAGTACGGATTTATTTTTCCGTCGAGCGAGATATATGACGGTCTCGGCGCAGTATACGACTACGGACAAACAGGCGTCGAGCTGAAAAACAACATCAAAAAATACTGGTGGGATTCGATGGTGCTGCTTCACGATAATGTGGTTGGCATTGATTCGGCGATCTTTATGCACCCTACCATCTGGAAAGCGTCGGGTCATGTGGATGCGTTCAACGATCCGCTTATTGATAACAAAGATTCTAAAAAACGCTATCGCGCCGATGTTCTCATTGAAGAACACATCAGGAAAATTGAAGAGAAAATAGCGAAAGAGGTCGAGAAAGCAGCGAAACGCTTCGGCGATTCGTTTGATGAGGCGATGTTTCGGCGGACAAACGCACGCGCGGCGGAGTATCAGCAGCAAGCCGACGCCATAAGCAACCGGATGAATGCGGCGTTGAACAGCGACGACTTCGTAGCGTTGCGTGAAATTATCGTGGATTGCGAAATCGTGTGTCCCGTATCAGGAAGCCGTAACTGGACGGAAGTGCGGCAATTCAATCTGATGTTCGCCACCGAGATGGGTTCCACCGCCGACGGTGCGCTTAAAGTTTATCTCCGCCCCGAAACGGCGCAGGGAATTTTTGTGAATTACCTCAACGTGCAGAAAACAGGACGTATGAAGATCCCTTTCGGGATAGCGCAGATCGGTAAGGCGTTCCGTAATGAGATCGTTGCTCGACAGTTTATTTTTCGTATGCGGGAGTTTGAACAGATGGAAATGCAGTTCTTTACGCCTCCCGGAACAGAATTGCAGTGGTACGAACAGTGGAAGGAAATACGCATGAACTGGCATAAGGCGCTCGGATTTGGCGACGAGAAATACCGCTTCCATAAACATGAGAAACTGGCGCATTATGCAAACGCCGCTTCCGACATCGAGTTTGAATTTCCTTTCGGATTTAAGGAATTGGAAGGTATTCACTCACGAACCGACTTCGATCTGAGCCAGCATCAGAAATTTTCGGGTAAGAAAATGCAGTATTTCGACCCCGAACGAAATGAAAGTTATACGCCCTGCGTTGTCGAAACTTCCATCGGTCTCGACCGGATGTTCCTCAGTATTATCTCCAATGCCTTCACCGAAGAAAAACTCATCAAAGAAGACGGCTCTAACGACGAACGCACCGTAATGCGTATTCCGCCCGCTTTAGCGCCTGTGAAACTCGCCGTTTTGCCCCTTGTGAAGAAGGATGGTTTAGCGGAAAAAGCTACTGAAATCAAAAATAAACTCAAATTTGAGTTCAACTGCCAGTACGATGAAAAGGATTCCATCGGAAAACGTTACCGCCGGCAGGACGCCATCGGCACTCCCTTCTGCATCACCGTCGACCATACGACAATGAGCGACGATTCAGTTACCATTCGCTACCGCGACAGTATGTTGCAGGAGCGCGTCGCGATAAGCGGACTTTCCGAAATCATTTCTGCAAAAGTAAGCCTGAAAGGGTTGCTGGAGAGGGTATGCTATTGATGATTTTTGATTTTTGATTTTTGATTGTCGTAAGAAATATATTCATATCGTAGAATGTTTCATGTCAAGATTTTTGAAAGGAAGAAAACGGCGGAGCGGGTCATATCAACACAGGTCAGGTTGATATCAACGCGGCTCAGGTTGATATCAACACAGGTCAGGTTGATATCAACGCGGCTCTGGTTGATATCAACGCGGCTCTGGTTGATATCAACACAGGTCAGGTTGATATCAACGCGGCTCAGGTTGATATCAACACAGGTCAGGTTGATATCAACACAGGTCAGGTTGATATCAACGCGGCTCTGGTTGATATCAACACAGGTCAGGTTGATATCAACACAGGTCAGGTTGATATCAACGCGGGTCAGGTTGATATGAATACAAGACAAATCTATATGGATACAAGTCTAATCCATATGGATACAAGTCAAATCCATATGGATACAAGACAAATCCATATGGATACAAGTCAAATCCATATGGATACAAGTCAAATCCATATGGATACAAGTCAAATCCATATGGATACAAGTCAAATCCATATAGATACGGGTCAAATCTATATGGATGCGGCCCAGGTTTATATGAACCTGGGCCTTTTTTGCAACCATATACTAAGTATGCTTTACCATCAAATCGAAGTTTTTGTAATTCTTCGATATGTTGATTATCTACGTCTTACGTCAATCAAAAATCAAAAATCAAAAAACATCTATTGCTTATTGTTTCACAAATTTCTTCGTATCGAGAACGTCTCCGTTCATCAACAATTCAATAAAATAAACTCCTGAAGCCCATCCGCTGATGTTGATGTCACCGTAAACCGTTTCGGCGTCATGATTTTCTTTTGGCGTGAGAAGCATGATCTGTCCGGCTGACTGGTGTACGCGGATGTTTACCTGCGCCGCTTCTGTCAGGGTGAACGAATACCTCAGCCTGTCGTTCGCCGGATTCGGATAGAGCAGCAATTCATTGTTTCGGGCAGGCGCGTACTTGTGTTCCACAGTAACGCGGATGATTTGCGATGCGGATTCCCGATAAGTGTCTGAAACGGTGATCAGAAGGTCTGTTTCTCCGTGCCGGATGGGTTTTACGGTCAGTAGCGCTCCTTCGGCGAAAGCCTCAATGATACCTGTTTGTTCGGGCTGGGCGTCGAATTGCAGCGGATCGTCTTCGGGATCGGATGCGTATGCCTCAAGATTGAGCGTGACGGGAGGAGAGGAGGGGAGAAGCGTTATATCGCGGGGCAACCCGCTGATTTGCGGCGGCTGGTTTTTGTTGATGGTCAGAAGAAAGGATACGGATGTGCGCCCGCTGTTACCGTCGTCGGCTGTCAGCGTCAAAAATGTAGCGCCTGCGATGACCGGTTTGATCATCAACATGTCGCCGCTGATTCTGGCTGTGGCGATTCTGTCGGAGCCGACGGATATTTCATGTGTCAGTTCATCGCCGTCCTCGTCGGTGAAAACATTGCCGATGGGGAATGCTGTTTCTTTCGCCACATCGCGTAGGAAGATGTTGAGGATGGGGTTGATGATCGCCGGCGCGTGATTGATGCGCGTTGTACCGGCGACGATATTTGAGATGGGATATTGCAGGCATGGGAGGTTGGTGTTGCGAATGGCAATATGGTAATCCGTAGCGGGTTCGAGGCCGTAGACGACGGTTTGCTTTGCGTCGCCCGATGATTGAACGGCATCAACCTTGTCCCAGATGTACCGGTCGAAGTTGTCCTGCGTGATTTCCTCAGTCGCGCAGGCTACCGTGTAGAGGTTGGATGCGTCGTTTGAAGCCGTCCAGTTCAGCCGGAACGATACGGCGTTGAGCGTTTGTATTTCGAGGTCTGTAATTTTGTTCAAAACCTCAACGGGGCAAATAGCGGCAGAGGCATTCACCAATCCGGCGCCCATTTTCGGTGCGTTTGCGGGGTCGAACTGATCTAAAGGGGTCGCCGAGTTCAGCAGCCTTGAGCGAAGCATTGCCGGCGTGAAGTCTTCGCAGCCGTACACGGAAAGGATCAGCGCAGCGACGCCCGACACGTGGGGACAAGCCATTGAAGTTCCCTGCAGGTATTCGTATATATTGTCGTTTCGGGCATTGTAGGAGACGCTGTATATTCCTCCGGTCTGGTTTTTACCTGCTTCGCGGGTGTCGCCGCCCGGCGCCGAGATGTCAATCCAATCGCCGAAGTTTGAATACCATGCCATTTTTCCGTAGTGGTTTGTTGCGGCCACAGCCACGACATTGTTGAAGTAGGCGGGGTACCATTTGTCGTCCTTGCTATCGTTTCCGGCGGCAAAGATGACGATTCCTCCTTTCATGGGCGCGCCGCTACGGGGATTCCCGTTTTTATCCGCGCCTGCTTCTTTGATGAAATAATTGATTGCCGTAACATCCGACTGGCTGTAATATCCCGCCTTGTCGTAGCCCCAGCTGTTTTGCGAGATAACGGCGCCCATGTCGGCGGCGTATGCAAATGCGGGTCCGATATTGCTAACGCCGTCGTTGCCGTCGAGTATCTGTACGGTCATGATTTTGATGCCGTAACCATCGGCGGCATTACCTGCTATTCCCGCAACGCCTGTGCCGTTGCCGGTGACGGCTGCGATTACTCCCGCCACATGCGCGCCATGTTTGTCGAACGAGATTTTCCCCGTTTTTTTAACGAAATTGTAACCGAAGATATCGTCTATATAGCCGTTTTTATCATCGTCATAACCGGTTATTCCGTTGATTTCGGCTTCGTTGACCCACATGTTCGCTCTGAGGTCTGTGTGATCGTGGTAAACGCCGTCGTCCATCACAGCCACAATCACATTGTTATTTTTGATACCGAGAGTTCTGGCTGTTTCCCATGCGTCAATCAGTCTGATGTCTGCTTCGGGTGTTCCGCCTGTTTGTCCTGTATTGTTGAAGTTCCACTGTTTGTTGAAGTCAGGATCATTGGGTATTTCGCCGGCAGGAAGCGGCGGGGTGTGTTTTCGTATTTTGTATCTTGGTTCGGAAATTTCCACATTTTCGTCCCTTGCATAGTCATTGGCAACGGATATGGGATTTTCGTTTTCCGGAATGGTGATTTCGTACCATAAATGCAGTCCGTAGCGACGATGTTTGGCTTCAAAATCGCCTGCGTCGGGAAATACGCGGCGCATCCGCGTTGATTTGAAGCGGCGGTTGAGTGTATCGAATGATTTGATTCCCGTTTGGAGGATTGATGTGTCCGATGATGTTTGATTCAGGGTTTGAAAACGTGTTTCGATTGCAGGGATGGCGCTTTGCGTGAATTTAACGATGATCTTTCCGTTTTCAACCGGTTGTTGCGAAGGATGTAGAGGTTGAGCGTACGAATTTCCCAAATATACGGCGAGGAAAAGAATGACAGCGGGAAGATGCTTCATGACACGGAAATGAAGATACAAACAAAAAGTTTCAAGTTTCAACTGATGCGATGTCACATCTGCCTGAAACCTGAAACTTTAAACCTGTATTTTGAAACCTTAATTGCTTCTTTGTCTCTGTCCTCCCTGCCCGCGCTGACTTTGCTGCTGTTCCCTGTCTTCGAGGAACTTCTTTAGTTGATCGGCGGTTAATACGGCTTTGTATTTGGTTTCGCGAAGTTTTTCAATTTCCTGCCTTGCAGCGGTCATGGCTTCACGGTCGCCCTGGGTGCTTTGTCTTTTAGCGTCCCACTGTTTTGCAAGATCGAGATCAATAGCTTGAATCTTGGTTTTCTGGCTTGCATTGAGTGTAAGTAACTTTTCCATGCGCTCGGTCTGTGCTTTGGCGCTCTCCTCTACTGTCAATCTTTGACGCGGTTGCTGCGCTGATGCAATCGTAACAGATGCCAGCAACACGATACATACTACAAATAACTTTTTCATGATGAAATGATTTACTGATAACACCTACTGATTATTTCCCTGACCGCCCTGACCCCGTGGGCCTTGTGAGCGCTCTGCTTTGTTTGCCAAGTACTTTTTGAACTGATCTGCTGTCAGAACTGCTTTGTACTTCTCGTCGCGTAATTTGTCAAATTCCTGAAAAATGGCACGGAACGCTTCTCTGTCGCCTTGCGCTTCCTGTCTTTTTTCAGCCATTTTCTTGTTAAGGTCAAGTTCTATTGCCTCGATCTTCTTTTTCTGATTCGCATCTAATTTGAGCAGCTCAACCATTCGGTCTGTCTGGAGTTTGGCGCTCTCCTCAGGTGTTCTCTGCTGACGGTTGCCCTGTTGTGCTGAAACAAAACCAACAGTTGCCAGAAATAAAATACTTATCACTAATAATTTTTTCATTTGGATGTTTTTTTTAAAATGAATAAAATAAATTTTTAAATGTAAAAATAGACAGCAAAGATAGTAAAAGGTTTAATATGAGATTTTTTTTTAACGTTTATTATGATTGTATTTATTTCCCGATGCAGAATTTACTGAATATATTCTCCAGTACATCTTCGGCGCCAATCCGCTGACCTGTAATTTCGCCCAGATGATACAGACAGTCTCTTATATCCTGCGAAAGCAATTCACCGGATATTCCGCTTCCGACACCTGCAATTACCTGCCGGATTGCGGATAATGCATGCGTCAGCGCTTCATAGTGCCGTGCGTTGGCTATGATCACATCGTTGTCGCCGATCTGCGGGATGTTGGCGACTTCTGTTAATTTGCGTTCGAGACGGGCAATATCCCTATCCGATTTGGCGGAAAAAACCATAACGTCTTCGTTGAACCGTTTGAAATATGTTGCTTTCTGTTCGCATTCATCTTCATGAAGTAAATCGCACTTGTTGAGTAGCAGTATCAGTTTCCTTTCCGTGTTGTGATGGATGATCTGCGGTGCGGGCGGTTCAATATCCCTGATGTCGCCGGATAAATCTATTAACCAGAGAACGATGGACGCCTGTTCTATCTTCTTAAATGTACGCTCGATGCCCAGCTGTTCAATAGCGTCCTGTGTTTCTCGGATTCCGGCAGTGTCAATGAAACGGAACATCAATCCGCTGATCACGGCGGTATCTTCAATTGCATCGCGGGTGGTTCCGTGGATGTCGGAAACGATTGCTTTGTCGTCGCGGAGGAGGCGATTGAGTAGCGTGGATTTTCCGGCGTTGGTTTGACCTGCTATCGCTACGGGGATTCCGTTCCTGATGGCGTTGCCGGCGGCAAAGGAACCGGCTAACCTGCATATCACCGCTTCGATATGCAATGCAAGATCATTCAACTGCTTTCTATCGGCAAATTCAACATCTTCTTCCGCAAAGTCTAATTCTAACTCAACTAAGGAGGTAAAATGCAGCAGTCGGTCGTGGAGATCGGCTAATTCGCCGCTTATTCCGCCGCGCATTTGCTGCATGGCAATCCGGTGCGCCGCAGCTGACGAGGATGCAATCAAATCTCCTACGGCTTCGGCTTGCGATAAATCAAGTTTCCCGCTAAGGAAGGCGCGCTGCGTAAATTCTCCGGCAGCAGCCAAACGACAACCCGCCGACAGTAAAAGTTTGAGTATTTCCTGCTGAATGTACAGCGAACCGTGGCAACTTATTTCTATAACATCTTCGCCGGTGTAGGAGTGGGGCGCGCGAAATACGGATACCAAAACTTCATCAAGGATTTCATCGCCGCGAAGGATATGCCCATAATTAACAGTGACACCGGTTCGTCCTTTTTGTTTTGCAAATGGGGATGAGGTTGCAGATTTGAATATTTTCCGGCAAACGGAGAAAGCATTCCCTCCCGATATGCGAATGACGGCTATGCCACCCCGTCCGGGAGGGGTAGATATGGCGCAGATGGTATCGGTTGGGCTGTGAAGCATGTTGGTTGTCCTCTTTTTCGGGCTAATCTTTATTCGTTTTTAATTCCGCATCAAAGATATAAATTATCTGAAATATTTTTTGCAGTTCCAAAGATTAACGGTATTTTTGAATCTTAAAAAACTTCGCAAGATAAATAAACAAAAAGGAATCATGATGGGCAAAGCGAAAAGAGAGAAAATTACGGATGTGCTGAAAAGCGGAAAAATATTGACGTCCGACGGCGCGTGGGGTACGTTCCTGTACAAAAAAGGTCTAAACGCGGGCGATTGTCCCGATGAATGGTCGCTCACGCATTACAGTACGGTGAGGGATATTGCCGCAAGCTATATCGAGGCTGGCGCCGATATGGTGGAAACCAACACGTTCGGCGCTAACTGTTTTAAGTTGCAGCATTTCGGGTTAGCAGACAAGGTGAGCGAGATCAACGAGGCGGCAGCACGTGCTTCGCGCGAAGCGGCAGGCGACGATAAATATGTGATCGCATCGGTGGGACCAACAGGTATGATGCTGATTCTGGGAGATGTTACCGCAGAGGAACTTTACGATTGCTTCAGCAAACAGGCTGTGGCGCTCGAAAAAGGGGGAGCCGACGCGGTGTGTATCGAAACTATGAGCGACGCCGAAGAGGCTGTCGCCGCTATCAGGGCTGCGAAGGACAATACCGGAATGGAAGTGATCGCTACATTTACGTTTGAGAAAACCATGCAGGGCGACTACCGAACAATGATGGGTTACACGCCTGTGGATGCCATTCGCGCAGCTTTGGACGCCGGAGCCGACATCGTGGGGACAAACTGTGGAAACGGAATGGAACGTATGATAGACATCGTGAAAGAGATACACGCGGAATTTCCGAATGCGTTCATTCTCGTTCAGGCTAATGCAGGACTTCCTACGCTGGAGGACGGCGTAACCGTTTTTCCTGAAACTCCAGAGATGATGGCGTCCTGCGTTGCTGATCTGATCCTGGCCGGCGCAAATATCGTGGGCGGCTGCTGCGGAACAACTCCCGATCATATCAGGGAAATCAAAAAAGCAATCGAAAAACATGAAAACAGGTAAAAAATAAACTGTAGTGTTTTTTAATTTTTTTTGTCTTTTTCTTTTTCTTTTTAATTTTTTCATAATTTTGTCATTTCGAATAAACATTAAAAAACCTAAAAGTTAAAATATTAAACCGAATACAGTCATGGCTAAACCGAACGAATACGAACAGCAGCCTATTCAGCACAATACCATAACCAATGGTACGGAAATTACAGGCGACATCAATTCACAGGGCGATCTCAGGCTTGATGGCTTTCTGAAAGGCAATCTAAATATCAAAGGGCGCGTTGTTATTGGAAAGACGGGCAGGATACTGGGTACTATTACGTGCAAAAATGCCGAAATCAGCGGCAATATGGAAGGAAAACTTTATGTGAGCGAACTGCTAACACTGACCGAAACAGCAGTTGTAAAAGGCGATGTGATCATCAATAAACTAAACATCCAACCCGGCTGCAAGTTTACGGGAACCTGCGCGATGGATGGTAATGCCGCCGCCAGTGGACCATCAATCATCACCGGAAGACCACAAACAGATACCTCGAAATAACTACAACGCCTACGTCAGGTTTTCGAGCCTCGCCACGCAAATGATCGTCATCATTGGCGGTGGTACGTATGGCGGGATTCGACTTGATCAATACTTGGGCTGGAAGTTTCCTGTTTTTACGGTAGTTCTGTCGCTGTTGAGCGTAACGGCGGCGATCTGGTTTGCGATTAAGGATTTTCTGAAGAAATAAGATTTTTCATTTTTGATTTTTTATTAATGAGGTTTTATTTGTAATTGAATGAGGATACGGTTGTATCCGGTCTAATGAAAAACTACGTAGCAGTTCAGCTAATAATAAAAAATCAAAAATATAAAATTCACCTCATATTTTCCCTCATCAAGTCTTCGAGGGTTGGTTCGGGGATGCGTCCTTCCTGTTCGGTTACTTTTTTGAAAAATTCCTGTTCGATGGCGTCTAATTCTTCTTCGTTGGTGATTTTTCCGCGTGCGTAGCGAACTGTAGATACGAGGTCGCCATCCTCGTCGTAGCGTTTCCAGTCGCCATCGGGGGTGTTGTAATGATAAAAGCCTTCGATCATGGGTTTTCCGTCGGGATAGAAGACTGAATATACGCCTTCCAGACGGTCGTCGATGTATGTTGCGGATGATTTGATTTGTCCGTGATTGAAATACCGCGTCCAAGCGCCGTCTTTCAAGCCGTTGTTCCACAGGGTTTCTTCGGCGAGGACGCCATCGGGGTAGAAAGTCTGTTCTTTTCCGTGTTGTTTGCCTGCGGCGTATTCAATGCGGTGCGAAACTGTGGGTGTGAGGCTTCCGTAAAAGAGCCAGACGCTGTCTCGCAGCGTTCCGGCATAGTTTCCCTGTGCGGAAGGATCGCCGTTCTGACGGAAGAAACGAACGCGCACCGTCGGCGTATGACGCTCGTGATTCATGATCACCCGCAGTTCGCCGGTGGGATAGTAACGTTTCATAACGCCGACTGGTTTATCGTCTTCGAAATATCCGGTGTATACCAATTGACCGTTGCGATCGGTCGCTTCCCAATAACCCTGTTTGCGGCCGGATGCGTCGCGAAGGTTTTGGGTCTGAGCGAAGGTAAAACCTGAAAACAATGTGAGAAAAAGAACTGTACTTAAATGTTTTTGGATCATTGCTGCGGTTCGGGTTGATAATCGGGAAGATTTTGTATGAGGATGTTGTTGGGTGCGTGTTCCATCATCGTCAGGAAGTTTTCCTGTATGTTCATGATCTTCTTCAAACCGTCGGATGATTTGCTCAGTATACGGTTGTTGCCGCTTTTTTCAAGCATTTCGAAAACGTATTTAATTGTGTAGCGCGAAACATCCTTTGCAGGGGCATACGCGCGCAGTTTGTCGTTCTTTGTGTAGACTTCCGAGATCAGGTCTCCCGCCAGAAGTTCAGTTAAAACCATTCCGACAAGACGAATCGGGAGTTTAACCTCAACGGCTAATTCCTGCGCGGTCTGCGGTTTCTTGCCGTCGATGAAAAACCGAACGATCCGCTCAAGCACCAGCAGGTTGTATGCTTTCAGTATATGGTTGCTGAGTTTTACCGATTCCTTTTCGTATTCGTAGAGGTTGATGTTCTGATAAGCAACGGATATTTCGGCGCCCAGCAGCACGATAATCCAACTCATCTGCATCCAGATCAGCAGCAGTGGCAGGGCGGCGAATGTTCCGTAAATGGCGTTGTAGGTCGACATGAGTAACTGAAGATCAATGTAGAGCCACTGTACCACCTGAAATGCCGTGCCTGCAATAATTCCGGCAAGCAATGCAGAAAGGAACTTCACTTTGGTGTTGGGCATGATGATGTAGAGAAAGGTGAACAGCAGCCAGATCATCACGAAAGGAAAAAGTTTCATCAGAAACATCGAAAACGGACTAAAGTTGACGATGTTGATG
>Ga0123353_10006044_pt1 | contig 16042 bp, 17 predicted proteins | sample TergutLab28metaG_3_FD_92763 | JGI IMG/M metagenome (GOLD analysis project Ga0123353, IMG submission 92763) | Labiotermes labralis P3 segment gut microbial communities from Petit-Saut dam, French Guiana - Lab288 P3 | ecosystem: Host-associated > Arthropoda: Insects > Digestive system > Gut ... | reverse complement strand
TGCTGTTAAAATCCCCTCCAGTCAAGAAGCGGGGGCCGAGAGTTTGGAAGAATGCTTCGAAATGCCCTTTTTTTTAAATTGTTCTGCGGCGGGCAGTATACTGCAGCTATAGTTATATCACGCAGCGGTCCTTTAATTCGTACTGATGTCGGTTGATTTACTGGCTCTGCATATTTTAATTGTTCGTAATATGGAATTGTAGTCTTTATGAGTATCGCGGTGCCCCCGTGTGCCTGATACAACTAAAGCCTATCCGGCGTTCTGGTTCGTTTCATAAGGTAGTAGCGAGCCCAGATAAGTCTCTAGTACCACAAAAAATACTTTAATCACAACACCACTTGTTACATGTTCTGTCTCACACGGCTCCACACAAACAACAACAACAACCTCTACTTTTCCACAGTCTGCTAACATGCGTTTCAGCAACCAATCAAATTTCTCATTATTCATCACAATTTCCCTACACACTCCCACATTTGAGTCGTGTCATGCCTCAACTACTCAAAACTTTAGACAATAAAAAACAAAAAAGCAGCGTTCCCTCAAAAGTCCCTAATTACATACGAAATCGTGAAGGAAGTTTATCTTTCTGCCACTCTTGTTTCGAGCTCCCGTTCCCTTTAATCCATTGTCCATCTGTACTATAAAGTCAACAATTGCCTCTGCTTCTTTTGCAACTGCCACTGAAGTTTTGTCAGATTTGGGCGGTTCTTCATCATAAATCTCCAAAGGTTAGACTCGCTGAATTGGCCTGAGCAGAATTCCCGAAGTTGTCCTCAGCTTTACTAGCCATACTTCCCCATCCCGTCCTGGGATGAGTTCTTCTACAACAGCCAAAGACCATTCTAATTTTTTGCTATTTTCCACTGCAAGGAGTACAACTTCTCTAGGTTGCAACTTGCGACCTTTCTTCTCGGTGGCCAAAAACAACTGACCTACGTATTCCTTCCTAAACCACCGACGCAAATTTTCTTTCATTCTCTGTCGATACCTAACTTGTCGGTTGAGACTGCCTGAGTCTACAGCATCACAGTCATTTAGTCCTGATCCCTGTAGGTCGAACAGAAACATTAGGTGTAATAGGTGCCAGGACTGTGACATCCTCGGACACATATGTTAGAGGTCTAGAATTAATAACGGACTCACAATCACATAATATAGTTACCAATTCTTCGTACGTTAACGAAGCTTTTCCCAAGGTCTTGCGAAGCAGCTGTTTGAGGAGTCTTATCAAACGCTCCCGCCAACCTCCCCACCAGGCAGTGGTCGGAAGGTTAAACCTCCAGTCGATTCGCTCAATATCACTGTGTTCGGAGATTTTTCTCCCTCCAAGTGACCAAAGGCATTGTCTTTGCCTACAAAATTAGTCCCATTGTCTCTGTAAACAAACGCTGGCCACCCACGTCGAGACACAAACCTTCGGAAAGTCTGAATAATTGAATCAGATGACAACAATGACACCAATTCTAAATGAACAGCCCGTTTTATAGCGCAGCTGTACAAACATACCCACACATGGCGGCCATCTCTCAAAAAGAGTGGAAGCGCCATGTCAACACAGGTAGTTTCGAATACAGCAGCATCTCTCACTAGCGGCCCAGGCAAAGCTGGTTGACTTGCGATGACTTGCCCTGCGTCATGTCTTCTGCATATGACACACTGCGACAGAACACCTGGATGCTTCTCCGACCTATTAAAGTCCAGAAATTCTCTCGCAAGAAACTCAAGAGCCCTTGTGCACCAACGTGGCGTAACTTCACATGTATGCTGAACACGAGCCCGTCTACTATGGGATGACGGGAGGGCAACACTGCGGGTATCCCAAAATCTCCCACGTCAGTTCTCTTTGTGATCCTGGTCTTCAAGGGGATAATTCCCTCCGCGTCCATAAAGGGGTCCAGGCTCGCAATTCTCTCGCTTTGAAGTTCAGCAAATGTTTCCTTTGGCACAAATCTTATTTTGCGCTTCTCAGCTAGGATGATATCCCTGCACTGCCTCATCTTTCCCTTGCAATGCCTAGTCCTTTATTTATGACAGCTCTTGACAAATCGTAGGATCCAAGCAAGGACTCGTACAACCTTGCCGTAATCGTTTGAAAATACGTAATACCAGTCGTCCCTATCGCCTTTACATAGAAAGGAAGAAACAATGCCCTATCTCCGTTCTTACACCACAACAAGTTCATCTGGCTGCGGTTCCCGGGAAGCAATTCCTCTGTTAGCAACTTCAACCACCATTTAGTTGTAAAAGCTTTGGAATAAAGAACCCACGGCTAGGTACATCAGCAGGATTCATGACACGTGGTACATGGCGCCAAGCCTCCTTCGGCGTCAAACTTCGTATTTCCTCTATTCTGTTCCATACGTAGCCGTTCCGTCTTCTTTCTTGATCCAGGAGATCACAGCAGAAGAGTCGCTCCAGAAAATGAGCGAGGTACCGTCTTGATCAATCTCTTTCTTCACAGAAACTGCTAAACTGGCTCCTATCGTTGCAGCTAGCAGTCCCAACCATGGAATAGTCAACGGCTTAATTGATGACACTCGTGATTTGGCTTGTACCAACTGAACTTGAACAGACGAATTGTATACTGTGCGAACAAAACCTGTTGCGGCGTATGCTGACTTACTCGCAATCAAAATGTACGTAAGAAGCAGTTTAACACACTGTCCTCTATTCCCCTCAGCCAACGAGGTGTCTTCACTTCTTACAGAAGAGGAAGTTCTCGTAATCATCGCAGGAAATCGTTTCTCACATCTTCGGAGACCTCCTGATCCCATTCACATTTCATCCCCCAGCACTTCTGCAACAAAAGCTTAGGACTGAATGAGATAGGATATGTGAAGCCAATGGGGTCAAACACTCGTTGTGGCATGGATAACATGATTCTGCGCGTAACCACTTCCACATTCATCGTCTTCAAACTGCTCGCGGCTACATTGTGCGCATTCCTAACCCATGTAAGGCCCAACACCACAGTATTGTTATGATTTTACAGGCTAGGATCCTAACACTTCAATCCTCTTAAATCAAACGTGGCTTACGAAAACACCAATGAGGCCTCCTTAATGAACAAGCGCAATTCTCTTTCGTTCTCTACGCTGGTGACGCAGTTGTCGACATATAAATTCTTCCTCAATTTCTCAGTTGTGCTTCTGGTATACTCGGTGATGTCTTCAGACACTTCACTGTACGTCTTCAGATGAAAATCAATAATCGCACCTAACAAAAACGGACTAGTAGTCACACCAAATGCCACACGTGCGTGTCGAAAGATCTTCAGGGCTCCTTCCCCGTTAACCCATAAAATACTCTGGTAATCCCAGTCTCCTTCGCAGAGACTAATCTGTGAGAATGCTTTCCTGATATCTGCTCTGATTCCAATCCCATGGTGTCGAAAACGCAGTAGTAGAGCCGGTATTATCACTATCAAATTCACGCCTTGCTATAAACACTGGTTCAGGGAAGGCTGACCACGTTCTCTGGCCGAGGCATCAAACACGGTTCTCACCCCTGTTGTGCCACTTTCCTTCACAACGGGACTATGAGGTAAATACTGCCCCTCAACCCACTTCGACGCAGGTATCTCTTCAATGATGCCCACTTCCAACCAGTCCCTAAAAACTTGATAACATGCAGCTCTGAAATTTTTTTCCTCTAGCTTCCGGAGGACGTTCTCTACTCTTTTCTTAGCTAAGTAGAAATACCTCGGGACTGGTGGGTGTCCCTCGATCCACGGTAGCCTCACCTCATACCGTCTGTCGTCATTCATTTTGACTTTGTATAGGAAATATGCTTGAACCGCCGTTTTTGCCTCTTCGTTACTCTTCCTCCCACTGGGGTTTCGAATCCCAAGAACATCTAATTCCCACAACTTGCTCAATTTTTCGCTGTGGACTAACATGGACAGCACACACATTAAACTAGCCTTAATAAAGCTACATATTCTCAGTTACAATCCATCCAAGGTAGGTTTCAATAGCTACTAACCTACATCGCAAAATTTCTCGCCGGCCTCTTAAAAGTTTGCTGTAAATGTCGGCCCCTATTAAGACTTCTATTGGCCTCTCTTCTTCCATTAAAACTTCGATTCCTCTATCTCTGAACTCGGTTAGCCATGAACCCGGTTGGAGGACAGGGACACGAGAACATATCTCTTCATCGAGCGCTTCAAAATTATTATCGAGATTTCGCAGGTGGATCTTATAGCAGAGATGACGGCGTGGTCACGTCATCCCTCCCCCAAATAATCCGTGTATTAATTCCTCTTCGCCCGTAGGCCTATATCGCATGTATTGAGCCACGTCCCTTTTAATGTACGAACGCTGTAATCCAGGACCCAACCGTTCCCTTATCTTTCTTTATTGTGCCTCTCTTATTATTACCATAGTAGTTTGCAAGAAAAACTGACTAAAATTTATATTGGACAAGGAACTCTCTACCCCTGGCTCTAGCTTTGCTTCACATGACTTTTCACCCTTAGAGCACATCACTGGGACATGCTTTCCTTCATATAATATACATTTCAAGACGGCTCTGCAACTTCTCTTGACGTGTCCAACTTTAAAACATGCAAAACAATATTTTTTTTAATTGCAATGTCCCGTTTCGCCTCAATACTCATTTTGTGTGCCTTAAAGCAAGCATCACTATAATGTGACCCTTCACAGAACACACATGCCAATTTACTGGATCTGCAATTAAGAAAGTCAGCTGTGGTGGGAATAAAGTTTTTTATGACTACTGGCTTCCATTTTTGCGGTTTTGTATGTTTGACATTGTTTCCAAAACTAAAACTCTGGATTGCATTTGTAATCCTCTTTCACTCTCTACTTCCTTCTTCAAAAAGCGCTTAAGAATATCAAGTCTGGTCTGGCCACTCTATTGAACTAAACTGGTATTACTCTGCCTCTTCCATGCTCTCAATATCTCTTCTGATATGCAGGACTCCACCAGTGGGAACAACATGGTTGCGTACTTGTCAGTAGCTGCCCCCAGCGTTTCTAAAGCCCACAACTGTGTTTCAATTCTATCATACAGGGAGGAAAGCATAACTATAACTTCTCTGGAATTCATAACCAGATTCAACTTACGCAACTCTCTCAAATATAATTCCACTAGCAATTCTTCACTCCCGAAGCGAGCCTTCAAGCATTCCATTGCCTTACTGTAGTTGCTGCCTATAGGGGGAAAACTCTCCACAATCTCCCGTGCTCTGGTTTTGGGTGTGGTAGCTTGCAACATGCATAGAAACTTGTCTGCATCATCCATCTTAGGATCTTCATCTATCTTTTTAAATTGACCCCAGAACGTCAACCAATCCTTGACATTACGCCCAAAAGTCTTAAATTCAAGAGTGGGCAACTGGAATTTCCTCTTGTTGACATTCAAAATGGAATTACTGTATTCCTCCACATTTATAGCAGCACTTACACATTCCTGCACATAACGACTGATTCTATTGTACCTACTTGCGTACTCATCGGCACTTTGCATTTCTTTGCCCAGCTCTTCCTCTAACGCCTCTTTTTGCAAGAGTAGATTCATAACTTCTTCGTCCATCTTCGCTAATTAATCTGTTCTTTCCCATACTAACTCCACATATGCCCATATTTTGGAGTCATCGCTGTTGTCCGGGTCCCAGTTCGAAGCAACTTCGTTCAAAGTATTGTAGAGACGCCCGAATACCGCCCGCACTACTTTCCGTTTTTTCTTCAAAATATCCATAGAGAAGAGTCACTCATATGTCACACTTGAAGCCTACCCGGCCTTCTGGTTCGATTCATAAGGTAGTAGCGAGCCCAAATAAGTCTCTACTAAAACAAAAATTCTTTAATCACATCACCACTTGTTACATGTTCTGTCTCACAAGGATCCACCCAAACAACAACACCAACAAAAACCTCTACTTTTTATAGTGTCTCCAACGTCTGTTTCGCCCTCGAATCAAATTTCCCCTTATTCATCACAATTTCCCAACAATGCCGTTCCATCCGGGTGACTGGTGTAGCAAAGGTCATACCCGGGAATGTTGAAGTGGTTTTGGATGTGAAGTGCGTTTCACTACTTAACAATATATCAATTTCATTTTGGTTCAGGAAGAGCACTAGCTCTAACTTTTCTGCAATTTCGCTGGCTGAGCTTTTCATTTGGTCTGTGAATCCATGCAGTGTGTTGCCGCGGCGCGGAGGCAACCTATGAAACACAGCCACTAGTGACAGCTAGTCTAGATATGGTCTGGATATGAGATCTCAGATTCTCTATAACATCACCACATCCCTTTTTTCCTGGTGCCTTGTCCCTCAGGATTAAGAAACAGGGATATAAGTAATAATTATTTGATGATTGCACAGGGTGTTCATTGGCATTGAGATTGGTAAGAAGAGTGATTAAATACGCAGTAAGTTGTTTGAACGACTCTTCAGTCTGAAATACGTAGTCAGTGTAGCTGAAAGTGGGGATCAACGCAAAAGAGAATGTTGATTCTTTCTTTTCGCAGACGATGGTTTTATGTCATTGTAGGACCTGCGATGTAGGTTCTGAAAAACTTACGACCACATTTCTACTAGATATGTACTAATAGAGAAGCTGTACCGCCTAATCCTCATTCACCACTTGGTGGACTTACTGGCAGGCCAATTGTGTATTACGCGTTAGGTATGTCGTAATCACCAGTGCTCAATGTAATAAGCGTAATAAAATGTCAAATACATAATTAAATTATTACAATCTGCAATATGTATTATTTATTAGAATTAAAATGGACAAACCTCATAAGTCACAGTGTCATTCCTTACGACTTGTTTATTCTACTAATACAAGTTAATCATCCGACACCCATGACAGTGGCAGAGAAGTGGTGTAAAGTAATAAATCAAAGGTGACAAATTATATACCTAGTACCTTATTCACACCACACGCGTTTCTGCCAAAAAATTCAAAATGCCTTTTAAAAATAACCCATATTCAAGCAGCAAGTCTACATGAATTCTCTACCTTCCTATAAAGTGTACAAGCAGTCAACGAGTCACACAACTGATTCATCACACTATGAAAACCAGAGCCAAAACATCTATCCACTTGTGGAAACAAGAGAATTACGGTGGGGCTGATATGTAAAAACTATGCCACATTTTTTATGGACAACCAATTTAATATTGTGAAGCAAAATAATATTTACCTGTCTTTACGAAAGCACTTTACATCTGTGTCGCAAAATTACATATCTGATTTACAGAAAGTTTAGTTTTCAAGACAAACCGATATTGAGAACATGACAGATTTTTATTAAGTGGGAAACGTTGTGACAAACAGTACGTAAAAGACAAAAACATATCACGGACATACTTCAGGTCTACTGTATTCGCTTTCTGAAGTTCCTACAACAGTATTGCGGTACCAGGAAATTCCAATCGTCGTTTGATTGAAAAAAAAGTTTTGGTTTGCCAGCGTGTTAGTTGGAACATAAAACTATGCGCTTGCAATCACTCTTTGTCATCTGGAGCCTTGTGACAATGGCATATCAATGTGTGATAGCGCCAGTATATCTTGCAACACACTAAAGAGGGATTGCGTTTAAACTGCAAGCCTGGATGTTCCAAAGAGGTGCCGAGCAGGTAGTCTGGTACTGCGGACTCTAATGTGCTAAACGGCATTTCATCGAGATATCCACCATATAGGGTAGGCTTCCACATGCTCTCATTTTTACTCTGAACATTTACAATAATTTATGGTTGCAATCTATTTATTCGAAATCTTGAACATATTTCTATAATCTCTCTGTATCTGTAACAAAACAAATAAAATTGCAATTCTATGTAAACACTTATTCAAATATCCCTCAAAGATAAGTATTATAATCATGTCAATTTCATATCCATTTGCCAGATTGTAACCTAATTTAAACATTTGAATTTTCTTCTATAAAGCAGTCATAAACGGTGGGAAAATGTTCATTGAGAATTGGTATTTTCGTATCAAAATTTCGTTGTTGCCTACTTACTTGGTCATTATTCGCCGCTCCCTGCGAAGAAACTTTTCTTTTATGAAAATCATAAACGGTGGGAAAATTGTCATGGTGAATTGGTATTTCCATACAAAAATTTCGTTGATGTACGAGTATATTTACTTCCTCGTTTTTCGACGCTCACTGCGACGAAACCCTCGTCGTTTATCTAACGTTGCCCCTTCTATGTTAAGTAATCGGTCTGTGGATATTTATAGTTTTTTTCTGTCTCTTTCAAAATCTTAAATTCTCGCGAGGCGTTGCCTTTTTAGTTCAGCCCTGCTAAGTAAACAAACCGTTACATGTTTATACCTTCCAATGCCAGTCTCCAGACTATAAAGTACTGAGTGCATGTTTCATTATTTGAAAGGAAAATTTTGTTTTAACATGAGTGAACGGAGAGGATCAAAACAACATTCTAGAGTCTCACCTTCTTTGCAGTTCTTGCCAACGCTGATAGTGTGCGATTTGTGGAAACAATTCTTTCCCTTATGATCTAGAGCGAGCATGTGATAGTGACTTTGTGTTGCTTAGCCAAAGAACTTGCCTGCCGCTGAAGAGGCAATTGCCTCCCCGTTAGTCATTCGGAGGACGATATGTTATGAACCGCCATCTTGTTAACGGTGTGAAATGAAGCGCATTTATTTTTCGGCGGTCGTCATACCGGGTTTGCTTAAGTACGTTTCCGTGTTTGATAATAGTACTTGTGTGTCCTGTTGGTAGCGAGCAGAATGAGGTCATCAGCGAGAGCCGAAGCCAGGATATTATTACCGTTGGATTTATAGCGTTTTCGTTTAAGTTCTTGCGGTGGGTCCAAAAGAACGAAGATGACCGGGGTTAGATGTCCTGTTTGACCCAGCGTTTCAGGGTGATACCGGTCATGGAAACGCTGTGTTTGCTGTCAGTGAGAAGTTGTAAGTTACTGATCGTGTTTCGCACCGCTATACGGAGGGCTAAACATTTTAGTGTTGCGTCAGTGTTTATCAATTTAAATACACTGTTATTTGCATTCCACAGCATCGCAACTGAACTAGAATGTAACTCATCTCTTATCCCTTATTTCAGATTCCAAGTTAAGGAGATCTTCTTTTATACGACACAGCTCCTGCCTCAGTGCTGTTTACTGCCTCCTTATATCATCACCTGAGAACGTACCCTTATTTTTGTTGTCGCATGTTTTACTAGACACTGTTCGCACAATTGTAACACAATAAATGGGGCAAATTTCCACAAAACTAGAAACAAAATATAGCCCCCATACATTATGTGATGCGTTTAGATACAACATTAAAAACGTCCTCTTTCATACGAAAAAGCTCCTGCCCCAGTAATTCGTTCTGTCTGCTTAAATTTTTAACTTTTTCCAGTGCCGTATTCTGTTGGTTTAAATTTTTAACTTTTTCTACCAAGGTCAGAAATTTTTTTCATAGTCGCAGTTTTTTACTGGACTCTTTTGGCGCAGTTGTAGCACACAGTAAATCCAATGGAACCTCAGGTTGTGGTTGGCTGAGATCTGCTCTTGTGTACGTAGCTTATCCCACTGAGCTGAAGGATGTGCCCAGCTTTACACTCAGAGAAGACTGTGAGTGCTGTATGCCTTGCAGGTTGAACCTAAACACCCGTGGCACATTGCCGATGCCCGTTACGGATATCTTACCGCACTCATGGCGATCACGGCACCTGCCTTTTGATCAAAGTCGGTGCCAAACAGACCTTTTACGTCGACGGGGAGACAGCCCACTATGGACACGTAGGTGAATTCGCGTTCGTTCATCGCGAAGGTAACAGACTGCAGTCCCTTTATGTCCACGACTTCTCAGTCACTCCATATGCTTTTATCGTGGTGACGCTTAGGTCATGACTCGACATGCCGGGCTGTAAGATCGAGACTTTGGATCCTGGGGCTACCATCAGACTTCTTGGCATTTCTTCTATTTCGCACAGAAATAGTGTGAGTGCCTTGCTCCAACGTCAGATGACAAATCACCCGGGGAAACGCGAACGCTTCGAACGTTCGTTTGGTTTTTTCCTGGTGCTTTCTAAAAATTGGGGGTTCTCCTTCGTCTAGTGGGGCACTCCCTAGCGAAGTGCCCTAGCCCTCCGCACTCGCACATATAATTGCATTTGTAAGCATAAATATAAAATTAAAATAAAAGGAATTAACTTACCCCCAAAATATTTACTTTTATGTGAGTAATTACTTGCAGACAGCAATTCATATCTGGATGTAAAGCATTATGACAATTAGCTAACTGTGTGGCTTAATGACAAAAACATGCTTGATTTTCACGTGCCGTACCCACTTACACAACCAGACATGAGGTTCAAACATGAATATTATTCTGCACTCTAGTATATTGTACATTGAAGTTTGTGAACTAAATTCTGTAAGTGTAACTTCTTTAATGTCCATTTTCTTTACACTGCGTATTTAACTATTCGGGAATTAGCCTTCACTGTGAAGATAAAGGTCTCCCCGTGACATGCTTAGGCAGGCACAGACAGGAGGAAGAAATTTACCTCTAACCCATTTGCATCTCACACTAGAAGGCAGTCGGTGGTCAGCAACACATTCCTATCGCCTAACCTCCAGTAAAGACTTAGCAGCCATTGTACATGAGGCTGCGAGGGCCTAGGAGCAAGGCCTTAATAGCATGGGCAATCTCGCCCCAACAGGATATAATCCCAGGACTGTCCAGCATGTAGTGAAATGCTATATCGATTACGTAATCTTCACCACCAGTCTTCATTGTACTAATATAATTTTCATGAGCATGCCTATCAGTAGTGTTCCCTTACCAGGTAGGATGTTCTCTTCTTCCATCAACTTCAACATCTTCGTTCCTCTAAATGTGGACTTTCTTTTGTGTTGCAAAACAAAAGTAAATAATTTCGCGTCTTCAGTTTTCGATTAAGAAGATCCTTTTCTGTTGGGAAAACAAAGGGTAACTGGCTGTAATACAGTATAGGCACGGAGCTTTAGCGCTATCCATTTTCAGGCCTAGTTGCTTCGGCAGGTGAGTTGTTACTCACTCCTTAGCGGATTCCGACTTCCATGGCAATTGTCCTGCTGTCTCAAGCAACCAACGCCTTTCATGGTCTCCCATGAGCTCCGGTTTAGGCGTCTTAACCCGGCGTTTGGTTCATCGCGCAGCACCAGTTCTGTTTACCAAAATTGGCCCACTTGGCACCATCATCTTTCTTTTCGCTGCTTCGCTCAAGCAGGCCGGAGATCTCACCCATTTAAAGTTTGAGAATAGGTTGATGTCGTTCGGACACAAGGCCTCTAATCACTCCTTTTACCGATGAGATTGTCCCAGTCCGAGTTCGCGCCAGCTATCTGGAGGGAAACTTCGGAGGGAACCACCGACTAGATGGTTCAATTAGTCTTTCGCCCCTATACCTAGCTCTGACGATCGATTTGCACGTCACAATCGCTGCGGACCTTCATCAGGGTTTCCCCTGAATTCGTCATGACCGGGCTGATTTCACCATCTTTCGGGTCCCAACGTGTGCGCTCCGGGAGCGCCTGCGGTCGGAGCCAAGGCATCCCGGGAGTGCAGGCCAGCCGCACCGTTCGGGAACAACGGGCCGTCCTCCCTTTGCGGCTTGCCGCGGCCTTATGCCGGGTGAGACCCACGCTTTCTCTGAGCTTCTGCGTTTAGACCTTATCCCAGTGACTCGCGCACTTGTTAGATTCCTTGGTCTGTGTTTCAAGACGGGTCGGGAAAGTAACCGAGGACGCCGGGGTCCTGGGGCGTGAAGAGAGCCAAACAACACCCGTAATTGTCCCGGAGAACGTGCCCCTACGGGTAGGTCGCTCGTTCTTCGCGAGCGAGATAGCTGACCTTTATCATCCACAACATAAAAGATCTTCGGAGGGAGACCGGGAACCGTTTTCCGAGGCTGCCTTTGACTCGCGCTTCAGCGGAAGCACCCCCGGTCTATGATCCAGGCCTAGGGTCGATTTGTCCGGAGACACCTCCGACTGTTCGCGACGTTCAAATCGGAGTCAGAAGAGCACCCCACCGCGCCGTTAATGATCCTTCCGTAGGTTCACCTACGGTAACTTTGTGACGACTTTTACTTCATCTAAATGATCAAGTTCGGCATCTTCCCATTGGAATCGAAGGGGCGTATCCCTTCCGCGTCCACCGGTCCGACGACCACGCGGGCAAGATCTTCACACCTTCGGTAGATAACAGATGACCCAGATACTTAATCTCCGCAGCCCCCAAAAAGCATCTTCTCCGGGTTCAAGGTGAAGGAAGACTCCTGGAGCCTGCGTAATACTTTCCGGGCGTGCTCTACGTGTTAGACGGCCGATGAGGTATAAACGACCAGATCATAAAAAAAATTGGACGCGTATCGCCACTTAAAATCTGCAAAAAAAATCTCATCAACTACAGTGTTCAGGCCGTGTCTTCGCAAATTGATGCCCATGGAAAGCTTGTTAAACTCAAAAAGTCCAAAAGGGGTGCGAAAGGCGGTAAAACGCGGACTTCGAGGCGAAAGAGGAATTTGGTAATATCCGAGTTCAGGTCGAAAACCGAAAAAAACACGGCACCGCTAAACTTTTCAAACGCCTGGTCAATAGTAGACAACAGGGACGAGCCAAATACTCTCTTAGAATTCGCCTTGCAATACTCCACTATCATTCGAAACCCGCACTATTTTTCGGTACCAAAAATGCCGGACTGCATAGGGAGTCTGGCTGCGGCGTACAACACACTGTTCCAACAGGTCGTTAACCATAGCCTTGAAAACAGCCAACTTGGGCGTGGCACACCTATACGGTTAAGAATGTACAGGGGCGGTGTCGGATAATTCTATTTCGTACGGCTTACAACACGCCGTGAGTAAGGCCAAGGAAAACAATGCGGGAAAACCGGTAAGAATAGAAGTGGGAGTCACTCCACCGAGCCAACTCTGCCACGTAGTCGCTACCCGTGACGCATCTTCGGTCAATTTTGGAGTTAAGCCTTCCCTTCACGGGTCTTATTCCAACTGCAAAACACTCTCCACTCCAATCCGGGGAAACCCATAGCTGTACTTCTTCGACGAAACGTCGAGCACCATCTTACTCCGATAAAAAAAATTTGGGATTCAAAATAACGGGAAAGGGGCCCACCAGTAATACCTTAAACTCGTGGTTCCATGAAAATTTCAACAACCTCGCTTGAATTTTAACCGCGTCAGTTACCTTGCGCCGTCTCCCATCAGCCAAGGAACAAAACAGAACATGACAATCTCGCAAGGCTCCCCTGTCAGACGCAAAAACTCCGCGACATCGGAGCAGACGCAGGAGAACTGGGCGCCGGTGTTCACCGAAGCAGCAACATCTCCCACCTTCATACTCGCCATCATCCACGGTGGCCTTTCTGAAGACCACTTAAGATATTTGCCAGGCGGCCGCCCGGCCTCCTGGCCGTTGCCCGTTTCTCGCCCGCGTGGTTCTCTCCGGACGCCCCGTCTGGTAATGCCCTGTCTGTCCATATTTCCAGCACCTCGCAAAACCTGTCCCTGGCCTCGGCTATCCCTGCCGGGCGCGCGGGTTCCGTCTCGGGACTCCATGCCACCGCTACGTTCCCCCAGAATCTTCTGCTCTAACCGATGCCTTTCATTAGCGATCGAAACCTTCTCTTCTATGAGGCTTACAACTCTAAACAAATCTTTCACGGACCGCGGCCTGTCAAGAAAAGCGGCCTTGGCTAATATGTCGGGATGAAAATTCATTACAACCGTTTCGAAGAGCTGCTTTTCCGAAGCCTCATATTTCAGAAAGTCAGCTGCCTCAAACACCTGCTCGATATACGCACGCATAGACTGCCCTTCGCCATGAAATTTTAAATTAATAAGGTAACGACGAGCTTTCCCGAACAAAATACGTGAAGTATACTTCCAACAAACGAGACATACAACCTGCCCATTCACACCCCTCGCGAAGACAGCCGCCGATAAATTTCAACAGGCTGACCGAAATCAGACGCAAGACCTGCGTAATAAACTGCCGGTCGTCAACCAATCCCAGGTCATTGATCTCCCCAACCGAACAAACAGGCGTAATATTTCCTGTGGCTCATGTGACGAAAACGGCGTGACTTGACGCAAAGGCTCAACTAAAACAGAGGCTTGTCTCGCCCCAGCGCCGCCTCGATGGAGCTCACTCAGTTCGGGGGAAAAAGTATCGGTGCGGTTGGCAAAAATCGGTCTGGACACTTGCTGGTGACGCTTCCTGTTGTCCTCTGTGGTCCATCTCGTCTGCCCTCAGATACTCCATCAATCTATGACGGAATGACCGCACCGGTCCGTCACTGCTCAAGCATCGTTCAACGCAGATCTACCGCAACTGGTCAGCAGTAATTCGGTACACGTCCGAGGCAGAAAAGGCCATGCAACACAACCATAGTCCACGAGAGCGACCGACCAAAATCCATCCGCCTAACAGTTGGACGAAGACGGTTCCAACAGAGAGTGCCCGAGTAAAACCATGCTCTGCTACCAAACGTGACCGCACGCGGTCCCACCTCGCGATGGTGAGGCAACTTGATGACAAAAACGAGGGCTCGGCACTATGAATAACCCCGTCGGTCGTTTGGGCGTTAGGTTCCCGAAACCTTGAATTCTCGTGGGGGATGAGTAAACGAACAACACAATATACAACCAAGTAACATAGAAGTAACAAGTGATATATAAAATAAATTCTGACCACAGGATATGCATACATGCACACACAAAACAATAATTCCTCGAGAGAACCGTATCGGCCTTCACAGTGGTTAAAACACCATTCCTAATTTTCTGCGTAATATTACGATGCATCCACACGTGCATCCACTGGCCTAACCTATCACATTTGGCTTCCAAACAAGCCTCACAGAATACAATGTTACGTGATGCAAATTACAGCCTGACTTGCACTACCGAGTAACCAACCATCAGGCAGAAACATTCTTATGTGCATGACCTCACAACAATACATTGAATCTTACTAGCCTCAGTGTTTCTCGTACAGTAAACACATACATCGTTATCAGGTCAACAGTTAAACAAATATTTCTAACGTGCATGACCACAAAATGTAACATTGGCCCTCGCCAATTCTCCGTGCTACTCGCACGTCAGATACATATCATCATTACCACGACACCAGTTAAAAAGTTTCTTAGGTACATGACCTGACACATTACATTGGGTCGTGCCAATTCTTAGTGCTACTCGCACGACAAATACATACCAACAATACCAGGACAACAGTTACACAATATATCTTCTCTGTTTTGCCCCTAGCCACCGGGGGCCGGTGTCGAGTATGAATCAACAACCAAAAATGTCGTCTTCAGAAACAGGAAGCCGAAAATGTGAAGTGTAAACTGACGTCCATACACTATCGCCGGTCCTGCGGGTAGCGCAAAACACACAGCAAAACAAGACGCCCTCGGCTGGCTAGCTCTCCTCCCTGTCGTGGTAATACACAGAGTAGTCTTTGTTGTCAGTTGAAGGACGAGATAGCAAAACAGAGTCCGGGCCAAAATAGCCCCTCTAAGAAAACTCGGAAACACGCCCCAACCCCTTCACCCGCTCGCGGCAGTCAATCCCCGGACGACAGTCAAGAGGAAGTGGTGAAAGGATGAATGATTCGGGACTCACACTTCCGGATGGAGATGGCTTTTGAGTCGAGCCCTGCAGGCACGGCTCACTACAAAAGTCTGCAATGGCTACATGCGACTCCACAGAGTATTTAAACAGTTCCTTCAGTGCATTTATATGTGATGCCGCCCAAACAATTTAAGAATAATACGAAACAAGTTCAATGTTGCATGAAATAAGAACTACAGCGCTATAGCTCGTATACGTTTGCTTCAATTCCTTTAATTCACATTGAAATTCAGGAAGAGTATAGTCTGCTTGCCAAGGTGTGATAGCGCCAGTATAGTCTGCTTGCCAAGGTGTGATAGCGCCAGTATAGTCTGCTTGCCAAGGTGTGATAGCGCCAGTATAGTCTGCTTGCCAAGGTGTGATAGCGCCAGTATAGTCTGC
>Ga0123353_10006043_pt1 | contig 16042 bp, 17 predicted proteins | sample TergutLab28metaG_3_FD_92763 | JGI IMG/M metagenome (GOLD analysis project Ga0123353, IMG submission 92763) | Labiotermes labralis P3 segment gut microbial communities from Petit-Saut dam, French Guiana - Lab288 P3 | ecosystem: Host-associated > Arthropoda: Insects > Digestive system > Gut ... | reverse complement strand
TTGTGGGTTCGCTTTCCCCCTCATAGAAGGGGCTGCTGCCGTAGGGATAGCTCTCGTAGGGCTCTTCGCCTTCTGGGGGCAGGATCGTGCTGCCGTCGGGCCAGGTGGCGGGCCAAGTGGTGGTGGTCGTGGGATTGTGTGTGGTGGGCGGGTTCGTGCCCGTGCCGCAGGCATAAAGCGCCAGACCCAGAACGACCGCCAGCATCGCCAAAAAGATTGCGCCGCGTTTCATGTTTGACATAAAAAACCTCCTGCATTGAATGGGGAATGTTCCGCAGGTAGTTTGCGCAACGGCGCGCGGAATATTCCGGAGGCAAGAGACAAGATGGTTTTGCAGGGAAAGCTGCAATTGCGGCGGACTATTTCCATGCATTATCGCAAAAAAATATACATTTTTCTGTGTTTTCCGGAAAAGCTTCCCGCCGCTATTCTGTGCAAAGTGAGTTTCTTTACAGCCGGAAGGTTCTTATTTTCGGAAGTTTTGCACTCTTTCCACAGGGTTTTCCACAGCAGGTCGGCTTTCCCAGGTACTGGGATCCGAAAAAATTCGTGCATAAACCTGCCGCACAAAGAATAAATTCGTCCAAGGTTACACGATTTAAAGCGGCAAATTTGCAGGATCTTTCGCATCTCATGCAGTTTCCGCCGCCGGGTCCAGCGTAATCTTCCCCAGCCTCCCGCCCCGCAGGTCGTCCAGCAAAGCCGCCGCCGCACGTTCGGTATCGGGCACGCCGCCGGGCAGCAGCATGCCCCTGCGCAGGGCAATCCCCTCCAGCAGCCGCCAGGCAGGCTGCGCCTCCATGAGCCCATAGCGCTGCGCCAGCCGGTCGGCATAGCCCTCCCGCAGCACCTCCAGCAGGCGCAGGGCCAGGGCTTCGGCGTCGAAGACCTCGTCTTTCACGCCGCCCAAAAAGGCCAGCTTCTCGCCCACGGCGGGGTCCTCGAACTTGGGCCACAGCACGCCGGGGGTATCCAGCAGCTCGATGGCCGTATCGCCCGCGCGGCCTACCGCATACCATTGATTCTGCCGGGTGACGCCGGGGCGGTCGGCCACCTGGGCCCGGGCCCCGCCGCATACGCGGTTGATGAACGACGACTTGCCCACGTTGGGGATCCCCACCGCCATCAGCCGCAGGGGTTTTCCCGCCATGCCCCGTTCCCGATTGCGCCGGATCACATCGGCGAGGGTTTCCTTCACCAGAGGGGAAAACGCCTGCAGGCCCCGGCCCGACCGGCAGTCTACCGCCAGGGCCGCGATGCTTTGCGCGGACAAAAAAGCAAGCCAGCGCCGCGTGGCATCGGCGTCGGCCAGATCGCATTTATTCAGCAGCACGATGTGGGGCTTCGCCCCGATGAGCTCGCCCAGCACGGGGTTGCGGCTACTCTCGGGGGCGCGGGCGTCCCGCAGTTCCGCCACGGCGTCCACCAGGGGGAGGCTTTCTTTCAGCAGGCGGCGCGTGCGCGCCATGTGCCCGGGATACCATTGGACAGAGGCAGGAGGCGTCTCAGAAGCAAGAGGCAAGAGGCAAGAGGCAAGAGGGTCGGCTTCCCGCTTCTTGCTTCCTGCATCTTGCTTCTTGTTTCTTGCCCCTTGCATCTAGCTAACCCTAAACGTAAAATGGAATTTCGGATCCTTGGAATAGAACGGGTTGAGCCGGAACACCACCCGCCCCAGGATGTCGTCCTCACGGATGAAGCCCACGTCGGATACCCGGCTGTCGGCGGAGCCGCCGCGGTTATCGCCCAGCACGAACACCCGGCCCGCCGGCACGGTCAGGGGATATTCCGGGCTGCCCCGGTAGGGGGGCGCCGGTTCGGTGCGCACTCCCTCGGGCAGATAGGGCTCGGGAATGGCCTCGCCGTCCACGTACACCAGGCCGTCACGGATATCCACCACCTGCCCCCCCGTGGCCACCACCCGCTTGACCAGGGGCTCGTGGAAACGGTTGGTGCGGGGGGAGATGATGACGATGTCGCCGCGCGCGGGCTGCGGGAGATAGGCGGTGACGGCCAGCCAGTCCCGGTTTTGCAGGGTGGGGACCATGGAGGTGCCCACCACCCCCGCGAAGCGGGCGATAAAGGTAAACAGCACCGCGATGGCCAGCACCGCCGAGCACAGCACCTCGGCCAGCTCGTAGCAACTGACCAGGGTTTTGTCGCCGTCCTGCCTGGGCCGCATCAGTTCGTTGGTTCCATTTGGCATTTGCGCTCCTTACTTTGTAGGAAAGATGACGCGCATAATCTCCCGCTGGTCTACCTGGCCCACCAGCGGGGAGCGGCTGTCGGTGGAATGGTTGCGGTTATCGCCCAATAAGAAGCATTTGCCGGCTTCCACCGTCACAGGGAAGGATACGCCTTCCGCCCTGTGGGTGGGCTCGGCGGCATAAGGTTCATCCAGGGCCCCGCCATTGCGGTAGACCACGCCCGCCGCGAAGTCGATGTCGATCACATCCCCCGGCAGACCGATGACCCGCTTGACGATGGGCTTGTTCAAGCCCGTACCCTCGGCGGATACCACCGCGATGTCGCCGTAGCGCAGGGGGCGGTCGTAAGGGGATACCAGTAGCACCTGGCGATGGCGCAGGGTGGGTTCCATGGAATGGCCGTCCACGCGGGAAGTCCTGCACAGGAAAGTCAGCATCAACAGCAGCAGGCACAGGGCGGCAACGAAAATGTCCAGCACCTCGTGCGCCGTCCGCAAAAAATGCCCGGCGGGCAGCGGCTGTCCGCTTTCCGGGCGCAGCGGCCCCCGGAACCCGTTCGCCACGCGCATAACAAATCCTTTCAGGATTGAAGAGCCAGAGGACAGGAACGAGGAGCCAGGAGAACGCTCCCCTGCCTCCTGTTCCCCAACACCTGATTCCTAACCGAGTTTCTGGGGCACTTTGGCGGCCTTGCCCACGCGCCCGCGCAGGTAATAGAGTTTGGCCCGGCGCACGCGGCCCCGGCGCACCAGCTCCACCTTCACCACATTGGGGGCGTGCAGGGGGAACACGCGCTCCACGCCCACGCCGTAGGAGAGCCTGCGCACGGTAAACGTTTCGGAGATGCCGGAACCCCGGCGGGCGATCACGGTGCCCTCGAACACCTGGACGCGCTCGCGCTCGCCCTCGCGAATCTTCACGTGCACCTTCACGGTGGAGCCGATCTCGATCTCAGGCGGCTCCTCCTTCATGGAGTCCTTCGCGGTGCGCAGCAGCGCCGCGTAGGCGCAGTCGGGGTTTTGGTTGATGAGCTCTTCCGCTCTTGCCTGGTTCATTCGTTTCATCCTTCGTATATATTCGATTGTTCGCGGCAGGGTACCATCCGCACAGGCCGGAGGAACAAAAGTTGCAGACAAAATAGTATAACACAGTGCGCCTGCGAATGTCAAGAAAAAGTTTTTGCTTCGCAAGGCTTTGCAAAAGACTTTACAAAACGAAAGAGGAATGGTATAATTGGAAGACCAAAACAGGAGGAAGAACCCCTCATGCTTCAGCAAAAAGATATCGACCACAACGCCCCCTTCGACTGGGGCCTCGCTTCGGAGCATTATGCGAAATACCGGGACATCTACCCCCCGGCGTTTTATGCGAAGCTGCGGGAACTGGGCATCGGCCTGCCCGGGCAACATATACTCGATCTGGGCACGGGCACCGGCGTGCTGCCCAGGGCAATGCATTCCCAGGATGTAAAGTTCACCGGCGCGGATCTATCGCCCGAGCAACTCGCCCAGGCCCGGGAGCTCTCGCAGGGCATGGACATCGAGTATGTCCTGACACCTGCGGAGGAGATCGATTTCCCGCCCGGCACCTTCGACGCCGCGATGGCCTGCCAGTGCTTCCACTACTTCGACCGCTCCAGGGCAATGCCCAAGATTCACGGTGTCCTCAAGCCCGGCGGCAAATTCGCGATCCTGAGCATGTGGTGGCTGCCCTATCTAAACAAAATAGCCCGCGCCAGCGAGCGGCTCGTGCTGAAATACAACCCCGGCTGGACGGGCGGCGGCATCCGCAAGCAATATATCAAGCCAAGGCTAAAATGGGCGAAGCCCCTGTTCAAAGTGGAGCACCGCGTGTTCTTCTGCGAGGACATCCCCTTTTCCCGGGAAAGCTGGCACGGGCGCATACTGGCCTGCCGGGGCATAGGGGCTTCGAGCCTCCCGGGCGAAAAAATAGCCGCCTTTGAGGCGGAGCACAGGGCTTTTTTGGATACGCTGCCGGAAGAGTTCGCCATCCCGCATCAGATTATGATGCTGGTCTTGAGGAAGCAATAGGAGGGAATACATGAAAGGCATCATCACCGTTTTGGGGCGCGACCGCGTGGGCATCATCGCGCAGGTTTGCGCCTATCTTTCCGCGAAGCAAGTAAATATCCTGGATATTTCGCAGACCATCGTGCAGGGCTTCTTCAGCATGCTGATGATCGTGGACATGGGTCCGGCCGGCGCACAGTTTGAGCAGTGCGTGAAGGATTTGCAGGCCCTGGGCGGCGAAATGGGCTTGGAGATCAAGCTCCAGCGCGAGGATATCTTCGAGGCGATGCACAGAATATAGAACTAAAGTTCCAGGGAGGTGAGCACCCCATGATCTCACGCAGGGAAATCCAGGAAACCAACAGCATGATCCGGGAGGCGAACCTGGACGTGCGCACCATCACCATGGGCGTGGGCCTGCTGGACTGCGCCGCCGAGACATTGCCCCGGTTCTGCGAACGCATTTATGATAAGATCACGAAGTCGGCGGCGGACCTGGTGCGGGTGGGCGACGAGATCGCCCTGGAATACGGCGTGCCCATCGTCAACAAGCGCGTTGCGGTCACGCCTATCGCGCAATGCGCTTCAGGGATCGGGAATCAGGCGTCAGGGATCGGGGAGGACGATTTCGTGGAAATCGCCCGCACCCTCGACCGCGCCGCCTGGGAGGTGGGCGTGAATTTTATCGGCGGATTTAGCGCTTTAGTACAGAAAGGTTCTACTCGCAGCGACAGGGCCCTCCAGCACGCCATTCCCCGTGCCCTGGCCGAGACCGAGCGTGTCTGCGCCAGCGTGAACCTGGGCTCCACCCGGGCGGGGATCAACATGAATGCCGTGGCGCGCATGGGCCGGGTGATCAAAGAAGCGGCGGAGCTGACGAAAGACCAGGGTTGCGTGGCCTGCGCCAAGCTGGTGGTATTCTGCAACGCCGTGGAGGACAACCCCTTCATGGCGGGGGCCTTCCACGGCGCGGGGGAGCGCGACCTGGTAATCAACGTGGGCGTCAGCGGCCCCGGCGTTGTCAAGCGCGCCCTGGAAGATTTACGCGATGGCGACTTTGAAACCCTGTGCGAAACTGTGAAGCGCACGGCCTTTAAAATCACCCGGGTGGGGCAGCTGGTCGCCCAGGAGGCCTCCCGGCGTCTGGGCGTGCCCTTCGGCATTATCGACCTTTCCCTCGCGCCCACCCCCGCCGTGGGCGACAGCATCGCCGAGATCTTCGAGGAAATGGGCCTGGAGCGGGCGGGTGCCCCCGGCACCACCGCGGCCTTGGCTATTCTAAACGATAACGTGAAGAAGGGCGGCATCATGGCTTCCAGCTATGTGGGCGGGCTTTCCGGCGCGTTCATTCCCGTCAGCGAGGACCACGGCATGATCGAAGCGGTGCGCAGCGGTGCGCTGAGCCTCGAAAAACTCGAGGCCATGACCTGCGTGTGCTCCGTGGGCCTGGATATGGTCGCCGTACCCGGCGACACCCCCGCCAGCACCATCGCGGGCATCATCGCCGACGAAATGGCCATCGGCATGATCAACCAGAAGACCACCGCCGTGCGCATTATCCCCGCCGTCGGCAAGCGGGTGGGGGATACCCTGGAGTTCGGCGGGCTGCTTGGCTCAGCGCCGGTGATGCCAGTGAGCGGGTGGTCGTGCGAGCGGTTCATCGCCAGGGGCGGGCGGGTGCCGCCGCCAGTGGTGAGTTTTAGGAATTAGCACGAATATTTCGCGCAAACTATTGACAACGCGCGGAAAATATACTATAATGGGCGTGAAAGGAGGGTTGTAAATGACCGTGAACCTGAATATCCGCATGGAGAGCGAAATCAAGAACCAGGCGGAGGCTTTTTTTGCCGACCTGGGGCTTTCCATGACCACAGCCATCAACATGTTTGTCCGGCAGGCGCTCAAGCAGAAGAAAATCCCCTTTGAAATTCTTTCCGACTATGATCCATTTTACAGCCTGGCCAACCTGCGCGCCCTGGACCGCTCCGTTCAGGCCTATCAGGAGGGCAGAACCGTAACCAAAACATGGGAAGAATTGCGGGCGATGGAAGAATGAGACTGACGTTTACGGAACCGGGCTGGCAGGATTATCTTTACTGGCAGATGCAGGACAAGCGCACCATCCGGCGGATCAACCAGCTTATTCAAGACATCGAGCGCGGCGGAAATGCGGGGCTTGGAAAGCCGGAGGCGCTTAGGGGCAATTGCGCGGGACTGTTCAGCCGCCGCATCGACGAAACAAATCGCCTTGTCTATCAAATCCATGGGGACGCTATTGTCGTGTTTCAGTGCCGAGGGCATTATGAGGATTGAGGATATAAAACACCCGCCAGGCAATCCGGCGGGTGTTTTACTATCCCAAGCGGTAATATGCAAGATTAGTGACACATCACTAACATTTTCTGAAACAATGGTGTATCATTAAACCCGGAGGTGATTCCGGATGCAAAATTACGAAAAGATAGCAAAGCGCATCTTACAGCTATGCCATAAGCGCGGCCTAACGCCCAATGGCTTGAGCCGCGCCGCAGGGGTGTCGCGGTCAACCATCAAAAGAATATTGAATGGGGAAAGCGAAAGAATGCGTATGACAACCCTGAAGAAGCTGTGCGACGGCTTCGAGATTACCCTACAGGAATTTTTCGATACCGAGGAATTCAATACCCTGGAGCAGGAGCTGTATTAGGGCACGCGCGCGTATGTGCAAAACCGGAACCGCAGGCCCGCATCCTCCTGCCAGGGCCCGGCCTGCGTCAATCGCCATTGGGGCAGCGAATCCAGATTGGACATAAAGGTGTCCGCTCCGCCCAGGACGTCAAACTTAGTGATATAAGCGGTATCGCACTCATCCAGCAGCGCCTCATAGATCAATGCGCCGCCGATGAGGAAGAGCTCCCTATCCTGCGCGCGCATGCCCTGCGCCCAAGCCAGGGCTTCTCCTTTTGCGCGCAGAACGGTAACGCCGGACGGCGCGAAACCGGGGTTCTGAGATAACACCCCATGCGCCCGCCCGGGCAGTGCCAGCTGACCGTCGGTCAGCTTTGGCAGGCTCTCGAAGGTTTTGCGCCCCATGAGCAGGGCATGTCCCATGGTGAGCGCCTTGAAGCGCCGCATATCGGCGGGGATGCGAAACAGCAGCGCGCCCCCGCGCCCAATGCCCCAGGCGCGGTCCACGGCGGCGATGAGGGTCATGGCTTTAGCCGTTTCATCACGTCGTTCCCCCCGCGCCCGAAATAGTCGTGCAGCAGAATGTATTCCGCGTACAGTCCATCATACAGGGCGGCGTTTGCCCCGTCGGGGATATAAACGGTGTCTTTCACCCTGCCCAGCCTGCGCGCGGCCTCCGATGCGTCGTCGAATCCGCCCGCCGTGCTGCCCGCCGCGCAGGCACCGTAAATGGCCGCCCCCAGGGCCCCTGCCTGCCCGCTTGCCACGATCCGAATCGGCATGCGCAGAATGTCAGCGTAGATTTGCATCATCATGGGGTCCTTCTGGGCGATGCCCCCGGCGGCATATAGAGCATCGACGCGCACACCGTTTTCTCGGAAGGTCTCCACAATCTTGCGGGTGCCGTAAGCCGTGGCCTCGATCAGCGCCCGATAGATGTCCTCGGGGCGGGTCTGTAAGGTCATACCGATCAGCAGGCCGGTCAGCTCGGCGTCCACCAGCACGGAACGATTGCCGTTCCACCAGTCCAGGGCCACCAGGCCACTTTCTCCCGGCTTTTTCGCGCTTGCTTTTTCGCGCAGGAGGGCGTGGATATTTACACGCTTCGCGGTAGCCTCGTCAAAATATGCTTTTGGCAGGCAGTTTTCGATGAACCAGGCGAAGTGGTCCCCCACGCAGCACTGCCCGGCCTCGTAGGCGTAATAGCCCGGCAGGATGCCGTCGGCCGCCACGCCGCAGATGCCCGGCACGGGGATCTCCTCCCCCCCCAGCAGCATGTGGCAGGTGGAGGTGCCCATGATGGCCAGCATCTCCCCCGCCCCGGTGATGCCTGCGGCGGGCACGGCCACGTGGGCGTCGATGATCCCGGCGGCAACCGCCGTGCCGGGTTCCAGGCCCAGCGCCAGCGCCATGGCGTCGGTCAAGCCGCCCGCCCGCGCGCCCAGCGGGAGAACGTTCCGGGACATCTTTTCGTCAATCACATGCTCCAGCCGGGGATCCAGGGCTTTGAAGAAGTCGTCGGAGGGATAGCCCAGGGCTTTAACCCACAGCGCCTTGTAGCCCGCGCAGCAGGCGTTGCGGGTTTCGACGCCGCACAGCTGCCACACCAGCCAGTCGGCGGCTTCGATCCACTTTTCGCAGCGCTCGTAGATCTCCGGAGCCTCGTCCAGCACCTGCCAGAGCTTCGGGATCGCCCACTCGGACGAGACGATGCCCCCATAATAGCGCAGGAATTCCTCCCCCCGGCTCACAGCGGTCTCGTTGAGCCTCGTGGCCTGGGGCTGCGCGGCGTGGTGTTTCCACAGCTTCACGTAGGCGTGGGGCACGTCTTGATATTCCGGCAAAAGGCACAGCGGCGTGCCGTCCTTCAGGCAGGGGAGCACCGTACTCGCTGTGAAATCCACGCCGATGCCCACCACATCCGCCGGGTTTATGCCCGCTTCGCGCAGCACTTGGGGCACGATCACGCTCAGCACGTCCAGGTAATCCCGCGGGTGCTGCAGCGCCCAATCGGGGCCCAGGGGCGCACCGCCCGGCAGGGTTTCGTCCATCACGCCGTGGGGGTAGTCCATCACGGCGGTGGCAATCTCCTCGCCGCTTTCGATATCCAGCAGCAGGGCGCGGGCCGAAAGGGTGCCATAGTCCAGGCCTATGGTGTATTTGGGCATGGGGAAATCCTCCTTTGATTTAGCTCTTGATATTTACAGAGAAATCATATGTTCCGCGGCTCCGGAAGCTAAAACACGATCCGTCCCTCCACTTTGGCCTCCACAAGCCGTTCGGAGGAAAAGAACTCAACGATCTGACCCCGCACAGAGGTGGACAGCACCCGCGCTTTCGTGTTCTCCAGCACCTCTTCCTTCGCAAATCCGAAGCAATCGTTGAAATTGACGTGATGATATTCCTGCAGGCCGATCGTATAGAGGCGCTCACCATCGATCGGCTCGCCGTGCAGCGCAAGCACTGTAAATTCTTTTTTAGCCCTGTCGTACTCGACCCGCATCCCGACCGAATACTGGTAAAACTCCGTGTGCGCGTCGTCCCCCATTTCATCACGGAAGACATGATGCAGCATCCGCCGCAGCTGGCTTCCCGTGACGGTGAGCTGCCACAGCTTATCGTCATAGGGAAACAGCTCCATCAGCTCGCCCATCGTCAACACGGTGGAGACGGAGGTCTTACGTATGGAGCCGGAGCCCAGCATCAGGATGTCCACGCCGGTATCCTCCTGCAGGATATCCGCGAACAGATTGCCGAGCTCGGTCTCCTGATAGCGGTCCGGATGGGTCAGCTCACGGCGGAAACGGCAGAGCACGCGGTTGTATTTGTTGTCCATCTCCGTCTGGAAGCGCAGGATAGTTTCCTCCATCGCAATATCGCGCGGGCAATGCGCGCTGTCGATGGGGATCAGCTCCCATTTAAAGCTATGGGCGATGTGGTATTTGGTGTCTACGATGATATCGAAGCGCCCGATCTGCCTGGTGCCCACGCCGGCCTGCGCGATCAGGGCATTATTCACTTTTACGGGCTGTTCCAAAATGGTGTGCGTATGCCCGCCGATGATGAGATCGACGCTCCAGACGGGATCCAGCAGGGATGCGAGGAGCTTGTCGTTTTCAAAGCCGATGTGGGTCAGCAGAATCGTAAAATCGATGTGGATGTTGCGGTAGGAGTTGCAGATGTTGCCGACCTCTTTTGCGGCGTCCTCCACGTTGATGAAGCTGCCCAGGGAGTCGCTTTTCATCCCCATCAGAATTTCTTTCGTTGTCACGCCGATAAACATGATCTTCATGTCTCCGACCTCAATGATCTGATGGGATTTGAACAGCCGCGTGTAGGGATTTTTGATGAACAGGTTCGCGTTCACAATGGGAAATTTCGCGCAGCGCTCCAGAAACAGCAGATGCGCAAGGCCGTAATCGATCTCATGGTTGCCGATCGTCGCAACGTCCGGATTCAGCAAATTCATGATCTCGATCGTGGACATGCCCTTGAACTCGCTGTCGATCACGGAGCCCTGGAGCATGTCGCCCGCGATGCAGTAGAGCATGTTCGGCGCCTCCGCCCGCACCTTGGTGACGTAGCCCGAAAGCATTGAAATGCCGCCGAGGACCTTCTCGTCCATCTGTTCCGCGTGAAAATCGCCGTGCAGGTCGTTCGAGTGCAGCACGGTCAGGGGCACATAGCGTATCTTTGACTTCGATTTCGTTTTTGCCTTTTCCAGCTTTTCCTTTGCCATATGCAGTCTCCCATCTTCCGAATTGTTTTTACCCGTTTACCGCACAAGATTATATATGGCTTCACTTGTAGGCTCCCATCAGCTTCAGCGCCTCCGCCGCGGCGGCCTGCTCGGCCAGCTTTTTACTTCTCCCCTGCCCCACGCCCAGCACGTTGGAGTGCAGACGCACCTCCACCACGAAGCACTTCTCGTGGTCGGGGCCGGATTCCTCCATGAGCACGTAGTCCACCGCCTCCTCGGGGTTTTGCTGGACGATCTGCTGCAGCTCGGTCTTGCTGTCCACCATGGCGGGGCGCGCCGCGCCCTCCTTGAGGAAGCGCAGCGCAAAGGCCCGGCAGGGCTCCATGCCGCCGTCCAGATAGATAGCCGCCAGCAGTGCCTCGAAGGCGCCAGCCACCATGGAAGGCCGCTTCGCTCCGCCGGTGGCGGCCTCGCCGCGCCCCAGCAGCAGGGCTTCGCCCAAATGGAAGCTCTGCGCGTACTGGAACAAAGCCGGTTCGCACACCGCCGCGGCCCGCATGCGGGTCAGCTCCCCCTCCGGCTTGTCCGGGAACTGCCCGTAGAGGTACTCCGCCGCGAGGAAGCCCAGCACGGAATCCCCCAGGAATTCCAGGCGCTCATTGCTGTGGGGCAGCTTGCGCTCGTTGGCGTAGGAGGAATGGGTCAGCGCCCGCTCCAGCAGGGCGGGGTCTTGGAAGGTATAGCCGATGGCATTTTGCAGGATTTGCAAATGTTGCAATTGTTCGGTTTGTTCATTGTTCATGGGATTGTCCTCTTGCGTTCTTCGTCTGCGTTTATTTTAGCATAGCGCGCGGAGAATTGCAAGGGGAAAATCAGCAGCAACACGCCAAACACCCCACCGCCGCCAGCAGCGGCAGCGACACCCCCTGCTGCAAGCACACCAGCGCCGCCCCCGCCGCCGCCGCGAACAGGCACAGCAGCGAGGTGACCAGGACGACCCGCCCGGCGGCTTGCTCGGGCAGGCGCCTGCAAAGCAGGAAATACAGCGCCCGCCCGCCGTCGAGCTGGCGCACCGGCAGCAGGTTGAACAGAGCGAACCCCAAATTGAGCAGGCAGGCGTCAGAAATCAAGGGGGAGGAGAACGCGCGGCCCAGCAACGCGAAAAGGCCCGCCAGAAGGAGGCTCACGGCGGGGCCCGCGAAGGCGATGGCGATCTCCTGCGGGAAGGAGAGCGAAAGCCCGGGGGGGCGCTCCATGCGCATGCCCGCCGCCGTGAGACAGATCCTGCCGGGCCGGGCCCCGAAGGCCGCCATGGCCAGCAGATGCCCGGCCTCGTGCAGAGCCGCGAAGCCCAGGGCCAGCCCCATGCGCCACAGCGGCCCCGCCGCCAGGCACAGCGCGATCATCCCGACGAAATAGACATCGATGTGTACGGGCACACGGGTTTTGATGGTCATGCTTAGCTGCCGGTCTCTTCCTTCAGTGGGTAGATATCGCTCCCGAACAGTGGCGCGGGGTCGCAGCGCATGCCGTTCAGGCGCACCTCAAAGTGCAGGTGCGGTCCCGTGGAGCTGCCCGTGGAGCCCACCAGGGCGATGACATCCCCCGGGCGCAGCACCATGCCTTCCTCCGCGATAATTTCCTGGCAGTGGGCATAGAGGGTCCGCAGGCCGCCGGCGTGGTCGATGATCACGTAGTTGCCGTACTCCTTGCCCTCGCCGGTTTCCGCCACGGTGCCGTAAAAGGCGGCATAGATAGGGTCGCCCTCCGCCGCGCCGATGTCCATGCCGGTGTGCACGCCTTCCTCCCCTGTGATGGGGTGCACCCGGTAGCCGAAGGGGGAGGTGATATAGCCCTCCGCCACGGGCCGCAGGGGCTGTGCGGTGGTGCGCAGCGGGGCGATGGCGCAGCGCTTCGCCGCGTATTCCAGGGTGACGTCCAGGCCCCCCTGTCCGGCTGCGCCGGTGCGGTCGGCTTCGCCGCTTTCTGGGATAGTTTCCCGCTCCGCTTCTCCCGGCTCCTGTTCCCTGCCCTCTGCTCCCTGCTCCCTGTTTTCTGTTTTCTGTTCCCTGGTCTCCGCCTCCTGGTTGTAGGGAACCAGTACGTACATATCCTCCCGCAGCTGCGCGAATGCCGTCCGGATCTCCGCCCAGACCTCCCCGGCGGACATATCGGTCCGCATCACCCGGGCATAGGACGCCCGCAGCTGCCTGTAGGTATTGGGCATGGCCTCCCGGCACAGGAACAGCCCCCCCACCAGCAGGGCGCAGACAATGGATTGAACGATGACCACGCGCGTAAATGTGCCCCGGGGCCGGTCGAACTCCTCCCAGGGAGAGCCTTCGAGCTGCGCGTCCTCCCGCGCGAGCCTTTCCCGCGCCGGTATCTCACGCTCCCTGCGCCTGCGCTCCCGGGCCGCGCGCACGTCGGCAAAGCGGGCCTCCGAGGCCCCATAGCTCAGCTCCCTGTAGTTGTCGTCCATGGCTGGTATTCCTTTCTTTTTTCACCCCCTCACCCGTTGCCAAGCGACCTTGCGAGGTCGCTTTGGAGCATCCCCCAAGGGGGAGCCTCTGGCGGTATCCGCGATGTTGCGGTTATTGTCAGGATCGCCCCCTTGGGGGAGATGCCCGCAGGGCAGAGGGGGGTATGCAGGCATTCATCCCTGAGATGTATATGCACCGGAAAGAGGCGCTATGATTTTCTCATAAATCCATTGCTTTTCCCTTTGGAATATGATAAAATGGCTACATCAAATCCGAAAAGGTAGGTACCGCCCATGTCCAAAACCGTTCATATGATCGCCAACGCGCACCTGGACCCCATCTGGCTCTGGCGCTGGCAGGAGGGCTGCAACGAAACCCTGCAGACCTTCCGCAGCGCCCTGGATCGCATCAATGAAACCCCCGGCTTCGTCTTCACCTGCTCCTCGGCCTCCTACTACCAGTGGGTGGAGGAGATCGACCCGGCCATGTTCGCCGAGATCCAGCAGGCGGTGAAAGCGGGGCGCTGGGTGCCGGTCAACGGCTGGTGGGTGCAGCCCGACTGTAACATGCCCTCCGGCGAAAGCTTCGCCCGCCACGCCCTCTACAGCCAGCTGTATTACCAGGAGAAATTCGGCCGCATCTGCAACACGGGTTACAACGTGGATTCCTTCGGCCACAATGCCATGCTGCCCCAGCTGCTCAAGCAGGGAGGCATGCACGCCTATGTGATGATGCGCCCCGGCATGCACGAGAACGCCGAGATCCCCGAAAACGCCTTCTGGTGGGAGGCCCCCGACGGCTCCCGTGTGCTCAACTACCGCATCCCCTTCGGCTACGGCTGCTCGGGCAAGAATCAGATCGACGGCAATATCGAGGGCTACCAGGAGCTGTGCGAGGAAACCGGCCACGGCATGATGTTCTTCTACGGTATCGGCAACCACGGCGGCGGCCCCACCAAGGCCGACCTGGCGCATATCGTGGAGAAGATGAAGCAGGAGGGCTTTAACGACCTGGAATTCTCCTCCCCGGACGACTTCTTCGAGGAGCTGTGCACCACGGAACTCGATCTGCCCGTGTGGAAGGACGACCTGCAGCACCACGCCAGCGGCTGCTACAGCTCCACCTCCATGGTCAAGCAGCTCAACCGCCGCGCCGAGCAGGCCCTCTACTTCGCCGAGGCCTTTGATACGGCGGCGGCGAAGCAATTCGGCCTCGCGCCCGAGACCTCACGCCTGAAAGAGGCCTGGCAGGACGTGGCCTTCAACCAGTTCCACGACATCCTGTGCGGCTGCTCTATTATGGAGGCCTACGACGACGTGCGCGACAGCATGGGCCACGCCTGCACCATTGCGGCGCGCACGGCGAACCAGGCCCTGCTGCGCTTCAGCCGCCGGATCAACACCTGGCTCGAGGGCTGCTCAGAGCCCACGGAGGAAGTGCGCCACTGCGGCATCCCCCGGCATTTCCCCCGCCCCGTCGTCGTCTTTAACGCGCTGAGCTTCGAGCGGGAAATCCCCGTGCAGACCCGCCTCGCCTCCTCCTGCGCGGAGGACGCCGCCGGCAATGCCGTGCCCTTCCAGAACGTCGTCGGCTCCCGCTTCGACGGCCCCATGCCCCTGGACACCTATTTCCTGGCCAGGGTGCCGCCCCTGGGCTATGCGCTCTACTGGCTGTGGACGGAAAAGGAGGGCGGCGCCGAAGCCGCCACCGGCGTGGACGGCGGCACGACGAAGGACGGCGCGATTTACATCGAAAACGAGAATTTATACGCGGAGTTTGATATGGAAACCGGCGGCATCGCCAAGCTTATTGACAAGAAGTCGGGCCGCGTAGTGAACAGCGAGGTAATGGCGATCCCCACCGTGATCGACGACATCCGGGCCGACACCTGGGCCCACGGCATCTTCAAGTTCCACGACATCAAGGGCACGATGCGGCTCGAGCGCATCCGCCTGATTGAAAGCGGGCCGGTGCGCGCTACGGTGCAGGTGAAGCACGTCTTCGGCAAGAGCTCCCTGCTGCAAAGCTTCAGCCTTTCCGCGAAGCAGAGCAAGGTCGTGGTGGAGGCCAAGGCCCTGTGGGTCGATCCCTTCACCATGCTAAAACTCCCCCTGCCCCTGGCGGGCACGGATGAAATCTCCACCTACGAAATACCCGCAGGGTATTTGAAGCGCCCCTGCAACGGCGAGGAGGAACCCGGCCAGAACTGGGCCGACCTGACCGTCACGGACGAAAACGGCAAGCGCCACGGCATTTCCGTCATGAGCGACTCGAAGTACAGCTTCGACTGCCCCGGTACCCTATTAAGACTCACCGCCATCCGCAACGTGATCTTTGCCGACCACTGCTCCAAGCGGCCCGACCGGGAGTTCAATTTTACGGATGAAGGGCTGCAAAGATTCGTGTGGGCCATCTACCCCCACGAAGGCGAGGCCGAGCAGAGCGACGTCACCCGGGAGGCGGCCTCGCTGAACAACGCGCCCTTTGTGGTGCAGGAGAGCTACCACGCGGGCGACCTGCCCGCTCAAATGCGCTTTATCGACATCGACGAGCCCAACATTCTGGTCACGGCCTATAAATATTGCGAGGACGGCTCGGGCGACCTGATCCTGCGCTGCTACGAGACGCAGGGGAAGGCCTATACCCGCGCGGCCATCACCTTGCCTCAGATGGACGCAGCTTTCTGGAGCGATTTTTCCAAGCACGAAATCAAGACCTTCCGCATCGACGCGGAAGGCCGGGCCGCCCAGGTGAACTTCCTGGAAGGGATCGTATAATAAGCGCATGACAATATCCCCCGCATGGCTGACTGCCGCTGCGGGGGGTTATTCATTCAAAAACCTACCTCTGCACCCTGCCGCTGGCGTTCCCGCCCGCCAGGCGCCGCACCTCCTCGACGGAGATCACATTGAAGTCCCCCTCCACGCTGTGCTTCAGGCAGCTGGCCGCCACGGCGAA
>Ga0123353_10006041_pt1 | contig 16045 bp, 7 predicted proteins | sample TergutLab28metaG_3_FD_92763 | JGI IMG/M metagenome (GOLD analysis project Ga0123353, IMG submission 92763) | Labiotermes labralis P3 segment gut microbial communities from Petit-Saut dam, French Guiana - Lab288 P3 | ecosystem: Host-associated > Arthropoda: Insects > Digestive system > Gut ... | reverse complement strand
GGCCTTGACGATGGTGGCGGTGACGTTGTAGGGCTTGAGGATTTTCACCAGCCGCTGGGCGGCGGCGAGGTTGTAGTCGCTGTCGCCGACGGCGATGGTGACGTTGCGGTGGTCGCGGAAGAAGCGGAAGATGTTGGCCTTGTCGGGCTCGAAGAACACGGCCCGGTGCGTGGCCCCGGCGATTCCGCGGGCACGGGCCAGCGGTGCGAATTCGAAGTTGGCGGTGCCCTTTGTGCTCGCCAGCAGGTCGGTCACTTCGACGGTCCACGTGCCCGCGGCATCGTTAGCGGCCAGCGGCAGTTCGACGTTGCACACGCCGTTTTCGGTGGCGCGGAAGAGGTCGTAGCGAACCTTGCCGACGGGGTCTTTGACGACAAGTTGCAGCGGGGCCGTTCCGGAGATGGGCTTGTTGGCCTTGTCCACCAGTGCGGCGGAGAAGGTCATCGTAATCGGAGCGGCCTGTTCGCGGGTGAGGTCGACACGGAGGGTGGGCGCGAAGACCAGCACGCCACCGATGGCGCGAGCCGGGCGGGCGAAGACCTTCATGTCGCCGGCGGGGAAGTCGATCTTCACGCTGAGGCCGCCGTTGGACCGGGCGAAGCCCTTGAACTCGCCGCCGGCCATGGCGTCGTAGATCGGCCTGCCGTCGTCGGCCAGCGTGATCGTCGCGGCCGCCGCCTTGGGCTTGTCGTTGTCATCCTCCAATGAATTTTCCGTCGCGAAGTTGACCGCGAAGATGTATTCGATTTCGCCGCGAACCTGCCGTCCTGGGGCGACCAGCGGATTGTCGCTGACGAAGGCCGGCGCGATCTTCGCCGCTGACAGCGATTTCTTCAACGCCTCCGCCAGCGGTTTGGCCGCCTCCTGCCAGGCGGAAAAGCCCATCAACTCGGCCTGGAGTTTCCTCGCCTCGGCGGGCTCCATGCCCTTGGACGTTTCCTGATACGCTTTATAGCGGTCCGAGTTGAACGTCGGAATCGCAACGCCCAGCCTGGTCGCGCCGGGGATCGCCACCTTCACCTCGTCGCTCACCAGCACCACGCCGCCGGTGGTGACGAAGTCCGCCAGAGCAGCCATCACGGCCGGGTCGAGGTACTCCACGCCCGCGACGATCACCGCCTTGTGACCCGCCGCCAGCGTTCCGTCGAGCACGTCCTCTTCCACCACCACCGTGATCGGCTGCTGGATCATCTTGCTGGCGAGATACACCATGTCCACATGGTTCGTCTGGCGGACTTCCTTGTGGAAATACGAATCGCTCTTGGAGTACAGCACCGCCACGTCCTGCCGCGTGCAGGCGGGTTTGGTGAAGATCGTGCCCAGACGGGCCGCGACCTTGTTGACCTCGATGACGCCCGGTGCGCCCTTGCTGGTGCTGAGGATGTGCGGCGGAGCCGCCACTCCCTGAATGCCGGTGATGAAGGACATGTACATCTCGAGTTTGTAGTTCTCCGGCCACATGTCGAACCACTCGGGCAGATACCAGGTGGGCTTGTCCCACTGGCGGGGCAGCGAGAACTCGAGGAAGTACGACGGGTTGAAATTCATCAGCCAGAACCCGTAGTACCCGCCGTGCCCGCTGATGACCGGCAGCGAACGCGCGACGTTGAAGTAGTAGCCGTCGTAGAGGGCGTAAAACCCGTACTGACTCTGCGTGACGGCGAGGGCGCCGGGCTTCGTCCGCTCAACGGCGTCGCGGGTGGTCTTCCAGAGCGCGTCCATGTAGCCGAGTTTGAAATCGCTGACTTGCGTCCAGGCGGCCAGTCCTTCGGGGGTTTTCGTGTCCACTTCGTCGAACCAGGGCTGTTCCTTGTCGAACGCCCGGAAGTAGGCTGCCCGCTGGGCGGCGATGTCGTGCGGGCTCATCTTCGGCGTGCCGTCCTCGTTTTTCATGTGCGGGTGCGGATTCCAGGTCAGGCCCGGCTCGTCGTGCAGATGCACGCCGATGGCGTTGGGCATCGTGCGGAAGGGGAAACTGTTGTCCATGCCGTACTGGATCGCGCCGATCGTCACGTTCGGGTCCGACCAGTCGTTGTCGAGGTTGAGGTAGTGCTGGTGCCCGCCGCCCATGGAGCAGCAGCCCATGATGTCGAGCCCCTCGCGGATGGACCATTCATCCACGCCGCCCAGCAGCAGATTGAACCCCATGCCGTCTTCGCCTTCGCCCTTGAGCTTCTCGCCCGCCGGCCCGCCCCAGTGAATCAGCCTGTAGCTGCTCTTGCGAATGTGGCTGAACACGTCGACGTCGGCGGTGTCGGTCGCGTCGCCCATCGTCGCCGTGAGCGTGTACGCGCCGGGCTTGATCAGCCAGCCGTTGAGATGCAGATGGTCCGTCGCGCTGCCGACGCCCGCCTTCAGGCCGAACACGAACGTCATGTTCGATTTGTCGCCCGCCAGCGTGAGTGTGAGATTCCCCGCCGGCAATTCGCCTTCACCCGAACGGACGACGGAGACGTCAATCCGCTCGTTCGTCTGAAACACCGTGCGGTTCTGCGGAAACGTCAGTTTCAATTCGACGGCCGACACCATCGCCGCCGGCAGCAACACCATCAGGGAAATCAACAGCCATCTCGTTACAACGTTCATGTGTTGTCCTTTCGGTTGGAAAACCCTACATGCAATTCGTGCACATTCAGCCAGCGTGTCCTACTGAAACCCGCCGGCGAGAACAAGGTGTCGCTTTGTCACTTCTTCGCTGGTGTCCAGCGGAAGAAGCGGATCGGTTACTTCCCCGCGTTGTACTCATCCACGACCTGCGTGACCAGGCGGATGCGTTCGATGTCGCCGGTGGCGCTCATTTCGTCGCTGATGCCCAGGCACAGATTCGGCGCGAAGAGGTCGATCACTTTTTTCGCGCAGTCGATGAGCGTCCGCTCGCTGAAATGCGTGTCGAAATAAATGGCCGGGATGCCGTCCAGCAGCACCATGTCGCCGAGGGCGTCTTTGGTTTCCTCGAGCGTCACGTCGCCCTGCGGCCGGGGCGTGATCGCTTCGATGCCGTCCAGGCCCGTCTCGCGGGCGTACTCCAGCAGACCTTTGCAGTTGCCGTCCCAGTGGGCGAAAGTGAACTTGCCCGCCTTGTGCAGTTTTTCGCAGCGGCGCTGATACACGGGCAGGATGTGTTTGGCGAAAATTTCCGGCGAGGTCGTGCCCGAGTGCAGGTTGTCGCCGAAATTCACGCGCAGGATCGGGCTGGCGTTGATCACGTCGATCAGCCGCGATTGCGATTCGTCAAGAGCTTCGAAAAATTCCTCGCACACGGCAGGCCAATCCATCAGGGCGTAAATGGCGTTCTCGATGCCCATCTCCTCGAGGTACAGTTTGGCCGTCGTCACGCGCGGCATGCAGAAATTCACCGCCCCGCGACCCTTCCAGTTCTCGCAGATCTGTGCGTAGACTTCCGGGCGCCACTCCCAGTCGCGGTGTCGTTCCCGCCACGCGGCCACGCGCATCTCCTCGGGCGATTCCACCGGCCATTTGATCGGTTCGTGCCACCAGTTGTTCGGACTGACGCGATACCTCGCGTACTGCTGCCCGACGGGCGTGTGGATCGTCATCTCGTACTCGGTGGGCGAGAGTTCGTTTTTCTCGAACCGCACGCGGGGGTCCTCGACGTTCTGGATCGACCAGCAGAAGTCGTACACGCGCTGGGCACAGCCGAGGGCGCGGTACAGATCGGGATGGCTGAGGCCCTGGTAGCGTTCGGGCATGGGGAAGTAATTTCGCGGCGGCAGGCGGTCGGAAAACCACGCCTCGATGCGGGGCTCCCAGATGATTTTCCCGCCGCTGCGACGAAACGGCACGTCCAGCGAAAGCTGCGTCAAGTCGATGTTGGCGTGGTCGGTCGGACGGTTTGACACGGAAAAACTCCTTGATGGTTATCCAAACATCCTGCGTTTCGTGGTTCTCTCCACATGACTGGCCGTCCATTTTCCATTTTGCCGTCCCGCAGTCCAAGAAAAAACCGCGAACGCCCGCTGAGAGATTTCGCTTGTGAACCTCAACGAAATGCGGAAAATCACCGCAGGAATACAGGAGATCGTATGAAACGCACGGATGTGGAACTGAAGTCGTGTCGGTTTGACGTGTTGTCCGACGGCAAGCGGTTTGTCGGGTTGGGAAAAATATGGATCGGCCAAACGCTGGTGCGGTCGGGTCGGCTGCCGCTTGGTGTGTATACGCAAACGTACAGCGGGCTGGAGACGGATCATCTCGAACTGCTGAACATTCGGCAGACGAAGCAGGAAATTCGGATTCGCACGCGGATGATCTTTCGGCCGATGCGGCAGAAGATGATGCGCGATCATAGTTTTGATCCGATCTATGATTTGAACGACTGGGACACGGGCGCGTCAGCCGGCAGCGGCGAGTTGGACATCGTGTTGCGACCGGCGAGCGATGCGTTCAACGGCGTCGGGTTTGAAGGATTCAGCTACCGTTACGAGTACAGCAGCAACGACACGCCGATTTTCTTTCTGATGGATTGCGCCAGTTGGGAACTCGGCGGCGACATTCTCGGCGCGACGGCGATTTCGCAGTCGGCGTGTTCGGCACCGACAGCCACGTTCGCGAAAGACACCGCCTGGTCCACCGAAGGCATTCTGCATTTTCTCGTGTCGGCCGACCAGGCGCAGAACCCCATCATGACGCACAACCTGCCGCGGTGGGCGTCGCACGGGAATTTCGATTTTCAGTACAACGGCGACGACACGCTGATCGGCGTGTTCGAGCGCGTCGAACTGATCCGCTCGGTGCAGTGTCGCGACGCCGGCAAGCCCGAACTCAAAATGTTCGACAAACACATCTTCGACCAGACGACGGAATTCGCCACCTCGCCGAAGAAAATCCTGCTCAGCCGGGCCAAACGAACGGCCACCGATCAGCGCAATCTGTGGAGTTGGATTTTCGAGGACACCGACGCACGCGCGCGGGCCGAGTACGGCATCAAGGAAGAGCCGTTCATCCCGCATCTGTTCCAGAACTTCTGGGTCCGTTTCACGGTGGATAGTTACTACAAGGATTTGCTGCCGGCGGCGATTTCCATCGGGGCGAAACGGCTGTTCCTGGACAACCTCAAAAAATCCGCGATGACGAACAGCATGACGATTCGCGGCGCGGAACCGGGCAACATGTGCGGCGCCCACGAGTACGAGATCGCGCCGGAACTGGGCGGCGTTCCGAGGGTCAAAGCCTTCGTCGCCGACGCCCACAAGCACGGCGTGCACCCGATGTGCTGGACCAACAACGTCCAGGCCCACACCAGCCCGATCGTCGACGAGTTCGACCGCAAAGGCTGGCTGGTCCGCATGGAGGATTCGCGTATCCGATGGGGCGGGGCGTACACCAGCGGCCTGAGCGTGCTGGACCTGTCCAACCCCGACGCCCGCGACTACTTCGTCAAGACCCACATCGCGATCAAAAAACAGACGGGCATCGACGCGTTTTTCTTCGACAGTTTTTATAACCTCGGTTTCATGCCCGTGAACTTCGCCGGCTGTAAACCGCGCACGATGTGGAAAGGCCTGCTGGAGGCCTGGCGGCGGTTGCAGCAGGCGGGCATCTCGCTGGAGACCGAATCGTTCGGCCCCTGGGGCATGGTGCAGCACGGCCATCCGTCCAGCTACGACATTCCGAACATTTTCGCCTGCTACAAAGTCGGCGTGGGAAACGACTACACGACCGTGCCGACCGGCCATCCGCTCAAGAACATTTCGCCCGAAGACGCCGCCGGCGTGTACTACACCCTGGCCCACATGGCCGGTGCTCACATGCCGCTACACTTCCCCGACGGCCGGCGCATCGACGAAGTCTGGGGCACCGACCACCGCCACGCGCTAGCGGACTACCACACCGCGCTGCCACACATGAACCGCCGCTACCTCCAGGAAGACGGCCAATCGGTCATCTGGCACGACCACGCCAACAAACGCGCCACCGTGTTCAACTTCGTCAACCGCCGCGTCTCGCTGCCCGGCAAAGTGAAAAACCTCACCACAGGCCAATCGCTGCCGCCCGCCGCCACCTACGAACTACAAGCCAACCACACGTACGCAATCACCGCCACGGAACTGCCGCGAACGTTGAACAAATAAGGACGAACGCCATGGTGGACATAAACGCCTCCTGGATTTGGGACGCGGACAACACCCGCGCTCATGATGTTGTGGTGTTCCGGCATCGGTTCACCGTGGCCGAACTGCCGGCAAACGCGGTGGCGACGATTGCGGCCGAGACCAAATATTGGCTGTGGATCAACGGGCGGCAGGCCAAGCGCTCACGTTTCGGGAGCGATTGTCACCCGGCGGCGGTCCGGCCCGCAGTTCAGGCAAATATTCGGCGGAAATGCCACGGGCCTCCCTTGAGCGGCGAATCGACGTTGGATTCCCTCGCGGACGGCATTGAAACTTTCGCCGCAATGCGGGCAGAACTCGACGTTGTACACGTCGGCATATGGCATAGATTGCCCATGCCGCCAGCACGGCGGCAAGGTGCGGATCGCTCTGGGCGGCGACTTTCGCCCAGGCGGTGAGTTTCACGGTGAGCGGCTCGACCGCCGATTCGCAAACATTCGATTTGCCGATGCTTGCGCAGGCATCGCAACGTTTTTCGAACACCCTATAACCGCCGCTCGAACTCCGCTTCGTCGATCGTTTCCACCCCGAGTTGGCGGGCCTTCTCCAACTTGCTGCCGGCATCGACGCCGACGACCACGAAACTCGTCGTTTTGCTCACGCTGCTCGTCACGCGACCGCCCGCTGCCACGATCGCGTCCTCGGCCGCCTTGCGGCTGAACCGCTCCAGCGTGCCCGTGACCACCACCGTCTGGCCCGCCAGCGGACCCTCGCCGCGCCGCGACGGCGACAGCAGCGTCATGTTCACGCCCGCCTCCCGCAACCGCCGGACCGTCTCCGCGCCCGACGGGCTTCGGAAAAATTCATCCACGCTCGCGGCGATCACGGGCCCAATTTCATGCATCTCCTCCTTCTCCTTCGTTTTCTTCTTCTCTTCCATCTCCTCTTTCCCCTTTTCCTCCTTCTTCTTCCTCCTCTCCTCCTTTTCTTTCTCCTTCTTCCTCTCTTCCTTCTCTTTCACCAACGCCGTCACGTTCGCCGCGGCGATGGCGTCCATGCTGCCAAAATGCTCCGCCAACACCTGCGCCACCTGGCCGCCAACATGCCGAACCCCCAATGCCGCCAGCACGCGCGGCAAATCGCGGCCGCGACTTTCGGCAATCGCCGCCAACAGATTCGTCGCGGACTTGGGCGCCGGCGTCGGCTTTTTTTGTCGTTTCGCCGGCAATGGCACGAACCCCGGCAGCGACGCCTCCTGTAGTTGCTGCTGCTCTTTGAGCCACTGTTTTCCCGCGTCAGTCAAGGGGGCCACATCCTCCAGCGTCAGCACGTATAAATCCGCAAAGTGACGCACCAAATCTTGAGTCACGAGTTTGTCGATCTCGGCAGGACCGAGGTCGCGGATGTCCATCTGATCCCGCCCGGCGAAAAATTCCAACCGGGCGCGAATCTGGGCCGGGCACTCGACGTTGGGGCACCGTACATACACGCCGCCCTCGTCGCGCTGGGTCGGTTGGCCGCACGAGGGGCAGTGCGTCGGCGGCGTGATCGGCGAGGCGTCGGCCGGGCGGCGGTCGAAGACCACCTGCACCACCTGCGGAATGATTTCGCCGGCCTTCTCCACCGAAACCGTGTCGCCCACGTGAACGCCCAACCGCCCGACCTGATCGTAATTGTGCATCGACGCCTGCACCACCGTCGTGCCCGCCAAATGCACCGGGTCGAACTGGGCGATCGGCGTGATCGTCCCCAGCCGCCCGACGCTGTGCACGCACGCCCGCAGCACCGTGTCCGCCCGCTCGGCCGCGTATTTGTACGCGATGCACCACTTCGGAAATTTGCTCGTCTGGCCGAGTTCGTCGCGCAGACCCAACTCGTCCACCTTCACGACCATGCCGTCGGTTTCGTACTCCGCCTCGGCCCGGTCGCGGGCCCAGCGGTCAATGGCCGACAGCACGGCCTCCACGTCCTCGCACGCGGTGATGTGCGGATTGACCGGCAACCCCCACGCCGTCAGCCGCCGCATGGCCTCGCTCGCCCGCTCGCCAAGCCGCTCGCTGCACTCGCCCAAACCGTGCACCAGAAACGCCAGGCCGCGTTCGGCCACTTCCGAGGGTTCCTTCAGCTTAATCGTGCCCGCGCAGCCGTTGCGCGGATTGGCCAACTCCTCCACCGACGGTTTTTTGCCGGAGGAGGTCCCCTTCGCCAGCCGCAACGCGTTGTAGGCGGCGAACGCCTTCCGCGGCCAATAGATTTCACCGCGAACCTCCAGCACGTCGGGCAGGACCTCGCCGAACAACCCCTCGCCGTGCGATTCGTCGGCGTGCAGCCGCAACGGCACCGATCTGATCGTGCGGACGTTGGACGTGACGTCCGCGCCCTCCACGCCGTTGCCCCGAGTGGCCGCCAGCGTGAGCACGCCGTTTTCGTACCGCAGCGACGCGGCCACGCCGTCGACCTTCGGTTCGACCGTGTAGTGAAACTTCGTTTCGCCGAGCGCGCGGCGGAGCGTGGCGTCGAAATTCCGCACCTCGTTGGCGTCGTAGGTGTTGTCGATGCTGAGCATCGGCAGCGCATGCACGACCTTCGGGAACTCCTCCCCCTCCGCCAGCCCCCCGCCGACGCGCTGCGTGGGCGAGTCCGGCGTAACGAGCGCCGGGTTCGCCGTTTCGAGGGCCTTCAGTTCGTCCATCAGCCGGTCATACGCGCGGTCGTCGATCTCGGGGTGAGCGTCGATGTAATACAACCGATCGTGCCGGGCGATCTGGGCCCGGAGGAATTCGATGCGTTCGTGGTCGTTGGGTTGGTCTGTCATCGGATCGTGAACCTGGCTTGCCTCTTTGCGCTGTAGGACGTCCCGTTCGCCACGAATTTCGCGAATTACGCGAATGATTTCAATGGATTTTCCTCTTTGCGCAATAGAACACTCCGTACGGAAAATGTTTCGCCTCACACAACGCCCGACAGCGCAAAGAGGCAAGCCACTGGGACCGTGTCTCAGTCTCCCAGGGTTCGCCGTACTCGGCGAACCCTGGGAGACTTCGCGCGGGTTTACTTTTTGGCGCCCTTGGGGGCGGCTTTGTCCTTTTTGGGTTTCTTGATGTTCTTCTGTTGACGATTGTTTCCCTTGGCCATTGTCGATTCCTTTCCGTCTTTCGACTTCATCACAAACACCGTCGTCCGATACCCCGTGGCGCGGGCGTCTCGCCCGCGTGGATTGTCCATTACGGAACCTCGTTCCACCAGGCAGCATCACGCGGGCCAGACGCCCGCGCCACGTTCTCCACCTACGCCGGCGGAGCGGACGGCGGATTGCCCTGACGCGTCATCGCGTCAGCACGTACCACATTGTCTTGTATTTCGGCGAGATTTCCAGCGTGTTTTTCTCTTGATCGACGGACACTTCCTCGCCGACCGAGCCGTCGCTCTTCAATGCATGGCAGGTCCACTTGCCGTCGGGCGGCAAGTCAATCTGCGCCGTGACGGCTTCGATGTGCACGGGGCCTTTGCCCCAATTCGTGCTCACGCTGGTGCGGTTGGCGTTGAATCCCATGTCCACGTTCTCGCATCGGCCGCAGGCGGTGACGAGAATTTTGCGGCTTTCCTCCAACGGTTTGTCGTCCAGCGGCGTCATCATGATGGCGGCGAATTTCGGCGACAGCAGGTGCACGGTGCGTTGATCTTCTCGTTGGTCGGGCTTGGCGGCGGGCGGTTCGGGACAGCCGACCAGAACGTAGGTCCCGTCCCGATGGCCAAGGGTGTCAAGCTTGAACCTCCCCTTGCCCTGGACAACCTGCCACTCCAGCGCGGCCTTGTCGACCGAGCTGGAGTAGTCCATGTCCGAAAGGAACGGACCGCCGAACGTGACGCTCCACTGAAGGTTCAAGCCCCCAAGCGTATCGTCGCCCAGTTGCTTTTGTGCGGACAGCACGGACTGCATGGAGTCGCAGGTGGTCTGCCATTTGGCGGCGGCCGGACCTGGCGGCGGGAAGGATTCGTCGTCGTCCCACCAATCCACCGGTTCGTCGTCGTCTGATTCCACCACCTCCACCGGATCGCCGTCCGATTCCTCCAGGTCGTCCCAGTCCAGCAGCGAGTTGCCGATCCTCGTGCTCAGCGGCATGACCACCGGCCGCCGGAGCAAGGCCGCCCCGGCCGGCATGAAACCCAGCTTGGCCGGATTGGCGTCGATGTCGAAGAAACTGGCGAAGCGGTCCTGCAACGCGCCGCTCCGGTGCGAATACGCGAAGAACCACACGCCGTCCCAGTCCTGGGCGACGGCGAAGGCGACCATCATCGGCACGCACTCGGCCTGCGTGTCCTGCGGGGCGGGGTGATTGTACTCGCTCACCGTGAACGGTTTGCCCTCCAGCCGCTCGGCCGTCAGCCGCGACAAAATCGACAACTCGGGATTGTCCACCATCGCACGCTGGCGAATCGCCCAATCGCTCCAATCCCACTGCTTTCGCGGAAACTGCGGATGCTCCCAATACGCATGGCCGTCCAGATAATCCATGTCGCTCTGCGCGTACAAATTGCCAGGCCCGAACACGCTTGTGCCCGTCACCAGCGCGCCGCACTTCAGGTCCTTTTTAATGTACGCGTACATCCCGTCCCAATACGCCTTTTCCGTCTCGACCAGGAACAGCATCGTGTCGGCCAATCGTGGCGGCGAAGACGACACGGGGAACACGACTACGTTGCCGGCCTCCAACGTTTCGTCCTTGTCCAACCCCTCCTCGCCGCCGGGGCAGAGGCGAACGTCGGCCAGTTCGAACGGAGTCTGCTCGGCGCTGAAACAGAACGACAGCCGGCCGTCCTCTTCCGCCGGCGCGATGAACCCCCGGCGGACCTCCTGCCACTGCTCGGTGGCGGCAACCTTGGCCGACAGCCCCAGATTGTTCCACGGCGGATGCGCCTGCCCCACACCGAACTCCACGTTTCGCGGTTTGTCGGAGCGGATGCGGAACATCAGCGTGTAATACTTGCCGTCCTCGAATTTCAGCCCGCGCGTGTTGAATTGCAGATGCCACACCGTCGCATTCACGGCCGTCGGTTCGATCCGCACGCCTACGCCGTCCTGGGTCGCCTTGATCGTCGCGCGGCATTTTTCGTGCTGCTCAAGATACCACACGCCGGGGTCGTTCTTGGCGACCGGCTCCGCCACCGCCGGCACCATCGTCTCGCCCAGCGGCGAACTGCCTTTGTCCCACGCGGCCCGTAGTTCGTCCGTGTCGCCGTAACGAATTTTCAGCCACGTGACGTACTGCCCCCGCAAAATGTCCGCGTAAAACGGCGGGAGGTTCCGCAGCCCCTCGCGCCAGCCCCACATGAACAGGCTGTCCTCGTTGTTGATTTCGACAAAGGCGATGGCCGCGTCGTCGGCGTAGCGGACCTTGCGGTATTTGTTCTTGCGGGTCAGGAGATTATTGGCGTAGGTTTTCTGGGCGTCGACCAGTTGCGGCGTGAAAATATCGACCATTTTGCCGTAGTTGTTTCCGGGAACGTCGGGCAGTTTCAAAAATCGCCCGTGCGCCCGGCCGACGTGCAGATTCAGATTCACGCGGATGCCGTTTTTCGCCAACTGGTCAATGTAGTAGTCCAGCCGGTCGAGGGCTTCGGGATGGAATTCTTCGGGTTTGTCCTTGTTCCAGATGCCGTCGGGATAATTGGCCGTGTCGAGGTGGTGGATGCGGACGGAGTTGATGCCCAGCGACGCCATTCGGGCGGCCGTTTTCTCGGCCTCTTCGTGCGTGGGCACGTTGGCGCCGAAACAGGTGTTCACGCCCCAGACGCGAAAGCGTTCCGTTTTGCCGCCCTCGCGGAGGACGAAATACCCGTCGCGAACCCGCACGCGCGACGAGTCCGGCGCGATCGGCCGCGCCGCCGGCCAGGGGATGGGCGAGTCCTTCGCCAGGGCGTCGGGAATGACAAACGGCACAAAATCGCCGGCGGATTTGACGGCCGGTTTGTCCTCGTCGCCGAAGACGGTGAGCGAACCGCCCAGAAAAACCGTTACAACCGCCGCGGCCAAAAGTGTGTTTCGCATAGGTGCCTCGTGTTGTACGTATTGTATACTGCGCGAGCACGGTGTCCGCAAGACGCAACGATTTGGGGAGGGATATTGGTGTTCGAAAAACGCTTCGCGACGGCTCGCCTTTTTGCGTTGCAGGGTGTTGTGGAAAGCAAAACGTTTTGCTTTCCACAACACCCTGCAACGCAAAAAAGCGAGCCATCGCGAACGATTGCCGTTTTATTTCCGCCGCCGCAACAGCGCCAAACCGCCCAGCGCCAGCAGGCTCATCGTCGCCGGTTCGGGGACGGGCACAAACGCGAAGGCCCAGATGTTGTTGATGACTTTCCCTTCGCCATTCCCCGCGGCGCCGGGATTGTTTCCGCCGATCAGCCCCGTGTAGTCGGCGGCATACCCCGCGAATTCAAAGTCTTCGTCACAGCCGTACAGGCGAATGTCGGTCGCCGTGATGCCGCCAAGGCCGAAATCCACCCAGTACATATCGCCGCCGGTGGCGTCGGCCCGGCCCCAGGTGATCCATTCCCCGTCCTTGCGGGTGCGGTACTGCACGTCGAAATCCTCCCATACCCACTGCGTGTGCGAGCACGTGTCAATGAGCAGCCCCTGAATCTGCACGCCCTTGTCGCCGAAATCCACGCCGACATACTGCTCCGGCGGGCGTTTGGCGTCGCCCGGAGGAACGGCCATGAACCGCGTGCCGCCGTTGTAAATCCCGTCCGTGACCGACCCCGTCAATCGGGCGTTGTCCGAGTAGAAACAGCCCTTCCCCGAAGCGAGGTTGTCGAAATGTGAAATCGACTCCTCGAAAAATCCGATGGAACCGACCTGGTAGATGCCGGCGTCCGATCCGCCGGTCACCCGAACCTGCACGCCGTAGACGTCCCGATCGATGCCGAAGAACTTCATCGTGCCGGCGGCCACGTTGAAATCGGGCATGTCGACCTTCGTAAACGCGCTGTCCTTGTTCAGTTTCACCCAAATCTCGCCCACCGTGCTGCGAGGTTCCATGCCCGGGGCGGCGATCATCACCGTGCCCAGAGTGCGCGCCGTGTCCCATGTCTCCTGGTAGAGCATGTACGGGTTCCCGTTGGTGGTGAGATACGGCGTGCTGCCGTCGCGGGTGGAGTAATCGTACCAACCGCTGCCGCCGCGGGCCGTGACGATTTGCTGAATACTCCCGGGATTGGACCCCGCGAAATTGGTAAACGGGCACGCCCCGCTACCGCCGGGAAGCCCCGCCGCCATCGCCGCCTGGGTCATCGCCCACACACCAACCGACAGGAGCGCGTACATCCTCATGCGAATCTCCTTATGACAAATGAACAACAATACCATGTAATTCTACTGTATCGCGAAACGGCGGATTGTAAAGAGGAAAACCATCGTCCTTGATTCCCGGCGGCGGCCTTTTTACTATAACGTCATTATGGAACATCATAACAGTTGCGGCGTGGCGGTGGTGGGGTGCGGGACGGTCGGCGGCGGGGTGGCGACGTTGTTGACGCGGGACCAGGAAGCCGTGGCGCGGCGGGTCGGCCGACCGATCGAACTGCTCCACGTCGTGGACGTCAAACTCGACCACGCCCGCAAACTCGGGCTGGACGAGACGCTGCTGACGAGCGACCTGGCCAAGGCCCTGGCCGACCCGCGGGTGCGGGTGGTCTGCGAGTTGATCGGCGGAACGACCATCGCCCGCAAGGTGATCGAACAGGCCCTCGCCGCCGGCAAGCACGTCGTGACGGCCAACAAGGCCCTGCTCGCGCACGCGGGTGTGGAGTTGTTCGCCCAGGCGAGAAAGGCGGGCGTGACGATCTCCTTCGAAGCCAGTTGCGGCGGCGGAATTCCGATCCTCCGCGCCCTCTACGACGGGCTGATCGCCAACCGAATCGACGCCCTCTACGGCATCGTCAACGGAACGTGCAATTACATTTTGTCCTCCATGACCCGCCAGGGAAAAAGCTACGCCCAGGCCCTGACCGAAGCCCAGGCCGACGGACTGGCCGAGGCCGACCCGACGCTCGACGTGGCCGGGTTCGACTCGGCCCACAAACTCTCCATCCTGGCCGGTCTGGCGTTCGGACTGCATTTCGACTGCGACGCCATTCCCGTCCGCGGCATTGACCAGCTTGACCTGTGCGATATCCGCTACGGGCAGGAGTTGGGATACGTGGTGAAGTTGCTCGCCATCGCCCAGCGGCAGAGCGAGGGCGTCAGTCTTCGCGTCAGGCCGGCGTTCATCAACAAACAGCACCCGCTGGCGTGGGTGAACGGACCGTTCAACGCGATCAGCGTGTACGGACACGCGACGGGTCACACGATGTACTACGGCCGCGGGGCCGGCGCGATGCCCACGGCGTCGGCCGTCGTGGCGGACATCGTGTCCGTCGCCGTCGGGTCGGCCGGTCGCGTGAGCGAACTGCCCCTCTGGCCCGACCGCCAGCAGGTCGGCCAACCGCTGCCGATCCAGGACGTCGTCAGCCGTTATTACATCCGCCTGCTGGCCGAGGACCGCCCCGGCGTGTTCGCGCAGATCGCGTCGATCGTCGGGCAGCACAACATCAGCCTCTCGTCGGTGCTTCAGCACGAACCCCGCGCCGGAAGCGACGACGACGCCAACGTCGTCCCCGTGGTCATCACCACGCACCGGGCCTCCGAAGGCGCCATCGCCGCCGCCCTGACCCGAATCGAACGCCTCGGCGTTGTCCGAAAAACCCCCGTGTGTCTGGAAATCGTCGACGAACACGCGGAGGCGGTGTGAGCCACGACGATGAAGACGCGAAGCAGCGAATCGCCCGGAAGATCGTCTCGGTGTTTGACGCGACGATGTACAAACGAAAAACGTGAAGCCGATTCAGCGGAATGCCTGTAGTATTTCCAGCCCTGGCACCTACGTCCGAAACGGCTCTTGAGACGCATTCGCTCAAGCGGTTCCATGCCCTGGACTGCCGACATTCCGACTCAATCGGCTTCTATGGAAATTATCGGCTATCACCCCTTGGAAATCAAGTCCGCAACGCGGTTTTTCTTTCTCTCTGTGTGTCCTCTGTGCCTTGTGTCCAAAAAACTCGCCTCTCGGGAGAACGGCCCGGCCGGGTCACGCGTGGAACGTTTCCACGGTCACGTCGCCCAGGGCGGCGCGGATTTTCGACGCGATGGCGTCGAGTTCCTCGCGGGGCAGCGGGGTCGCCTGCGGACAGGCCGGCGTGCGGGCGATCGTGTGCAGTTGCACACGTTTCACCCGGCCGCCGGCTTGTCGAATGTGCCGCACGTTGTCGATGTACGCGTCCACCTCGGCCGGGACGGGCGAATGGCCTTCCCATCGCAGCCAGAGCGTCTGAATCACCACCTCCATCCGCCGCGCGACGGCGACGATGTTCCCCAGCACGTGCCGCAGCGTCACACGCGGAAACGGGCGGTTGATCGCGTGAAACATGGCCTCGGTTCCGGCATCGAGTTTGACCCAGATTTCGCCGTGCTCCTTCATCAGCGTGGGCATCGCCCGCTGGAACGGCGGCTGATCCATCGCCGAGGCGTTGGTGATGACGACGAGTTTGACCTCCGGCAGCCCCAGTTCGCCGCGGACTTCGTCGCGCACCTCGCGGGCCGTCCGAACCGCGCGGTCGAACTCCGGCAGGAGCGTCGGCTCGCCGTCGCCGCTGAAGGCGATGTCGTTGATCCGCCGCAGCCCCGCCGGCGTGGCGGCGAATCGCTCCTCGCGCCACAGTTCGCCGGAGGCGGCCTCGTACAGCGCCAGCCGCAATTCGCGGCGGATGCACTCGATGTCCACGTGGGGCAGTTCGCGATGGAGACTTCGGTCGACCTGGCAGTACACGCAGGCGAAGGTGCAGTGCTTGTCGGGATTGAGATTGACGCCGATGGACAGCCCCCGCGCCCGCCGCGAGATGACGGGATACACGTACAAACAATCCCGCCACTGCCG
>Ga0123353_10006040_pt1 | contig 16045 bp, 9 predicted proteins | sample TergutLab28metaG_3_FD_92763 | JGI IMG/M metagenome (GOLD analysis project Ga0123353, IMG submission 92763) | Labiotermes labralis P3 segment gut microbial communities from Petit-Saut dam, French Guiana - Lab288 P3 | ecosystem: Host-associated > Arthropoda: Insects > Digestive system > Gut ... | reverse complement strand
ACTTTAACCACCGTGCCACCGCGGTCCCCATGTAAATGGTCTGAGGACGAAATAACACAGACAGAGAACCACACTTAAACCGCCTCTCATTGCAGGCCTGTATACGAAATTTAAACACGAATTTAAGCAGAGATATCTTGAAGTCGTGGTTTCAGTAGGAATACATTAAACGTCGCATGTATTTACAGCATGTTCGGTGTTTCCTTCGCATTGCTGATGCAGGAACTTCAGTAAAAACAGATTGCCTTGCATTTGTTTACCGCTTCCGATCAGCAAACCTGTCAGTGATATTTGACGTCATGATCTGACTGAATTATACACAGCGCTGATGATGGTTTACATTCAGGACTGCTGATATTGTGGACTGGTGTCCCAAAAAGAAAATAACACAACGTTTCGGAAAATGGACCTGGCTCCTTAACACGAAAGGGTATTGAGACATCTACACATTTGGGCTCGTTACAGCTATAAGACCTCAATCTCGAACCCAGGTAGTGAGAGTAGTAAAGTATATAATTACTTTATTTCAAGAAACATATCGTTTGATATGGGATATTCATAAAGGACGGAGTGATATTTTGTGGGAGTGAAGGGAGGAATGTGCGGATGAAATTATTTGTTAGATAGATGGCCTGGGGATAATGAGTGTTTATTCTTTCCCTGACCCGACTTCAATGCTGAGATATAATAAATATTAAATCTTCCCCGTTCGCAATATTGATAGGGCAGTTCGAAACCACGACCCACGTCAGTCTTTCACATTTTCTTCACCGAAGAACAGTATTTTGGTTCAATATATTTGTAATGCGTCCTTCGCACAAAAATCCCGACTCCGAGATTCTTTTAAATGTCCCTTCTAATTTAGGTATCCGAAGATTTTTCTAGTTGGTTAACCTCCTGATATGCACTTAGGACGCACTGAAATTTCTACGTAAATCTGTGTATTGAACATACAGTACATTATTTTCTGAAATTTATAAACGAAGCAGATGATAGAATATTTTACAACATAATTGCCTGAGAAATTAAATTGATCGTAAAAATTGTGAAGTTAATCAACCGTAACTACATTATTAACAATAATAATGTTCAGTAAATTTACTCAAAAGAAAAGTTTATGTATATTAATGTACTATTATCAAATTTCCACCATTCCTCACAGAAATAAAATACTGCTTAAATTTTAATGTTACATAGTCCATAAAATTATAAATTAAACATTAAATTAGTCAGCCATTAAAATACATTGAATCTAGGGAAAATCTCAGAAGGTCTACGGTTAAAAATAAAAAAAATTACACTTTATACAAGGAAAATATTCAAAGGTTTGACTAGGGGATTGCCCTTATATACAGTGTAATTTCTTGATTGATTTAATAAATATTCAAATTACAGATCTTAGTTAAGAAGTAAAATATTAATTCACGATTTTTCTAAGGTATTCAATCACTTTGCAAGCAAAAAGTGAATTTATTATTTCAATGTTCTCAACTTCCTACCATTCGTCAGAAAAACCGAACACTACAAGACCTAACCTAAATTAACCTAAACTAACCTAACCTAACATAAACTAAGTTAACCTAACCTAACCTAACGTACCCTAACCTAACCTAAACTACACTACCCTAACCTAACCTAACTTAACCTAACCTACCCTAGCCAAACATAACCTAACCTATGTAACCAAATTACACAAATTATTCCCAAAGTTACCCCAGTGATTTCACATTAAACACTGGTTCGCGTAAAGCAAATAAGGCTGGTGGTGTTTTTTTTAAATAAAATGTCACACATCTGTTGTTTTAATTGTTCAATTTTATGAGACGAATGGACGAAATATAATGTTCCTTCCTTTGTGTATAACACGAAGCTAATATCTAAGTGTGAACGCCAGTTTTTAAACTGATAACGTCAGTTAATTATCAGGGAATAAAGTACACCACAATGTTTATATGAAACCATTCTTTACAAGAAAAGTAATTAAATAGTTTGGTTTTTAAGTCTAGTGCCATTGTCGTAGCGTGTATTGGTTTTGGGTAATTGATTTTCGGACAAAAAATTCCTCAGTGTAATGTGACAAATATAATCAAGAAATGTCTTATTATTAGCATTCAAGTCTTTTCAACATCTGACGGCATTGAAAATTTAGTACACACTGAACAAACTGCCAACCTATCTATTCTGATCTCATGTTTGTTGCGAAATCTTCCTGATATTTGTTAATTAATTTTGTAAGTACATTTTGTATGGAACAGTTATTCTTTACAGAAACTGTCGTGTTCATACCTAAAACTATTATACCACTTTCATTTGCTTTTTAGTCTGTATTATCTCATATGGTTAGAGGTTCATGTACGATAATTCAAGTGATACATAATTTTACATTACACCAGTGTAATTTTGCTTCACCTGTTGGTCTGGCATACAACTTTGAAGAGAAACACGAAAGCTTGTATGTCTCACTTCTGCCAGAAACAAGATACTACCCGTAAGTATTCCGTTTGTTCTGATATGTGATATCGTGAAATCTGGTAAAAAATTATCGGAATTTTGGAGTGGTGTACTGCCCCCAACTTCGACAACTACTCTCCTGAAGGTGGTGGAAGTACGTTTCTCCGAAACGTCGCAATAATTCTGCCAGACTACATGGTATTACATCCCATAAGGCGGTAGTCTTTGTAGTCATCTCCACAATAACCTGATGTGTCATAAATACGCCTAATATTTTGATATGAAATATAAAGCGTATTAAGGAAAGAGAGAAGGGACTTGTTTTTGGAAGTGGAAGTTCATGGTCACTCTCGACAATAATATTCTAGATACTTCCAAAACCCACATTTCTAGAAGGTGTGTTAATAAATGATTTTCCCTAGCCTATAAATTTCCGTGATATTCAGTACTTTCATTTTTCGGTAGCTGTGAATAAGTAGTGAGCTGGAGGTTAGGAAACAGTATCAGATTAGGATCTAAAACAGGTTCGCAGCTTTGGAGAACTGAAGAGATAGCGATGACATAAATAGGGCTTGGCAAAACAATAAACAGAATTTCAAAATCTCATCTAATGAGAGCTTAGGTCTGTATGAACTGAAGCAGCATGAACAATGGTTTGATGTAGAATGTTTAGGTTTTTTAGATCATTGGAAGCCGGCTAAATTGGAAGGTTACTGGATCCAAAACCAAAGAAATATAGATAATCCAAATAATGTCAGACGTGAAGCTAGTAAACATTCCAGGAACAAAAAGAAAAAAAATTTGAAAGCTAAAATCTATGAACTTGAAACTAACAGTAACATTAAAACTATAAGAGACTCTTATAGGGAAATAAGTTATTTTAAGAAGGGTTACAAGCCTAGAGCTAATATAGTATGGGATGAGAAAGTTGATATGCTTACAGATTCCCACAGTATTTTGGTTAGGTGAAGGAATCATTTCTGTCAGCTCTTTGATGTACATGGGGTTAGTGACGTTAGGCAGAAAGAAATACACACAGAAGAAACACTAGTGCCCGAGCCAAGTGCCTTTGAGATTGAAATGGCTATTGGAAAGGTAAAAAGTCACAAATAACCACGTATTGATCAAATCCCAGCAGAATGTATTACAATAGAGGGTAGAACAATTCGCTTTGAGATTCATAAACAATTAATTCGATTTGGAATAAGGAGAAATTGTCTGAGGATTGGAAGGAGTCGGTCATTGTACCGATTTATAAGAAGGGCGATAAAACAGACCATAGTAATTATAGAGGCATTTCAATTTTGCCAATTACGTACAAAATTTTATCCAACATCCAGCTGTCAAGGTTAACTCCATATGCAGAGGAAATTATTGGGGATGATTACTGTGGATTTTGACGTAACAGGTCAACTACTGACCATATATTCTGCATTCTTTAAATACTGGAGAAAAAACTGGAATGCAATGAAGCAGTGCATATGCTATTTATAGACATCAAGAAAGACTTGATTCAGTTAGGAGAGAGGTCTTGTATAATGTTCTCATTGAGATTGGTATCCTCATGAAACTAGTATGGCTCTTAAAAATGTTTCTGCATGAAACCTATAGCAGAGTCAGAGTAGGCAAGCATTTTTCTGACAAGTTTCCTATTAGGAATGGTTTGAAACAAGGAGATGTTTTAGCGCTATTGCTTTTCAACTTTGCTTTAAAGTATGCCAATAGAAAAGTTCAGGTAAACTTGTATGGTTTGAAATTAAATGGCACACATCAACTTTTGGTTTGTTCTGATGAAGTTAATACGAATATGATGGGTGGCTTCCAGTATTTAAAGAATGCAGAATATATGGTCAGTAGTTGACCTGTTACGTCAAAATCCACAGTAATCATCCCCAATAATTTCCTCTGCATATGGATATATATATATAAAAAAAAAAGAAACCTTGTTAGTCGGTAGCAAGTAGATTGGTCCAGAAGTGAATGCTGATAAAACAAAGTGTAGGGTCGTGTCTCGAGATCAGAATGTGGGAGGAAGTCACAATATAAAGATTGATAATAGCTCCTTTGAAAGGGTGGAAACTTTAAAATATTTGGGAACAATCTTAACACATCAAAATTCTATTCAGGAAGAAATTAAGAGCAGATTGAAATCAGGGAATGCTTGCTATTATTCGGTGCAGATTCCAGTTTGCTATTCAAAAATTTAAAGATTACGATATATAGAACTATTATTTTGCCTGTTGTTTTGTATAGGTGTGAAACTTGGCCGCTCACAAAGAGGGAGGAAAGTGGGTTGAAAGTGACTGAGAATAGGGTGCTGAGGAGAATATTTGGGCCTAAGAGAGACGAGGTAACAGGGGAGTGGAGAAAACTACATAATGAGGAGCTTAATAATCTGTACTGCTCACCCAGTATTGTTCGGGTGATCATATCGAGAATAATGAGGTAGAATGGGTACGTAGCAGGTATGGGGGAAAGTTGAAGTGTGTACAAGGTTTTGGTGGGGAAACCTGAGGGACAGAGACCACTTGGAAGACCCCTGGTATAGATGGAAGGATAATAATAAGATGGATCTTCAGGAAATGGAATGTGGGGGCTTGGATTGGATCGATCTGTCTCATGATAGGTACAGGTGGCTGGCACTTGTGAAAGCGGTAATGAACATTCGGATTCCATAAAATGTGGGGAATTTCACGACTAGATGAGAAGCGATTAGCTTATCAAAAAAGATTCTGCCCCATGGAGTGAGTAAGTAAGGACAGATTGCAAGGGTAATACCCAACAGACAGCGTAACTGTCGGTAAGTCAGATGAAATTCACGGGATAAATTGATGTGCAGTGGCAACGACATTCGGAAGTTGGTGCTGCGAATAAGTTCGTAGCATTATTCGGTTTTTGTGGGAGAAATAAATTTCATCCTTAGAAATTCGCAGCCAGTTTATAGAGATATAATATGGTGCTAACGTAATAAGAGTTCAGTATCTCAAAAAATTTTGCAGGAAGTTCTAACATTGTCGATCGGAAATCCGTGATGATGATCGCGCTGTTCGGTCTGTTTTTCAAGGACGGTTGTGAACGTAGCACGAGTGGAGGAACGGGTTTTTAAAGCTAAGCTTTCACGTATCAATATCTATACTCTGCAGTAACTCGTACGAGGTTGCAGGCTTGAGCCTACACCCCGGACACTACTCCAGCCTAACTGCACCTAACCTCCAACATACAGCAAACCAAGAACGATAGACCAATGTGGTAATCAACATCATAGTCGCGAGCTCCTTATGATGGGCATAGTAATGCTCGAAACGTGTTGAGCCTATAAGAAGTACAATAACATAAACAGGGGCATCTAGTTGGTTTTTTATTCTTCAGTTATTACAATGATGCACGGTCCAATAAACATCAGATCCATACTGGTTTTGAGGATCACCAAACTTCCTATCCGGCCGGCATCAGGGGCGCTTTCTCCGGGTACAAAACAGAAGAGGCATGAAACTGGCCACTCACATTCAATTACTACTGAGATTTTGAATTAGTTGAGTTATGCCTCCATTTCGTTATATATCTTTTTGTTGAATTTGACTTTATCATTGTTCTTAAGTGAGCGGTTTCGCGTTGCTGTTATATGCTTATGAGTCACGAAACGAATGATCCTTTACAGGTCTGTGAGAGTTGTTGATTCATCACTGAAATATCACACTGGATATAGCCCATTTTCTGAGGAGGGCCTACGTTTGATATTCGAAGGCTTAACTTCCCTCTGTGCTTCATGGTATGTTACAGGGTGAACGTCATCAGCTGAAAGTAATTTTCAAAGCATATTCTGCTAATCCATTAAACCGAACTAATCCAGTTGGGGAAAGTGATCAGCTCGATCTAGTGTACCCTAGAAAATACGTTGTGCTACACCAATTTCACTGGCAGAAGCAGGCACAGCACGTTTCTGCAGCATTCTGTGTATCAAACACATCTCCGGCAGTAGCCAGTGTCCAGCGACAAATCAAACACGTTTTCGGCATTGGCCAGTGTCCAGCGATATATTAGACACATCTGTAGCAGTGGCCAACGGTATATCAGACACATCTCTAGCAATGGCCAGTGTCCAGCGGTATATCAGACACATCTGTAGTAGTGACCAGTGTCCTAGAGTATATCAGACACTTCTTCGGCATTGGCCAGTGTCCAGCGATATATCAGACACATCTGGCAGTGACCAGTGTCCAACCATGTATCAATCACATTTCTGGCAGTGACCAGTGTCCAACATCACACACGTCTTCGGCATTGGCCAGTGTCCAGCGATATATCAGACACATCCCTAGCAGTGGCCAGTGTCAAACCATGTATCAATCACATTTCTGGCAGTGACCAGTGTCCAACATCACACACTTCTTCGGCATTGGCCAGTGTCCAGCGATATATCAGACACATCTGGCAGTGACCAGTGTCCAACCATGTATCAATCACATTTCTGGCAGTGACCAGTGTCCAACATCACACGCGTCTTCGGCATTGGCCAGTGTCCAGCGATATATCAGACACATCCCTGGCAGTGGCCAGTGTCAAACCATGTATCAATCACATTTCTGGCAGTTGCCAGTGTCCAACGTTGTATCAGACACATCTCCGGCATTGACCAGTGTCCAGCGATATATCAGACACATCTCTTGAAGTGGCCATTGTCCAGCTGTATATCAGACACATCTCTAGCAGCGGCCAGTGTCCAACGATGTATCAGTCACATTTCCGGCAATGGCAAGTGCCCAGCAGTACAGCCCCTGTGGTGAGTATATTCCTTTTGCGTTGCAAGTTACTCGGAGCACAGGAGGTACGGTAGCTTGGCTGCTTTTATGCTCCTCCTCCCACCACGGCCTTGGCCAAGTTTTCACGCAGTAGACTTGGTGGTTGTTGACAAAGTAAGACGAGGCACGAATAGCCATGTTGACGTTGGGATCTAACACGGAGCAAGGTCTTCCTCTCTGAGTGCTTGCTATGTGCGAGGGGTGTTTATATTTCGGCAGACGAGCGGTCATTTTTATCGGCTTTGGTTTTTAGGTTGGGCAGGTCTCTGGTCTAGTGAAAGAACAGGGAAAAGAGGCGTCGCGTGTTCGAACTCCGGATACGACGATATGGTAGCATTTTGTTTTTGATACTTCTCTTCCATTAATGTCCTATCTTTACTCTAATACTCACGAACACCTGAATGAGGATGTGAGTTTTTTGGATTCTCGCAACGATGTTGTTAATTTTTTCTGTCTTCTGGGATATGACGCTGCTTCATGGGTATTCGGTTCCTTGCTTCCCGTGCCCCTTGTTTTAAGACATTTGTTTACCCTACAGCTGTGGGATGTCCGCCATATTCGGTGACATTAACTGCTTTAAAATGAAGTGACATGGATTGAAGTCTTATGGATTAACTTTCTGATCAGTAGCAACAGAAATATTGCGAAAATGCCGTACTTAATACAAAGTTCTCTGTATGTGTTTTGTCTTCACAAAATGAAATATTATGTTTTTATTTACTGTGGTTAGTTTTGCGACGCTAGCAGCATCTTACGTTACAAAGCGCCGAGTGCCATAATTGTTGGTAAATGATAAACTAGAAAATTAGTCGATAGGACGGCAGCCTGATCCAGAAGCAGTGTACGTACAGTACAATATTAACAAACGTCTAGCGGCACTGAAATGAAACAAAGATAAACAGAATCAAGATAAACAATAAAGACAATGTTTAGTCAACACAGCTCTCTTTAGTTATAAAAGTTTGTGACTTCAGAAAATTCTACATGTTTCGACCTGTAATGGACATTATCGTATTTATTTATTTGAGCCTGATAATTAGACTTAGGGGATGAAACATGTAACATTTTATAAAGTCAGATTTTTTTAAATAATAAAAGATAGTTGTGTTGACTAAGGTTGTCTATATTATTTAGTTCACGAAAAGCAACGGAATGTCGTCGCTGCAGGCCCCGTCAGTATGGCCGGGTTTGCGAACAAATTTACACTTCTCCGATTTTTAAAAGAACACTATGACCTTAACTCTACATTAGCCTGCTCGATATATGCCCTTAGATTAACATTAATAAACGTTTGACCTTCACGTTTCGTCACCTGGCTTTAAAATTTCGCTACAAAAAATAGGCCTAACTAATAAATCTTAGTAATTAACCGACCTAATGCACAAAATCTTGTTTTATAATACGTTTATTATATGCCTCTACATGTTTCAAGCACTGTTGTGCTCATCAACAGGAGGTCAAAATTGTATTATACAGCATCTGGTACCATCACACTCTGCAGGTGGCCGTCTGGTGCACGGGTTGAGAAAGGACTCTCCCAACCTGTGCACCGGACGGCCACCTACAGAGTGTGATGATACCAGATGCTGTATAATATAATTTTGACCTCATGTTGATGAGCACAACAGTGCTCGAAACATGTAGAGGCATATAATAAACGTATTATAATACAAGATTTTGTGCTTTAAGTTGGTTAATTACTGAGATAAATATACCGAGATGCACGGTCAGCAAAACATTTAACTAATAAGTCCTTCGAAAAAGTGGTAACCCTCTAAACATCAGGCGATTCAATTCGTGGAATACCTTCTGTCACTCAGCTGTGGGCTACTGTATTGTGTTTCCGACTGCTGTTTAAAATCTTAAATATTGAAATCTTACCCTTATTTTATGGGACTTAAGCGTGGTATGACAAACATAGGGAAGATCATTGACCGAGTGTGTTTGAGAAGCGTGTGCTGAAGAAATTGTTTGGGTGGTGGGGGGAGGGAGTGACAGGTTATTTGAGGAGAATGCATGATTGTGAGCTTCATGATTTGTACAGTTCACCAAATATTGCTAAGTTGATCATAGCGGCAAGTATGCAACCTGAAAAGTACCTAAATTTTGTACAGAATTTTGGTTCTAGCCGTAAGAAATAAGACAACTTTGAAAATCCAGGCTTGGATGTGAAGATAATATTTAAATGAATTGGGATGGTATAGGGTTCAAAGATGTGGACTGGATTCTTTCGGCTCAGGCTGTGGAGCAATGAAGGACAGTAGCTGGCACAAGAATCTTCTAGACCAGGGGTCCAATTGTGTGCCTCGCTGGTTCAAATTGAGCTGCGACCAGTTCCCAGGGATCCGTGGATAAATTTTTGTAATAAATACTATGAAATTCGCTTATTTCCGCCTGTCCAGAAAGGCCCTGGGGCCCACCCAGCCTCCCGTAAAATGGGTACCGGGTCTTTCCCGGGGGTAAAGCGGCCGGGGGGTGCTGCTGACCACTCATCACTTTACCTTCACCTTTTTTCAATTTTAAAATTTTACTTGTAGATGTGAGTTGCCGAATTTGAATCTTCTCACGGAACTGGAATTTATAATGAATATGAACTCTAAAATAACAGATCCCGTAATTTAAAGTTCAGCTTCGACGCAACGGTTGGACTTCAAGAGCGATGACACACGTAACTGCCTAAATAGGAATGTCGTGAGTAATGACCCACTGTGTTATTCACACATTTGGGTTAGGTACGTGGATTGTGGTCGTTGGCCGGTATAGCATCGTCTGTACAGCGACTATCTACGGCTGGACGGCTGCGGGTCTCTTTCCCGGGGAAAAGTGGCTGAGGCGTGTCGTTGACCACCAACCCCCAGCTAGCACAGAGGATAAGGAAAGAGTAGAGCTATACCTCTACTCCCCCTCCGGACCTTCATGGACAGTTCTAGGGTAAACTTTACTTTTTACATAGATTATGATCCTTTAAAACGAATTTTATTCAAACTGCAGCTAACGAAGTTTTGCATGATGATTTCGATAGTGTGTGGAAGCTTATGGTGGTTGCCTATTTTATGATACGCCTTACTGTCACAGTATTTTACCTTCAGAATAGATAAAACACACGACTATTCTTGGTTGAGTGAGTCCGTCTGTGGTGTGATAACCGAACCAAGAATTGACCAAAGAGTATTACAGAAGAGTGAAGATGCACCAGACACGTTACTGATACGGCAGCTTCTCTGTCGCCTGTGTTCTGCTGTTCAGTTTACAAGACATGTGCAGGAACTGGCACTTGAATCCTCATTCATAGATCATCATATTTTATCTTCTGTCTTGTAAAGGTTTCTTTTAACGCGCAGTCTTATAATGAAACCAACTAGATGCACTAATTTCTGAAATTTATTTTTAGAATAAAACTGTACATATTTCGAATAGTTCCTCTGTATATCATCAGGAGTTATTCACTGTAAACACAGCAATGGTATATGTCATACAGGTCTGCTGTCAGCTTGCGAGCAGGATCAGGACGGAACAGCAGTTCCGTCCTAATCCTGCTCGCAAGCTGTCAGCAAACCCGTATGACATACACCATTGCTGTGTGTACAGTGAGAAACTCCTGATGATGGACAGAGGAACTGTCCGAAACATGTAGAGTTTTATTCCGAAAAAATGAGAAATTAGTTTATCTAGTTGGTTTCATTATAAGAATTTGTCACGATACACGTTCACCTGAACGTCAAATTTAACGCACATATATGAAAATAAGATTTAATAGGTTCATATTTGGAGACAGGTCAGGCCAGATGATGGACTAGCTTTTCCTTTCAAAATTTCAGGACTAAAATTTCATCTGAAGTATGTGGAACTCTCACCTTCCACTGGGGATGTTTACCTTCTTGAACATATAATGTCTATATTGCTCTTTCAGGTACATTATAGAGCCACGTTGACATATTACAGGCAGACTTCAACTGTCATTGTCTTTCCTGCAGACCGTCTGGGTTGATTGTTTGGCAGCACTGTCAGTAGCCCGGGTTAGCCTGTATAGCAGCGAATGGTAGGTTAATTACTCTACCTTTCTTCCCTTCCTTCTTTCCTTATTTCTTTCTTTCCTTCCTTCTTTCCTTCCTTCTTTCTTTCTTTCCTTCTTTCTTTCCTTCCTTCCTTCCTTCTTTCTTTCTTTTCTTCCTTCCTTCTTTCTTTTTTTCTTTCGTTCTCGGTCTGACTTCTACCTACCAATTGTAGATGTAGAGGGTTTTTCGTTGCATCTGATCACACTCAATGACACCTACACACCCACCCACCCACACACACACACACACACACACACACACACACTCGGTTGGACTCCTCTGGACGAGGTTTCGACCTTTCGCAGAGACCTTTACCCGACAACACACAACATTCAAACAGAAAGACATCAATGCCCCCAACGGGATTCGAAACCGCAATCCTAAAATTCGAGCGGACGTAGACCAATACGTTAAATCGCGCGGCGACAGGGATCGGCAAATTAGTGTGTCACGAATTGTAGGGCGTTCGTGACCTGATTGCACCTACTGTGTCGGCAGCTGTCTGGAAGGAGTGAGACAAAACACGGAAACTTTACAGCTGGTGTGCAGGCCTACATTTAAACACGGTATTCACTCTTATAAAGCAAGAGTTTCTTTCGGACTGCTCTTCTTATATTTTCGATTTTTTAATCGTGTTTTATGTAATTAAGGCTCTAGGCTTCGGAAGCCTTCTCTGCGTCCGACCGTAGGTGCAAACCTATCTGATAAACCCTCAGAAAGAGGGGATGAACTTCTGCCGTTCTTTTTGATGTTATCATGCTAATGCCACATTTTCGTCACGTTAATGTGACAGGTAGGATGTGCAGCACATGCTTGTAGACTAGCGTCGTAGCCGCTTTGAATCATGCTTGTTCTGAAAGGTCAGACATTTATTCAACGTCAGAACTACTTCCCTGTTTTTAAGTTCTTACACTTAATGATGTCATTGCTAAACTGAAGGGAGATACGAGATTGGGTAACAGTAAATGGTGGAAATAATTTTAAATAAAGAAAAGATAAACCGAAAAATCACAAATAAACGTCTAATGCTGAATTTAAACCGCTATCGAGTTTAAGAACAAACTGTGAAGTGTTCATAAAGAAACCGAGGGCGTATTTTCTTTCGTTACGGAAACTCTAATGTACGGACAGCCAGTAGGGTTTAGAACACTCAGGTGTTGGTAATTATTGTCATCCTGAATTCAAAATATTGTACACTGGGCCAAGTGCTTTAGCATATTTGGAGTGATAGAAGCTCACCTCTCCAGCCTGCACTACACTGTTATGATGGACGTTGCGTGTATTCCGTTACTTCTTGCGCAGTGCGGATTAGATGTAGAGAGTGCCAGCTTTGATATACGTCATTTAATGTGGATATTTTCTGTTACATAAATGTTTCTCCTTTAAAAATGACTGGTAGGAAATTTGCAATCGTGTATAAACTCTGCTAACTTTTGAAAGGAAAATATTTAGAAGAAAATATGGTCCTAAATATGAAAACGGGGAATGGAAAAGTCGGAAGAATCGAGAACTAAAAGAGATGAGCAAAGGAGAAAATATAGTAAAATGGATAAAAGGGCAAAGGATAAGCTGGTTAGGTCACCTAGAGAGAATGGAGGAGGATAGGATGCCCAAAAAGATCTTCACTCAAAAACTGGAAGGGACGAGAAGAAGGGGAGACTCAGGAAAAGATGGAAAGAGGAAGTAGAAAGAGATCTTCAAGTGCTGAGAGTGAGAAGATGAAGAGAGTTGGTGGCAGATAGGAAAAAATGGAAGGACGTTGTTCGACAGGCCAAAGCCCACAGTGGGCTGTAGTGCCAATGGAAGAAGAAGAAGAAGAAGAAGAAGAAGAAGTATAATTGTGTACTGTATTTATTTAATTTCGTCTTATGGAAAAAAGGTTTTATAAACATGTTGCATTCGGTAGCTTAGCACCCGGTAGAGCTACGATTTAATACAGAGTAATGCTGCAGGTTTTAGATTCGAATGTGTCTATTTAAATATTTAAAAACTCTTTCCAAACTAGTTTATTTATTGTCTGTGGGGCTTTTAACATGAACGATGGTATGAAAGATATTTTGAATCGTAAAGTAGATCGAATTGTTGTACGTTTTACATTTTTATCTTAAAATGTCTTGGGCTTTACGAAAGCGAATCCCTTACCTCTCCACCCCGACTTACCCCCCCACAACAGACTCAAAAACTGACACCACTGAATAGCTTCACCATGGCGGGTCTGCCTTGTGTTATTAACTGATGGCTATGTTACGATACTTCTCAGCGTTCTTTTGAGTCCCTGTACGCCACAATATATACAGTCTCTAATTGAACGTTAGACCTTTTGTAACTTCAGGCAGAATGTACAAAAACTGCGCAACTTACATGAAAAAGATGCAGGGCGTATCGCAGCTACAAGAGGAAAACCATCATATTATTTTGTGAAATTTGTTTCTGTAACTCCCAATTGCTGAGTCCTGAAAAATTCCTGCCAACAACAAAAGACTTGAGAACTAGAGAAATATCATCCTACACACTGACGCATAGTGAGCTAGAGGACGTAATTTGTTTAACGGCGACCGTGTGACTTCGCAAGCACGAGTGCTATAAAGATAATTATAATTAAATCAAAATAAATATAAATATAATTAATCAGAACTACGAAGCCCACTGTATTCTGGGATATAATGACTCGTACATAAATTAACTAATGTTTTGAAGTGTTCTGCTGCCTCAGTCTTCATAACATTCTCAATTCCTAAGCTCGGTGATAGCAGTTATGTCTGAACATTTCGTAATCTTCTATTAGAATTCACGGCTTCTCATTCAAGACGGTAAAATCTTCGTGCCCACTGTCGTGATAACTCCAATATATCGCGCAACTCAGTTATTTCGCAAACATTTACCAGCTGTTAAAGAAGGTTTCTGTAAATTTCCATCTGTAGCTGTCGGTACGCCAAAGAACATGTCGTAGACCAGTCTGTACTCAGCTCCGCCTGTTCCAATAGCTGTGTCTTTGCGTAAGGCGGGTCTTATAATTGGAAAATGTGATATGTGGCAGTATTATGACTTCTATCCGTGGTAAACCTCAGTGCCCTTAGTGCGTGCGGTGACCGAGCGAAAGGACATCCGTCTGGTGACAAGGATGAGAGAGGAAGAACGGACGGACAGACGGAAGTAAGAACAGCAAGAATAAAAAGAGCATGGTGGTTGGTGTAGGAAGAGGAGTGTCGGGAGGAGAAGGAGAGACAGGGGCCAGGTTGCACGGTTCCCACGATGCTTTCAACAACCGTCCCTCCTGTCCTCCTGCGCTCTCATCCCCCTTACCTCAAATTCGGGGAGAAGTACGGGGAGCTAATCTGGGCTCCTGACAGCACTCGCGCATTCTTGGTATGTCGATTGTCGTCGATTGGTTGGGTGGGGGGATCCACGACACGTCCAGAAGAAGTAGACATTTTGTGCCACTGCTGCAGGGACATATCCGAACCTCATTGTCGACCAATTGCCACTTCCAGCAACACAGATATCACATGTCCAGCACTGCTGCAGCTTTGCCTTTGACCAGTAACGCAGAATTTATATTGAAATTCCTTTTGTGATATAAAAAGCATCACAATTCCTATGTGTCCACCATTAAAAAATCTGAACCCAAATTTGAATTTGATTCGTACAAAAACTTACTTCAAGATCACGACACATTGCTGGCTGAAATCTTTTTGTTGGCTTATTGAGGGGGGTGGGGGAGGTCAGAAATTTGCCCCCTAATATTTAGGCACATCCTGACAGCACTGCCGTCTTCTATGTCATGCCTATATATGGGATAATCTAGTACAGACCTGTTCAATGTTTTATGTAATGTTGGAAAAATTCGGCAAATTTTGGTCTGCATGCGGGCAACATTACATTCAACACACAGAATGAAGAATGAGCAACTAGACATGTAAGTGAATGTATGTACCATTGTACCACTTTATTTTAATATATGTAATGTATAATGAAAATTTCCTGGTAACGCGAAAAGTGTATAGAAACTGCAGTTCACCACAAAAGCTAGGGTGTCGCTATTTAACACATTTCTTTTTAATAAAATGAATTAATAATATAATGTATGTCTCCATTAATAAGCAGCTCAAAATTCTGAAAAATTCCGTCGGCGTTTTGTGTCGGCTTCGTGAGGGAAAGCGTTAAAAATAGTTTCCTTTTTCTTTTCAAATATCTCAACAGGCAGCATAGCACTGTGTCGCGGGTCACGTGTTGCTCGCGAGCTACGGGTTTATCGGGCCTGATCTGGTAGATGGATACAACAGGTCTGCTGCCTCCATCTTCAGCCTCAGTAGCACGTCAAAATAGACAACGGTACCTCCGCAGTCCGTTATAAGTGACGAATATTTCCCATCATGACATTTTCACCGCCCCACAAAATATCGTAGGAAGTACAGAGCAAATCATGTGGAATGCAACGCTACAAACCATTCTTCTCCGTAACGCCTGCAGGGTATACGTACAGTGAGCTGCAGCATTGAGGTGCAGGAGTAGTTGCCTGTATGTCGCGGCGCAGTATTGCAAGGCAGTGACTGGATAGAATATTTCTTTTGCCACCGCCACCGCCACCGCCGCCGTCGTCGTCGTCGTCGTCGTCGTCGTCGTCGTTGTTGTTGTTGTTGTTGTTGTTGTTGTTGTTGTTGTTGTTGTTGTTGTTGTTGTTGTTGTTGTTGTTGTTGTTGTTGTTGTTGTTGTTGTTGTTGTTGTTGTTGTTGTTGTTGT
>Ga0123353_10006039_pt1 | contig 16045 bp, 9 predicted proteins | sample TergutLab28metaG_3_FD_92763 | JGI IMG/M metagenome (GOLD analysis project Ga0123353, IMG submission 92763) | Labiotermes labralis P3 segment gut microbial communities from Petit-Saut dam, French Guiana - Lab288 P3 | ecosystem: Host-associated > Arthropoda: Insects > Digestive system > Gut ... | reverse complement strand
CCGGACCTCAACCCCATCGAGCACATCTGGGCGACGCTCAAGAGGGCGCTGCAGAACGGGCTCCAGGAGGCAAAGGACAAAATCGTTTTTATCGGGAATGCCTGTCTTTCGTTATACATATAACCTGCCAATGTCAAGTTAAAACACTATAGTAGAACGTTTTAACCCAGATTACGCATTAGGGTTGAAAGCCCTCTTGCTATGATATGGAGTGCGGCGGCTTGTCGCCGCTTTTAACCGCAGGGGGTTTCCCCCCTACGGGGGGCGCATATATTCCCCTGCGCCGCCAACGGGGGCCGTATGCGTCCCCGAAGGGGAGAACCCTCCGTTGAGAAAGCGGCGGTCATATGCGCCCCCCAAAGGGGGAAACCCGCCGCACTCCATATCCAAATACCACCGTTTTTCCTAATGCGTAATCTGGGCTAATCCTGTCAATCCTGTCAAAAAAAAATAAAAAATAAAAAAATCCCTTGCACCCAACTTTAGGCTTTCATGTCGCCCCTCGTTAGGCTAAACTGTACCCCATGAATGAAATTCCTCCAAAGCATACGCCAGACGATATGCCCCCCAGCGGCGGCAATCTCGTCTCCGTCTATCAGGCGGCCTCGGGCGCAAATTCGGAATCGTTTCCCGTCCTGAAAGCGTTTCAGGACTACATCGAGGCCGAACGGGCGCAGGCCCGCAAACGGGTCGTGTCGCTGTCTATTTTCTTCGCGGTCATCATCTGCGTAGTCGTCGGCGGGTTCCTCGCGACGGGTATCTACCTGTTGCGCGACAGGGCCCAGCTTCAGGACAAGCTCTTCGACCTCGCCTTTGCCCCGCGCACGCCTGCGGAAACGCCGCAGCCGGTTTATGTCACGCCACCCGCGCCCGCGCCGCAGGCCGGCCTCGACGGGGAAACCGTCAAGGAGCTCTCCAAGGAGGTCATCGCCGCCGTGCAGGCCGGCATCGGCAAGCAGATTGACGGGGTCAGCGAAATCAGCCAGCAGGTTCACGAGAAAGTCAGTGCGCAGGAGACCGAGATGGAGAAACTCCGCCAGGCGCTCAGCGAGATGAAAGAGCAGAACGAGCAGCTGAAGGGTGACGTTGAAACCATGCTCGCGGATGCGGCCCAGCCGCCTCCGCAACCCGAGGTCGCGCCAGCCGTAGCACCCGCGGCCGAGGCGACGGCCGTTGCTGAAGTCGCGACCGCACCCGCACCTGCGCCTGTTGCCGCGCCGCCTGCCGCGCCCGTCCTGAAAGAACCCCCGGTCACGCCCGACGGCGTGAAGCCGCCCGACGCCCCGAAAGGGATGATGGCCACGACCCTGCCGCTGAACTCGAAAAGCAACGCCACAATCCCTTGGCGGGTTATTATCCCAGAGTAACTTTTTTATGACACGCCAAGTCCTGTTTGTCTGCACCGGGAACATCTGCCGCAGTCCGATGGCGGAGGCGCTGTTGCGCGCCGCGCTGCCCCCTCATTCGGGATGGCGCGTGGCCTCTGCCGGAACGGGCACGATGGAGGGTTTCGGCGCCTCGGCGCACGCCCTCGACGTGATGGCGGAAATGGGGATTGACCTGAAAACGCACCGCAGCCAGCAGGTCACGCGCGAGGTGATTGACCAGTCCGCCGTCATCATCACGATGACTTCCGGGCACACGGGAATGCTCTGCGACCGCTTCCCCGATTGCCGCGACCGCATTCACCTGATGCGCTCCTTCGACCCGGACGCGTCCCCCCAAAGCGACGTGAGCGACCCCTTCGGCGGCACGCGCTCCGAATACCACGCCTGCCGTACCCTCTTGCAGAAATCCATTCCTGGCCTGCTCAAATTCCTTGCGGAACCGTGAGTGCGCCGCCGTTCCGGCGGCCTTTTTTCGTTACCCGTTTTACCGGGGGCCGGCAGGGCCGCCCGTGGTCACTTGTTGTATCCCACGGGATGGTCGAGCAAGGGGATTTGCGTGTCGCTCAGCTTGAGGATTTCTTTCAGCTTCGGCACGTTGACCGAGGCGCGGCAACGGGTGCCGAGGCCTGCCCCCGCGCAAAAGAGGGAGATGTTCTGCGACACGATGCCGGCGTCGAACGCGGCGAGCTTGAGCTTGGCCGCATCGTCCTGCGTATTCTTGAAACGGGACACGTCGCTGATCAGGACTAGCAGCGCTGGGGGCAGCGGCACGCCCTGGGCCAGTTGCTGGGTGGTGGCCTGTGCGCGGAAGTCACCTGTGGCGACGGGCTTGAGAACGCTCGCCGCGGCATCGTAGAGATAGGCGCCGCCGGCAAGGAACACGTAGATGTCAATGTCTTGCGCGTTCATCCCTGACGGGGCCGTGCGCTTCTTGATGTCGGGGCGGTTGATGCCGTTTGCCGCCCAGAGCAAGTCGGACAGGTCTTGGGGCGCCAACGCGCGGTCGCTGTAGTTGGTGCAGGAGGCGCGTTTGCTGAACGCCTGCATGAGGCTTGCCGGACGGTTCAGGTCAGGCGCGTTGAGGGTGATGGGACTAAGCTCTTCCTGCGCGGAGGCCGCACAGGCTCCCATGACTGCCGTGGCCATCACGAGGACGGTTGACGCGTGTTTCATAACATTCCTTTCATTTCAAGGTTTATCCACTTGTGTCCGTACAGATTACCAAACGGCGGCGCCCTTGTCTATCGAAAATCGGCGCTCCGGGCTTTTTTGGCGGTTGTAAAAAAAAATGGACGGAAAATCTGCTTGCTTATCGTCCTTCCGTCGTTATACAATAGGGATGATTTAAATGTGTTAAAAGGAGATGCGTATGAAATGGGATGTTATCGTATGTGGATGTCTGATTGCTGGAATCGCCGGGGCGCTTGAATACAAGTGGCAGTATCCGGTCGCGGGCGTGGGGTATTGGGAGGACACGAATAACTGGGAAAAACAGAATGAGGGTGTGGGGGTTGACCTCCCCGGTCCAAACGATTGGGTTCTGTTTGACTGGATTGGCGACGTTCCCGAAGACACGGTTGTCCACGCCACGACAGGAGACGCGGTCAATCAAATCTCTGTGCGTGCAAGCATGAGGACGGTCACGTTTGACTTTGACCCCAATGTCATTATTGATGCTGGGAACGTGAATGTGTGGGGTGTTCAGAACGCTGTCCCGAACGACACCCGTTGGAATGCCGCTGTCCTCAAAAGCGGCACAATCCGCTCGTATGTTCATGTCACGGTCGGGACATGGGAACGGTCTCATGCCTCGCTGACTGTCACAGGCCCCGACACGATGTTGATAACAGAACCGAGAATACTGATGGGAGAGAATGGGCCCTACCCTGACGGGGGTTATGACATCAGCACCGAGGGCGGCGGTTTCAACTCTATGATTATCTCCAATCAGGCGCAGGTCATTTCGGTGCGAGGTTTCGGCGTGGGGAGCAACGAACCCGGCGACCCGGGGACAGGCTCGAACAGTTGGGCGCTGGTGACGGGCGAGGGGACATTCGTCAGTACCGCGACAGGCTCATTGCTGGTGGGGCATAAAGGCGCGGACAATCTGCTCATCGTCGAGAAAGGTGCGGTCATCGCGCCCGTACTCAGCGAATCGTGGCCGCGCGGGTTGCACATCGGCAGGCATGAAGGGTCAGACCGGAATCTCGTCCTGGTGCGCGACGGCGGCGCCATCACCAACGCCCGCACCCCTCAGTCGCTGATCGGCAATAGCGGTTCGTACAACCGCCTCTGCATCACGAACGCGGGTAGCCGCGTCATTCTGGGGCAGACGTGTATCGGCGGCGAGCGCGGCGGGACCACCTATACGAACGGCACCTACAATACCCTTGAGGTGGTTGACGGCGGAACGCTGGAAGCAAACAACCTTGTTATAGGCGGCGCGGAGGGTTCGGCCTATAACCGCCTCCTCGTTGACGGCGCGGGTTCGACCGTCACGGTCGGATACGAAATCCTGCTGGGGATGCGCGGGCACACCAACTACATTGACATCCTCAACGGGGGGAAACTGGAAAGCCTCTCACGCTACCTTGTCATTGGCCATGACCGCGAGGGCGGCCAGCGTTTCGCCTCGCACGGGAACATCTGCACGGTTTCGGGCGTAGGCTCCGAACTCGCGACCACGCAGGGGTATTACATTGGCGCGGACGGATGCACGGATAACGAGCTTCATATCAGCGAGGGTGCGGAGATCGGCGGCACGGGTCAGATGACCCTCGGCTCTGGCGATGGCGCGATGAACAACCGTGTCCGTATCACCAGCGGCGGCAAGTGTTGCACGTTATGGAGCATAAACATCGGAAACGGGCTGGATGCGAACGAGAACGAAATCTATATCACAGGGGAGGGCAGCACGCTCAAGACCACGGAGTATGATGTGACAATCGGTGTACACAGTCACTCCAACCGCGTCGTTGTGGCGGATGGCGGGCTTCTGCACGTCACACGAGGCTTCTACCTCGGCGGGTTTCCATCCCACGACTCCTCCCGCACGACATGGCCCTCCAACAACGTGTTGCGCGTGGAGAATGGCACCGTCGAAACGCCGAACTATAATGGATGGGAGGGCACGCCATCATTCCTCGTCCGCAATGCTGGGCGCGTTGAAATCGCGGGGACGAACAGTTGCATCGTGGCGAGGCGGTTGAAGATGGAGGATTCCAGTACACTGCGCTTCGAGCTTGGCGACACCGCGCCTGTCCAAACGCCGCTGGTGCTGAACCTCGCTGACAACTGGGCTAACTGGGTCGTGATTGACGAAACCGTGCGCCTTGAGATTGATGCCGAGCGGCTGATGCGTAACGGTGGCGGCAAGGGCATCAAGCTCATCTCATCCGCGTTTGAGGCGCCAGCCCTCACGAACCTCGTCAACAACGTCACGTTCGTGTCCGGGGAGGGGAGCGTTTACCTGAATCAGGAGCAGACCGCACTGCTGCTGAATGTCCGTTCGCTAAAAAACACCCTGCTGATTGTGAAGTGAGGGGCAGTTAGTTGTCCGGGCCCTGCCAGCCCCCGCCCAATGCTTTGTAGAGGCTCACGAGGTGTTGTGAAATCGTTCCGCGCGAGACGGTCAGGCCTTCCTGTAGCCCCATCTGCGAGCGTTGCGCGTCGAGGACGTTGTTGAAGTCCGTCAGCCCGCGCTTGTACAAATCCTCCGCGATCGTCACCGCCTTCTGCGCCGCCTCTGCGGCCGCGCTCAGGTTCTCGTAACGCGCATATTCGCGGTCATACGCCATCAGCACGTTCCGTACGTCCCGCACCGCGCCCAGCACCGTCTGCTCATACCCGGCCAACGCCTGCTCCTGCACCGCGTTCTGCGCCTTGATGTTGTTGCGGATAGACCCGCCCCTGAAAATCGGCCACGACACCTGCGGTCCGAAACTGTACAGGACGCTGTCGCCGCTCAGGAAATCCGCCGCCTTCACCGACCCCAGCCCGATAGACCCCAGCAACGAAAACTTCGGGTACAGGTCCGCCGTCGCCACGCCCACGTTCGCGCTCGCGACCGCCACCTGCCGTTCCGCCGCCCGCACGTCCGGGCGCATCCGTATGCACTCCGCCGGGATGGACTCCAGCGTCCAACGCGCCGCCGACGGGATATCCTGCTCCGCGCTCAACTGCTCCTGCAGCTCGCCTGGGAACGCCCCCGCCAGCAACGCCAGCGCGTTCGCGTAAGCCTCGAGGCTCGCCTCCAGCGGCGGGATCTGCGCGCGCGTGTTCTCCAGCATATAGAGCGACTGCTGCAACGGCAGCTCGCTCGTCAGCCCCGACTCCGCGCGAGAGCGGTTCAGATCGCACGTCTCTTGCTGAAGTTCCGCGTTCATGCGCACCACGCGCAGGCGCTGTTGCGCCGCGCGGTAGCACACATACGTGTTCACCACCTCCGCCGCCAGCGACACCCACACCGCGTCGCGCCCGGCCATCAGGGCCTCCATGCCGGCTTGCGCGGCCTCCACCCTGCGCCGCGTGCCGCCGAAAATGTCAATCTCCCATGTCGCGTCGAACCCCGCCTGAAACTGATTATCTGTCACCCGCACGAACGGCGAATTGTTCCGGCTCGTCTGGTAACGCTGGATTGACCCGCCGACCCCGACCATCGGGAAGAACCCCGCGTTCGCGATGCCGAGACGCGCGCGCGCCTCGCGGATTTTCGCCTCCGCGACGGTCATCTCGCGGTTCGCCGCCAGCGCGCGCGCGACCAGAGCGGTCAACTGCTCGTCCTCGAACACGCGCCACCAGTCCGCGAGCCGTTCCGCGACCTCGCGGCCGTCGCCGCCGTCATTCAGCGCGGCCGCGATTTCTGGGCCTTGCGCAAACGGGCTCGCCGCATAGTCCGGCCCGACCGACGGCCAGTTGCTGCAACCGGCGATCAGGCTAGACAACACACACACCACGGGAATCATGAACAGAACGTTTCTCATTTGACACCAAACCTGTATTCCGTCACGGACTTATAAATCATCCCCGGACGCAAAATGGTCGTCGGGAAAATGGGCTGGTTCGGGGAGTCGGGCGTGTGCTGGGTCTCCAGCGCGAAACCGGCGTGGCGGCACAACGTCCCACCTTGTTTGCTAGGCACCGTGTCCGTGAGATGGTTGCCCGTGTAGAACTGCATGGCCGGCTCGGTCGTCCAGACCTCCAGCCGCCGCCCCGTCGTCTTGTCATACACCTCCGCCGCTTTCGCGAGTACGCCGGAAGGGTTGTCCAAGATGAAATTGTGGTCGTAGCCGCCGCCGAAACGGAGCTGCTCGTCGTCCGCGCCGATGCGTTCGCCGATGCGGCGCGGTGATGTGAAATCGAACGGCGTCCCCGCCACAGGGACAATCACGCCGACCGGGATCAGCCCTTTGTTCACGGGGGTCATCCTGTCCGCGAACAAGGTCAGCTCGTGGTCGAGGATGTCCCCGGCGCCTTCGCCCTTCAGGTTGAAAAAGGCGTGCTGGGTGAGGTTCACGGGCGTGGGCTTGTCGGTCTTGGCCTGGTACGCGATGCGCCAGACGTTGTCCGCCGTGAGCCAGTAGGTGACCGTCACCTTCATCGTGCCGGGGAACCCTTGGTCGCCGTCCGGGCTGGTGAGGGTCATGCGCAGGCCCACGTTCCGGCCCTCTCTCAGCGGCTCCGTCTTCCAGACGTATGACTCGAAGCCGCGCAGCCCGCCGTGTATCGAGCAGGGCAGGCCGCCCGGCTCGTTGTTAATCGGAAGCTGGTAAACCTTGCCGTCCAGCGTGAACGTGCCGTTGGCGATGCGGTTGGCGTAGCGGCCGACGAGCGTCCCGAAAAAGGGCTCGCGCGTCTCGTAGCTCTCCAGGTCGTTGAAGCCCAGCGTGATGTCCGCGAGCTTGCCGTCGCGGTCGGGCGCGTAGAGCCGCACGACCTTACCGCCCAAGTCCATCACGTCCATCACTACGCCGCCCGCGCCCTTCAAGGTATAGAGGCGGACCTCCTGCCCGTCCCTCGTCGTGCCGAAAGGCTTCACCGTCACCGAAGGCTCAACCGCCTTGCTGCTCATCCACAGACCCCCTATGTGGGAGCAACCCGCCGCAAGGGCAATCACAGCCCCCGCAAGCAGGTGGCCCCCGTTCACACGTTTCATGCCGCTATTTCTCCGCGATGTCAAACGCCGCGAAGCCATTCCCGTGGCGCAGGTACAGCACGCCGTGGGCCACCACTGGCGAGGACCAGTGCGGCCCGTTACCGTATTTGATGTCGAACGACGAGATGACTTTCGCCTCGTCCGGGTTCGACTTGATGTCCACCAGCATCACCTTGCCGCCGTTCTCGTCGTAGGTGATCATCCCGGACGGGGTGATGCAGAACGATGTCTTGCGCGCGCCCGGCACATCCCATACCTTGCGCCCGTCCTTCGGGTCGAAACACGACATCTTGCCGCCGCCGGACGAATAGACGCGGCCCTCGTAAATCGCGATGCCCTGGAAATGGTTGTCGCTCCCCTTGTCGGTCCAGACCGCCTTGGCGGTGTTGCCCGAAATCTCCAGCATCTCCGACCCGTGCTTGTAGCCCGACGAAATGAAAATCTTGTTCTCGCCGCAGAGCACGGGGGTGTTCGGGTGTACCGCGTACTGGTTGCGGTGCGGGTGCTTCCAGAGGAACTTGCCCGTCTCCGCGTCCAGCCCCACCGCATGGTTCTCAAGCTGGGTCACCAGCTGCCGTTTCCCGTTCAGTGTGATGAGCGCCGGCGAGCAGTACGCGCTCTTTTCGCCGAGCCCCTCGCTCTTCCAAATCAGCTTGCCCGTGTTCACGTCCAGCGCCACCACGCTGGTGTTCTCGCCGCCCGGCTGGCAGATCACCTTGCCGTCGTAGATGAGCGGGTTGTCCGCGATGCCCCAGGTGATGTTGCGCCCGCCGTACTCGGCGTGCGCGTCCACCTTCCAGACAATCGCCCCGTCCTTCGTGCTGATGCAGACCACGTGGCCCAGGCCGCCGATGAGATACAGCTTGCCGTCATGGTAGGTCGGCGTCGTCCGCGCGCACTCATACGACGCCGCCCATTCCGGCGCGTATTGCACCTGCCCGAGGAGCTTCCCCGTCTTCGGGTCCAGCACATAGAGGTTACCCATGCGGTTCTGCTTGTCGCCCGTGTTACCCGTGATGAACACCTTCCCCTCCACCACGATCGGCTCCGAATACCCGTCGCCCGGCAAATCAACCTGCCACAGCTGCTTCGGCCCGCCCTCCGGCCACGCCTTGACCAGCCCCGTCTCGGTCACAATCAGGTCACGGTTACTCCCGCGCCACTGCGTCCAATCCCCCGCCTGAGCCATACAGGCACCCATCGCCAAAGCAACCGTCACGCACGTCTGTTTCATCATCTCGCTCCTTTCACGTTTCTACTGCACCCTTACGGTAGAATTGCCATACAGTATAGCCTATCCCGCTTTGGAAAACAAGCCGATTTTAGTATTCGCGGCAAAATAGTTTGGTGCTTCCTTTTTTGACAGGATTTGCAGGCACATTCCATTTGGCCATTGGTCATTCCTTGTTGGATATTGGACATTCTCATTCGTCCCGTAGTCCGTAGTCCCAAAAATCAAAAAAATCAAATTCTCCGCTTGCATTTCGCCCGGAAATCTGCTATTTTTCCGCCATGTTTTTTTTGCGACAGAAAGTTGAGTTGACGGGAACGGCACGGGAACGGCACGGGAACGGCACGGGAACCGTGTCATAACTATAGCACACATTGAGACTGTACACAAGAAAAACTTATCTCCCGAGGCGATTTTTTCCGGTAAGAAAGGAGCACAGGCTTTCCAGCCTGTGAGCAATGCTTTATGTGGCAACGGCTTCCAGCCGTTGGGCAGCGCAGCCAAGGGGAGCAATGCCTTTGGAGTGCGGCGGCTGGCCGCCGCTTTCGCAACGGGGGCTGGCCCCCGTTGGCGGCTGATATGCCACCCGCAGGGGCGAGCCCCTGCGGTGAAAGCGGCGGCGAGCCGCCGCACTCCATATTGCATTGCTCTCGCAGTCGGCCGCAGTCGGCCGTACCCGACTGCTCCCGACCGCACCCCCCCCCCGCACCCACACACACTTTGCACAGGCGGTCGGAACCGCCTGTGCCGGCCACAAGCCACACGCCACCGTTTACTAATCACTGACCATTAATGAAAGGGAAACACAAAAAAATGAAGAAGCAAGCATCATGCATCACGGCGGCCTTGGCCGCCGCAACTAAGAAGGTGGCACGGGCATTCCTGCCCGTGGACAATGCGGGCAGGAATGCCCGCACCACCTTGGCCGCCGTGAGACCCGACGACAATGCGACCCGACGACCCATGACCATCCCTGTCCTGTCGTCCGTCCGTCGTGCCGTCGCGCCGTCGAGTCGTCTTGTCCGCCATTGCGCGGCGGCGTTGGCCGCCGCACTCGCGCTGGCGACAGCCAGCGCCCACGCCGCGACCTATTACGTCAGCCCCGGCGGTAGCGATACCGCCGCCGGAACGTCATGGGCAACCGCCAAGAAAACCATCCAAGCGGCCATTGACGCATCCACCGCCGGGGACACCATCACCGTCACCAACGGTACCTACGGGGTCATCTCGACCGCCAACAAGGCCATCACCATCCAAAGCGTCAACGGTGCGAGCGTAACTATTATTGATGGCGGTGGCGCCAACCGTTGTGCGACATTGGGGACGGCGTCGGGAGAAACCAACACCGTCCTCACAGGGTTCACGTTGCGGAACGGGTACGTCAGGGTTAATACGGGTAGCGCATTTGGCGGTGGCGTGTTGCGCGGCACATTGAACAATTGCACGCTGACGGAAAATACAGTTATCGCTCTTGGTAGCGGGTTTGGCGACAATGGTTACGGTGGCGGGGCATCTGGCAGCAATCTGAACAACTGTATGTTGACGAAAAATACAGTTACCACTTCTGTGGGTCCGGCTTCGGGCGGCGGGGTTTCTGGAGGCTGGTTGAACAACTGTACACTGACGGAAAATACAGTTACCACTTCAGGGGATATGGCTTTGGGCGGCGGGGCTTCTGGAAGCAGGTTGAACAACGGTACGTTAACTGGGAACAAAGCCATCTCTAATCACGCTTTTGGCATGGCTGCTGGCGGTGGGGCGGAAGGTGGCTCATTGAATAACTGTACGTTGGCAGGAAACACTGTCTCCGCCTATAGGGCTAGCGGCGGTGGAGCCTCTCTAAATGGTAGCTCTGCGAATAACTGTGTGTTCACGGGGAATAAAGCAATCTCTACCTCTACCTCTACTACTGCCGACGGACACGTTGTAGGTGGTGGGGTAAGTTTAGCGCTCTACGGTACGCTTAATAACTGTACGGTGGTGGGGAACACGGTCTCCAGTGCCTTCACCACAAAGGTTGAAGGTGGCGGGGTATATCTTGACGGTAGCACCTGTATTGTGAACAACTGCATTATTTGGGACAATTCGAGAGTTCGTATTTCCTCCGCAACTATGGATAATTGTGCCAACAATAACGGTATTATAAGGTATTCCTGTACAACACCACTGCCCAGCGGGACAGGCAACATCACCTCCGACCCTCTTTTCGTAAATGCGGCAAGCGGCAATTACCGACTCCAATCCACCTCGCCGTGCATCAACAAAGGAAACAACGATTACGTTGTCGGCACAACCGACCTCGACGGCAATCAACGCATCCACAACGGCACGGTGGACATGGGGGCGTATGAGTACGGCTCATCTCCAATGATTTCCCTCCCCACCATGTCCCAAGTTGAAGCCGCGCTGAACCTGCCGCAAAGCCTGGGGAGTTTCACCTGTACGGGCTGGACAGGGACTTACGCCATCATTACGGGGAGTGCGGCGTATGACGGGGTGAGCGCGGTGGCGTTGAACTCCGTCAAGGGCTACATCAATGTCTCGGGCGCGGGGACGCTGAAATTCTGGTACAAGGTGGATGCGGGCGGAAGCCTTTTCGTGGTCGCCGGACACACCAGCGGGGAATACTGCCTCGTTGACCAGTCCGGCACCCGCGCATGGACGCAGGCGAGCCAGACGTTCACCGAAAGCGGGACGCATCAGGTTTACATTGACGGCTGGGACGCGTACATTGACAAGGTGGAGTGGACACCGGCAGGGTCGGCGCAGACCTACACCGTGACGCTGAACCCCAACGGCGGCTCGGGCGGGACGGCGTCCGTGACGGCGACGGCGGGCGCGGCGATGCCGTCGGCCACAGCGCCGACGCGGAGCGGTCACACGTTCTTGGGCTACTGGGACACGGACGCGGCGTCGGGCGGGGCGAAGTATTACAACGCGGACATGAGCTCGGCGCGGGCGTGGGACAAGGCCGCCGCCGCGACGCTGTACGCGCGGTGGACGGCGGTGCCGACGCTCCACACCATCACGTTCCACCCGAACGGCGGCGGCACGCCCGTGCCGTTCTCCACCAAGCAGATCGCCATGAACGCGCCCTACGACGTGCTGCCGACCATCCAGCGCGCGAACCACCGCTTCCTCGGCTGGCACACGGCGCAGACGGGCGGCACGCGGGTGTGGTCAACCTTGGTGTTCACGGGGCAGGCGAACCTCTACGCGCAGTGGGAGGCGGGCGAGGACGACACCACGCCGGGCTACGGCGAGACCACGGGCTGGGCGGCGCGGCGCGACGCGTCGTGGAGCAGCGGCTCCATCACGACGGCGGCGCAGCTGGCGCAGTTCGCGTGGATGGTGCGCAACGGCTCGGCGTTCAGCGGGGCGACGGTGACGCTGGGCGCGGACATTGACCTGACGGGCTACGACTGGATCCCCGCCGGGACCGCGTTCCGAGGGGTCTTCAACGGCAACAGCCGCAAGATCACGGGCCTGCGCGTGACGGGCGTGAGCGAGGGCGGGTTCTTCCGCAGCCTCGACGGCGCATCCACGGTGGTGCGCAACATGACATTCGTGAAGGGGTCGGTGACCTGCTCCGACCGCGCGGGGACGGTGGCCGGCACGGGTCATAACGCGCGTATCGAGAATGTGACGCTGACGGAGTGCCACGTGGAGGGTACGGACAGCGGGGCGCAGGCCGGCGGGCTGGTCGGCGAGTTCTCGGGCGGCACGGTGACGGGCTGCCGCTCGGAGCGGTCGTCCGTGACGAGCGCGGGGTTCAGCGCGGGCGGCTTCATGGGGTGTAACGAGGGCACGGACGTGTCGCAGTGCGACGCGGTGAGCGTGACCCTCCTCGGCACGGGCTTCAGCACGCGCGTGGGGGGCATCGTGGGCTGGCTCAGCCACGGGACGCTGACGGACTGCACGGCGTCCGGCACGGCGACTGGCACAGGGTCGTCGGCTCGCGTGGGCGGGATTTTCGGGCTGGGCGGTGGCACGGTGGTACGTTGCCACTCCAGTATGACGGTGCTGAGCGCGGGCTATGCCGGCGGCATCGGCGGCCAGGTGGAGCGCGGCGTGATCCGCAACTGCGTGAACAGCGGCGGCGTGACGGGTACTTCGGCGTTCGGGTCGGGCGGCATCGCGGGGCGGCTTGACGCAGGGGCGACGATCGAGAACTGCCTGAACACGGGCGCCATCGGTAGCAGCCCGGCGAGTGCCGGCGGCATCGCGGGCTACGTTTACGGCACGATCCTGAACTCGGGCAGCACGGGCACGGTGTCCGGCCACAGCCTCGGCAGTGGCGGCATCGCGGGCAGCCTCACAAGTGGCGCGTACCTGGAGGCTTGCTATTACCGCCCGAACGGGAGCCAGAACGCGGTGGGCAGCGGCGCATCGAACGGCACGGTGCGGCCGTCGGTCGGCACCTATTCCACGACCCAAAACCTGCTGGACCTGTTGAACGCTTGGCTGGCGGGCAACGGCGCGTATGTCAGCTGGGTGCTGACGGGCGGCAACCCGTCCCTCTCGACCGTCCGTACGCCATCCGGCGGCGCGACGACGACCGTGACCGTGACGTTCAACGGCAACAACGGCACGCCCGCCACGCAGACCGTGACACAGACGGTGGGCAACGGCTACATCCTGCCGTCCGCCAACCCCACGCGCTCGGGCTACACCTTCGCGGGGTGGTACACGGCGCAGACGGGCGGCACGCAGGTCACAGCCAACACGACCGTGACGCAAACAAGCAACCACACGCTCTGGGCGCAGTGGACAACGGCAGGGGCGACGACCGTGACCGTGACGTTCAACGCGCAGGACGGGACGGTGACCCCGTCGTCCAAGTCGGTGACGGTCGGCTCTTCCTACGGGACACTGCCCGTGCCGACGCGGCCGGGCTGGTATTTCCAAGGCTGGTTCACATCCGCCACGGGCGGCACGCGGGTCACGGCCACCACCACCGTCACGCAGTCTGCCGCGCACACGCTCTACGCGCGTTGGACGGACAGCCTGCCGCCGTTCCTGTCCTGCTCGGACTGCTCGGACGACTCGCCCATCGCCTGCACGGTCGGGTGCAGCACCCCCTACGACGGCTTCCTGTACGACAAGGACATGGTGGTGTGCGGCACGGTCACGCTCACGGCGAAAGCCGCCGTGAAGGGCGGCTCGACCACGTGGACGTTCTCCGCCAAGGCCGTCATGCAGAGTGCGGCCATCAGCTTCTCCGGCAAGTTCACGGGCGCGGCGGGGCGTTTCATTGCCTCGGCGAAAAACGGGGAGCGCTTGGACGTGTATGTCGGGGGTGACCGCTTCTACGGCACGCTGACGGTGCGCGGCACGGTTTACGACGTGGACGGCGCACGGAACGTCTTCGCGAACAAGAGCAGCACGGAGGCGAAGGTGGACCTCCCGCGCCTGACGGGGCTGTACAACGTGGCGATGCAGCATTGCTGCATGGACGTGGAGTACGGGGCAGGGGCGCTGGGCTACGTGTCGCTGAGCGTGGGCAACGGGGGCGCGGTGAAGATCGCGGGCAGCTTGGCGGACGGCACGAAGGTGTCGTGCAGCGCGAAACTGCTGAAGGGGCTGAATGCGGACGGCTGGTACGCCGTCGCGCTGTACAGCCCGCTCTACTCGAAGCGGGGCTTCATCGGCGGCCTGCTGTGGCTCGACCCTGTGGCGAAGGTCATCCGCGTGGACGCGGCCCACGAGTGGTATGTGCATTGGCGGGGCGGCAATCAGAGCTACGACATCTGGAATGCGATGGACGTCATCGGCGGCTGGTTCGGCAACGGCAAGACCGCGCCGTCCGCGCCGCGCGGGCTGGAGTTCTGGGGGGAATTGCTGGAGGATGATTTGTTCAGGGCTATTGTGGGTGACGGGTACTTTCCGTATGATATTGGATGGTCTATCCCCGTCACCACCAGCGGGGGGAAGCTCTCGCTGCCCAAGGGGACGGCCCCTAAGTTACAAAAAAATGGTGAGATCGAGTGGGATAATCCGAACCCCTACTGCGCGACGCTCTCCTACACTGCGAAGACGGGGCTGTTCAAGGGGGCGTTCAAGCTGCACTACGCAGGATATGACAGGAATGACAAGCCCAATCTCAAAGCCTTCAGCGCGTCCTACACAGGCCTGATGGTGCCACAGGACGGCGTCATGGTCGGCTTCGGCATGGGCAGCGTGACCGTCAACAAGCAGAAGATACCGGTGGAGGTGGGGCTGGTGCCGGAAGGGAACTAGGGGGCGGATACGCCCCTGAATGTCCAATATCCAAATAGGGGCGGACCTGCGTGTCCGCCCTGTTTGCCGATAGGCAAGGCAGAACGGTTTCGGGACAATGGCTTGGGGAATGCTTAACCCAGATTACGCATTAGAAAAAAACCGAAGCAATGCTCCCCGAAGCGCACCCCACTCTCGAACTCTCGAACTTTAGAACTTTAGAACTTCCTCCCCTTTGATACTCCCATGGGATCTATTCCAACGCGATGCGCTCGATGACGACCTCGATGCCCGGCGCCGTGCAAGGGTCGAAGCGGAGGGTGCGGACAAGCCCCTTCCATGCGGGGTTGCCGGAAACCTTGAACACATAATCGTGAAACGCGCCATCTGTTACGAGCGGCAGCTTCATACTTGCGCGTTCGCTCCATCCGCCTCCTGACGACCAGAACAGCTGGCACACATCCGCACCCTTTTGGCTCACCTTCATGCGGACACGGAGTGCGGAGAATTGCTTGGTGCGGAGTGCGGGCATCGTGATGGCCATCGCAGGGTCGGTCGTTGAGGACACGAGCCGCCACCCCTCTGGGGTCGCCTCGTCGCTTTTCCACCCCATGAACGCCGTCCAACCCTGCCGCCCTGCGTCGCCTTTGAAATCCCATGCGGTCTTTACTTGCCGTGGTGAGTAGGGGAGGTCATACGGCCCCAGCCCCACATCCGACGGCGCGTAGTTCAGCGGCCACCCTCCGGGCGGTTTCACGCAGAACGTGTCGCGGATGGCCTCGTACATCCCGAAGCCGAATTCCGCGCACGGCTCGGCGTAGGACCCTTCGCCCCACTCGTTCAACGGCGCGATGAGCAGGTTCTTCACGCCCGTCCGGTCGGCAAACGCTTTCGCGTCGCGGCAGATGCGCTGGAAGTGCGCGACGGTGCGGCCGTAAATCTCGATGCCGCGGTCGCCGTGCCACGGGCGGTCGTCCCAGCCTGTGGAGAGGTTCGGCAGGAACGGCAGCACCCCCGCCGCGTGAAGCCCGTCCCACAAATCCTTGTTCGAGT
>Ga0123353_10006038_pt1 | contig 16045 bp, 18 predicted proteins | sample TergutLab28metaG_3_FD_92763 | JGI IMG/M metagenome (GOLD analysis project Ga0123353, IMG submission 92763) | Labiotermes labralis P3 segment gut microbial communities from Petit-Saut dam, French Guiana - Lab288 P3 | ecosystem: Host-associated > Arthropoda: Insects > Digestive system > Gut ... | reverse complement strand
TTCGCCCACCGGGGCGTGGCGCAGGCCGCGCCGGAAAACACCCTGGGGGCCTTCGAGGCCGCCGTGGCCCTGGGTCTCGAGGGCATCGAGCTGGACGTCCGCCTGTCCCGCGATGGCGTGCCCGTGGTGATCCACGACCCGAACCTGGCCCGCCTGACCTGCGGCCACCCATCTAAGCACAGTATCGACCGGGTAGAAGATTTAGACTGGGAGGCGCTGTCCCGGGCGGAGATTCCCTACGCGAATCATACCCTCACCGAGGAGCCGCCCGCGGACGCCGAAAACGAGTTCCTCGCCCTGCTGCCCGGCCGGGTGCTGGGACAGGAATTCAACCGGGATTATATCTCGGCCTACGAAAAAGAGCCGCGCATGGCAAAGCTCATGCGCCTGTCGGACTTCCTGGACTGGTTCGCGGACAACGCCCCGGCGTCCATGGAGGCGGAGATTGAGATCTGCGCCGACGGGCTGGCGAAGCCCGTCTTCGGGCTGCTGGACGGCCACAGGGCCTGCCCGCGCTGCATCGTGTTCTCCGGCCACCCGGGGCAGATCGCCGAGATGCAGCTGCTCGCCGCGCGGGAGGGCAAGCCCGGCGGGCTACGCTTGGGGGCCAACCTGCGCCAGGTGAACGGGGACGTCCTGGAGGACATGGAATCAATGGACCTGTTCGAGATTGGCCTGAACCCCGGGCGCTTCACGCTTGATGACATCCATCAACTGGAGCAGCTTGGCATCGTCGCCCTGGCCAACCTGATGGACACCCCGGCCTGGTGGGCGCAGCTTGCGTCGATGGGCTGCTACGGGTTCAAGACGAACTACGCGGGAGCATACACTAACTATAGGGAGGCCTTGTCATGACAAAAACATTCACAAAGGCACTTGCAACGCTGCTGTCACTGGCGCTGCTGGCGGGGGCCGGGCTCGTGCCGTCCCTCGCGGTGACGGACGCCGATTGGGACGCCATCTGGGAGGAGATCGACGCGAAGCAATCGGCGGTTGCCCTCACGCCGGGCAGCGATGAGACGCAGCGCAATTTCGCCTGGCAGAGCGCACAGGGCGCGACGAACCCCGTGGTGCGCCTGAACCGCAGTGCCGACTTGAGCGTCGCGGCTACATTCGCGGGTACCAGCGAGCTGAACAAGGGCACCGGGCTGCTGACGCACTACGTGACAGTGGAACACCTGATGCCGGACACCCTATACTACTACCAGTGCAGCGATTCGCTGGGGAAAAGCGACGTCTACAACTTCAAAACAGCCCCGGCCGACAAGCCCACGAAAATCGTCATGTTCTCGGATATCCACGTCAAGAGCGACGAGGCGCAGGGTGTGGACGAGAAATCCAGCGGCAGGATATGGAACGACGCCCTTGAACAGGCCCTCGCCCGGGAGCCGGACGCGGACCTGGTGCTGGCCGCAGGCGACAACGCCAACGAGGGCAAGCCCCGGGAGTACCTCGGCCTGTTCGCGCCGCCCGCGCTGAAGGGCATCCCCCTGGCCGCGTGCATGGGCAACCACGACAAAAAGGCCTTCAACCTCAAATATTACATGAACAACCCCAACGCGCACAAGGCCCTGCTGGGCAGCCTGCAGGGCGGGGACTACTGGTTCCGCTACAATGACGTGCTGTTCCTGGTGTTCGATTCCACCAACGGCAGCGGCATCGACCACTACCGGTTCGCCAGGGAGGCTTGCCTGGCCAACGGGGACGCCAAATGGCGCGTGGCGATGTACCACCACGACCTGCACGCCACCATTTCGCCCATAAAAGGTCCGGAGGAGTGGGCGATGAAACAGATCTTTGACCCCATCCTGGCCGATTTCGGCATGGATGCGGTCTTTGTCGGCCACAACCACCGCTACATCCGCACCCATGTACTGGCGCGCGGCCGGGTGGTGCAAAATGTCGGCGACGCGCGGCAGGTCACCGACCCGAAGGGGATGGTGTATTTCGGCAATACCTCCGTGGTGCATGTCAGCGGGTCGGATTACCCGAGCGTCAACCCGGAGAACGCCTTCTGCTTTATGGAGCCCAGCGTGATGACCTACAACGTGATCTCCTTCGAGGGCGGCAGCCTGCATGTGAAGGCCTGCCGGGTGGATAACGGCGATGTGATCGATGAATTCGTCATCGTCAAATCCGGGGGCAATACCCCCAAGAGCGCCCTTCTGCCCCGTCCAAGCTACTTCGGTGTGATGTTCCTGAGCGGGATCTACGCCCTCATCGCCAGGGTGAACGACACGCGGCTGATGAACGCGGCGCAATAGGCGCGTTTTTGGCATTTCCGGCTTGCTATTTCTTTCACATCATGCTATACTGGTTTTTGCGCGGGCGGCAAGAATGCCGTCCCTACAGCCTACATTTTGAGGAGGGAAACCCCATGAAAAAACTTCGCGCGGCATTCGTCGGCACGGGCGGGCGCTCGTGGACACACATCGAAAGGCTGAAAGACTTTGACGACGTGGAGCTGGCCGGCTTCATGGACGTCATCCCCGAACGGGCGCGGGAAAAACAGGCGCGCGCCGGCCAGGGGGCGGCCTATGAGGACTACATCGGGATGCTCGACAGCGTCAAGCCGGACGTCCTGTACGTCTGCGTGCCGCCCGGCGAGCATGGTTTCATCGAGCGTGAGGCCATCGCCCGGGGCATACACTTATTTCTCGAAAAGCCCATGGCGCTCTCCATGGAGATGGCCGAGGAGATCTGCCAATCGGCGAAGGCCAAGAACCTGGTCACCTGCATCGGCTTCCAGGACCGCTATCTGGACCTGGTGGCCCAGGCCCGGGCGTGGATGGAGGGCCACAAGGTGGGCCTGGTGGACGGCGCGTGGGTGGGAGGCGTCCCCGGCGTGCCCTGGTACCCGAAGTACGCCACCTGCGGCGGCCAGCTGCTGGAGCAGAATATCCACATCTTCGACATGCTGCGCTTCCTCTTCGGTGAGCCCGCCTGCGTCTACTGCGCCGGGGGCCGCGGCATCGTCGAAGGCATCGAGGGCTACGACCTGCACGACTACTCCTCCGCGGTGATCACCATGGAGAGCGGCGTGGTGGCAACGCTGTTCTCGGGCTGCTTTCTGGGCGAAGGCTCGCCGGGCTATCTCAACGGCATGAACATCCATTGCGCCGACCGCACGATCAAGTACAAACTGCGTGACAAAGTCACCCTTGAGACCAAGACCGAGAACATCACCTACTGGAAGCGCGCCGCCGACTGGCAGACCACCATGAACCGCACGTTTATCGACGCGGTGAAGACCGGCGACACCTCGGCGATTCTCTCGCCCTACGAGGACGCCATGAAGACCCTGCGGCTTTGCCTCGCCTGCACCGAATCGATGGAGACGGGGAGGGCTGTGGCGCTATGCTGACATCCCTAATCGAACCCCTCCGCGTCATCCTCGCTTACGTCGAAAGCGTCATCATGTTCCTTGCCGTGCTGTTTGGCGGGGGGCAGGCGGCACCGCAGATCGGCGACTACCCGGCGCAACTCAACAGCACGGGAATTTACGACAACAGGGCGCAGGACGCCCTGCCGCAGACCGCCATGCACGATATCGTGACCGGGCACTTCGCTCGGCAACGGGACGTTGCCGTGAGCGCTACGGACGGCAAGGCGCCCAAGTGCCTGATCATCGGCTACGACGGCGCGCGGGCCGACGCCCTGGTCAACACGAAGGACGACCTCAAAGCCGCCACCCAGGCCGTCAAGGCGGACGGCGGCAAAATCTATAATATGTACTGCGGCGGGGATTTCCCGCGCCGGCAGAAGACGGTGACATGCTCCGGCTGGACGAACCTGCTCACCGGCCACTGGGCCAAAGAGCCCGGCGGCACGGGCCACGGGATCAGCGGCAACGGCATCGTCAAGGCCCCCGGCACGCCCAACCTGCTGTTCAACAGCTTGTTCGACCTGGAACTCATCGGGCAGGCCGCCTTCGTGGTGGCCTGGGACGAATATTGGGCATATCCCGGCGCGGTCTGGTACCACGACAAGGCCTACGCCGAGGAGAAGGGCTACAACATGCACTGGCTGAACCAGGTCTATGAAGGCGACGGCGCGCTGTGCGCCGCGGGGCTGGAGCAGCTGCGTAATCCCGCCACTGACATCGTCATGGTCACATTGGACGCCTGCGACTACGCGGGGCATGGCGACGGCTTCGGGAACTACAACCCGAAGTATGTCGAGGCCTTCGTGGCCTCCGAGCACTACGGCTATGACCTGATCCAGGCCGTGAAGGCACGGCCGACCTACGCGGCCGAGGACTGGCTGATCATCGTCACCACGGACCATGGCGGCTGGCGGCTGGGGCACGGCTCGCAATTTGCCGTGGAACGCCAGACCTTTATGGCCGTCAACAAAGATTTGGGGTTTTAAATGTCATGAATTTAAGATTTATTATCAGGCGATTGAAATATCGCCTGTCCAGAAGGAGGAAATGCATGTTCACACTATCCTGTTCGGGCGGCTGGGTCCCCGGCGCCTACGCCGAAAAAATCCGCGCCGCCGCCACGCTGGGCTGGAAGGCCATCGAGCCCCTGCCCTGGTTTGGGGAGGACCTGGAGGCCGCCCGGGCCGCCAGCAACGAGACCGGCTGCTATATCTCCGGCATCATCGTGCAGTCGGCAGACAAGGCCGTGATGGAGCTCATGAAGTGGACCCACGGCATTGTCTATGAGGATTCCCACGAGGCCTTTGTGCAGGCGATGAAAGAGACCGTCGCCGCTGCCCAGGCCATAGGCTGCAAGACGATCGTCGTCACCACAGGCAACGAGCGCGGCGATGTCTCACGCGACGTCCAGCACGCCAACGTCGTCGCCGCCCTGAAGGCCGCGCTGCCCGTCATCAAGGGCACCGGCATTCAGCTGGTGCTCGAGCCCCTGAACGTGCTGGTCAACCACAAGGGCTACTACCTGAGCACCTCCGAGGAGGGCGCGCGGATCGTGCGGGAGGTGGGTTCGCCCCAGGTGCGCCTGCTCTACGACATCTACCACCAGCAGATCACCGAGGGCAACCTCATCGATAACATCCGGCGCTATATCGGCGACATCGGGCATTTTCATGTGGGCGACGTACCCGGCCGCAAGGAGCCTGGCACGGGCGAGATCAATTACAAGAACGTCTTCAAAGCCATCGCGGAGACGGGCTATAATGGCTATGTCGTCTTCGAGTGCGGCAGGACCGAGCCGGCGGAGATCGTGACGGAGAAGATGTTCGCGCTGCTGCCGTAGAAGGCGCAGCCTGCGAGGCCAGCAGCTAGCGATGCCGCCGCCCGCGCATCGCCTCGTACTCTCTCTCCCGCTCCGCCAGAATCTCTCTCAATTCACAGCCGAATCTCTCCGAAAAATCATTTACAAACACCCGCGATAGAGCCGCCTGCCCGGTTCTGTTGCGGGTTTCGTATGTCTCGATGAAGGCGGCCAGCCGCCCGGCGTCCCGGGTCGGGGAGCCATAGCAGCGCTCTTCGAAGTCCACGCCGTATATTTTTTCTCCATCCCAACGGCCGAAACGGCCGTATAAAAAATTGCGGCCGTTGACGTCCCCGCGCCGCTCACCCGGAACCGCGGCATAAAACGCGGCGAACCAATCGCACAGGGCCAAAGCGATTGCTTCCGGGCTATACCCGCCGCGCTCGATGACGTCCGGCAGCGGCTCGCCCGGCAGGTATTCCAGCATCAGCAGGCTGCCCCGGCAGTCCAGCACCTCCGGCACGGCCACGCCGCGCCCGCACAATTCACGCAGGATAGAGGCCTCCAGCGCAGCCGCCTGGGGATCCTTCACCTGCTTATAGACAAAGCCGTCCCGCAGGAAAACCTGATTCCTCTTTGAAATAAATTTCACTTCAGCCGTATCTCCACCTCCGCCCCCTCGCTGTAGCCCTCCAGCTCCCCCACCACGCCCAGCACGGCGTTGCGCAGAATCCTCTGCACAAAGGGCACCATGCGAATGTCCTTGCCGCACACGCTCAGGGCGATGTCCGCGCCCGGATCCGGGTCATCCGGGGCGTAGCACTCCAGGTAGTCCGGCACGTTCGCCTCAAGGAAATCGCACAGCGCCGCGGGGCTTTCCAGCACGTTGAACGCGGGCAGGCCTTGATATTCTTCTATTTCGACCCCTAGCCTGCCGGAAACGCAGATCGCCCCATCGCGCAGCTTATCAAGCGTACAGATCACAGCCGGAACCGGCAGGTCGTCCACGCCCTCCAGCGCCACCCAGTCGTAGTCCCTGTAGTGCCGTAGGATTTCCTTCATGCCAAGCTTCTCCGGGTAGAGCACGTCGGTCTCGCGATACCCCCGCGCGGTGACCAGCGAGGCCCCGGCGGCCCGGTGGCGGCGGGTGTTGCTGGTGGGCACGGGGTCGATGGCGAAGGCCTCGTAATGAATCTCCTTCACGCTCCCCACCCTGTATCCCCTGCGACACAATTCGGCCACCACCGCCTCAATGACGGTGGTCTTTCCGCTGCCGCTGATGCCAATTACCGTGAATACTCTCACTTGGCGCACCTCCATAAAAATTCTATTGCTGTTAAAGATGCCGCCCATACAACAATGCCCGCGAACGCCAGCCAGTCCCGCTTGTTCATCACCAGCGGCGCGTAGCTGCTTCGCTTTTCAAGCGCCCCGAAGCCGCGCAGCTCCATGGCCATGGCCAGCCTTTGCGCCCGCGCCACGCCCATGGCGACCGTCGGCATGAGCAAATACGTGTATATTTTCATGCGCGTTTTCATTTTCAAGCGGCGTAAATCCACGCCCCGCAGCTGCATGGCCGTCAGGGAATCCCGGAAGCTCTCGCTGAACTGCGGCACGAAGCGCAGGCCGATGCTCACCATATAGGCCAGCTGGTAGGGCAGGCGCAGCTGCAGCATCCCCTGCACCAGCGCGTGTCCCGGGTAGGCCGCCAGCATCGCCCCGCCGAGCATCAGGATCACAAGGCGCTCCAGCACCGCCGCCCCGGCGAGCAGCCCGCGCAGAATATCCCCGCTGGAAAGAGCCTGCAACCCCGTAACAAAAACCAGCGTGACCCACAGCCCCGCCAGCCGCCGCAGCACCCGCCCCACCGGCGCCTTTGCGCACAGGGCCGCGACCATCGCCGACAGCAGCACCGGCGCCAGCAGCAGCGCCTCCCGCAGCACAACACTGGCCGTTGAAAGCAAAAACACAAATAGAAACACCATGCGGGGATCGAGCGCAAACCTGTAGGGGCGGCATTCTTGCCGCCCGCATTTTTCAGCAAGCATTCACGTCCCCCATCTTCACTTCCCTTTGCGCATTCTGCCGCACAAATGCCGCGTCATGGCTGATCAGCAACACCGAAAGCCCATTGTTCAAGCACTCTTTTATGGTACCTGCGAGGATCCCCCTGCGCCGGGCGTCCAGGCCGGTGGTGGGCTCGTCGAGCACCAGCGCCCCCGGTTGATTGAGCAACAGCCCGCAGATGGCCAACCGCTGCTGCTCCCCCCGGCTGAGAGTGAGCACGCTTCGCTCTGCCGCGAGGGAACCCAGCTCGAAGCGGGCGAGCAGCGCCATGGCCCGCGCCGCGGCCTCCTCCGGCGGAACGCCCGCCAGCTCCTGCGTAAACGTCAGGTCCTCCAGCACTGTGGGGGCGAACAGCTGCCTCGCCGGCTCCTGAAAGAGGTAGCCGATCGATTGCCCCCGCCGCCCGAGGCTCCATTTTGCCGTGTCCTCGCCGTCGAACAGCACCGCCCCGCTCCGGGGCTTCAGCAGGCCGCACAGCAGCTTGCCCAGGGTGGTCTTTCCGCTGCCGCCCGGCCCGGTGAGCGCCGCGCATTCGCCCGATTGCATGGAAAAGTTGACCCCGCGCAGGCGAAATCCGGTCCCGGGGTATTCGAATGTGAGGTTGACAGCCTGAATTTTCACAGCCAAATCTCCCTGTCCGCGAAGGCGCATCGCTCATCATCGTGGTCAACGAACAGCATCGTCTGCCCAGCCTTTTTCAGTTGCCGCAGCACATCCATCATGCGGGCTGCGGCCTGCCCGTCCAGCTGGCTGAGCGCCTCGTCCAGCAGCAGCAGCCTTGGCCGCAGCGCCAGAACCGACGCCAGCGCCAGCTGCTGCTTCTGCCCCCCGCTGAGCACCGAGGGCGAATCCCCGCGCCGCTCCCACAGGCCCGCCGTTTCGAGCGCTTCCCGCACGCGGGCGCGCATTTCATCTTGAGGCATGCACAGGTTTTCCAACCCGAAGGCGACCTCCAATTCTACACAACCGCAGAACAGCTGTGTCTCGGGGTTCTGAAAGACCATGCCAACCAGTTGCGTCATCTCCATGCGCGAGTAATCGTCCGGCGGCCTGCCATACAGCAGGATTTCCCCGGTTATTTCAGCTTCGATACTGCCGGGAATCAGCCCGCAGGCGCACAGCAGCAGGCTGCTCTTGCCCGCGCCGGAATCCCCCCGCAGCGCGACCGCCTCGCCCGGTTCAATCGCAAAATCGAGGGGCGCGAACACCGGGTTTTCGGCACTTGGGTACGTCAAAGTGAAGCCCCTGGCTTCCAGCGCGTAAGGCATACACAATCCTTTCACAGGACACAGCGAAGCGAACTGCTCACCGCAGGTGCACATCCGTCAGCATTTTGCACCAGTCCTGGCTGAACCGGGCCTTGGGCAATATCATGCGAAACGGCCCGTCGCCGCCGTCGTCAATGGCGATATAGCACTCGTCCAGCGCGTCCTCCATGGGCAGGATGGAGCTGTAGCCGTCCGCGGCGGAAAACACTGCGCTGCTCAGGCCCCCGGTGTCGATCCCCTTCAGCCGCAGCACCGCCGCGAAGGGCACGCCGGTGTAGACGCGCATCTCCGGGTCCTTGCCGCTTTTCTTGTAGTTGGCCTCGATCTCCCGCGGCCCAAGCGCCCCGATGTCCTCCATGGTCACCCCGTGCTCTGTCCCGTTCGCTATGATCAGGAACACGGCTTCATCCAGCAGCTGCTTTTTCTCAGCCGCGTTTTTGCCGTTGAGCACGGCCAGCACGGCCACCCCCGCGGCCAGAACCGCCAGCACAACGATCACGGCAATCGTGGATTTCTTCCATTTCTGCATTCTGCTTGTCTCATTTCTCATTTTATGATATATGGCACAATCATATCTTCGGTCATAAACCGCCCGTGATCGCCGCCCTCCTCTGTCCCGTGCAGCCCATGGTCGGCGGTGATGATCACCCGCCCCTCAAAGCCCTCGCAAAGCGCCTGCACATAGCCGTCGATCTCTTTGATTTTTTGCTTTGTTTGCTCTGCATAGGGCCCGTACTCGTGCGCGGCCTCGTCAATTTCATGAAAGTGCGCGAAAAGCAAATCGGGCTCGCCCTCCAAGGCCTGCTGCGCGTTGGCAAGCACCTCTTCATCGCTGAGCGAAAGCACCGGCGCGACGCTCGTGTTGAGCAGCGCGTGGCTGCCCTCGATATACGCGCATATTTTGCCCATATCCCGCGCCTTTTCGAAGATATCCCCGCAGGCCATCTCGCGGTTCTCCCTGTCATGTATGCCATGGACATCCGGCGTCACGCCCGTGAGCATGGATGCCAGCCCCACCGGCGAAATCGGCGGGAAGCACGCGAGGGCCTCCCCCGGCGCAAGCGATTTCAAATATGGCGCGTCCGCCATTTCGAGCATCTCCCAGCCCAGGCCGTCGAGTTCAATCACCATCACCCGCTCGCCCTGCCCGAGAAAACGCAGCGCGTCATGGTACGTCTCCGTGATCATGCGCGAGGTATAGACCGTCACACTGCGGCCATTTTTTGCGCTCGTGCCCTCCTCTTTCAGCGCGCGCAGGAAGCCCCACGGCTCCTCCGACGCGCTCACAACCGCGATCCGCGCCAGATTCTTCACCCTTGCGGAGGGCGGATGTAAATCGGCCTTGACCTCCCACGCGTTTTCTTGGGACCAGACCAGTTCGCAGCCGTCCAGCTCATCCCCGGAAATCCGTGAAATCAACCCATCATTTCCCATGAGATACACATCGAACGCCTCCGCCCGGGGCTGTGACAGCGCGACGGCCTCCACCAATGGCATATTGGCCGTCACGCGATACTCCTCGCAGTCCCCGGTGATGAGCAGCGCGGGCAGTAGCGTAACCCCGCAGCCCGCGAAAACGAACAGCATCGCTACAAAAAAAGCAATAACTGTAGGGGCGGCAATCTTGCCGCCTGCCCTTGAAAAACCGTCGCCCGCCATCTTCATTGTTAATTGTTCATTGTTCATTGTCAATTGATAATCCCCCATCCCCTCAATTGCTTCGTAATCCCCCACGCCCCCGCGCCGCCCAGCCCGCCGCTCAGCGCCGCCGCGAACAGGCTCAGCAGCAGCGGCACCCACGGCAGGGAGAAAAACACGACATTCACCGACACCGTGCCCGCCACGTTCGCCAGCAGCCCGGCGAACACGCAGGCGGGCAGCCCCAGTTCCCTACGGGCGAAAATCAGGAACATCAGATCCGCCGCCACGCCCGGCAGGGTATACGTGACCAGGCTCAGCGCCCCGTGGGAGCCCGCCATGCCGATGGCCATAGCCAGCAGGCCCTGGCACAGCCCGCAAAGCGTGCCCGCGCCTCTTGCCCCGGTGAGCGACGCCGCCAGCACCAGGAAGAGCATATACACCCCCCCGGCCACCGCGCCCCCGGGGATGAACAGCGGTCCGGTGATCACGTGCGCCAGGGTGGACACCACAGGCTTCACCCCGACCCCCAGCGCCGCCATGACGGCGATGAGGATCAGGTGAAACAGCGGTTGATTTTTGAATAGGCGATTGAACATATGATATCCTGTAGGGGCTGCAATCTTGCCGCCCGCATATAAGAAATGCGCCGCCCGCTTGCTCTATTGCACCAATATGCCCCCCACCTGGAAGCTTGCGACCTTCTTCAGCCGCATGCCCGCGGGCAGGTCCGCGCCGGTATACAGCGGCGCGTCGGGCGTACCCTCGAACACGAGCAGCTGCCCGGCAAAGAGTTTATATTTCTCCGTCTTTGTCAAGCCGTCCACGGAGCGCAGCGTCACAAAATCAACCTCGCCCGCGCCGATTTCCTCCAGCAGCAGCGCGATGGGCAGGGCTTTCTGGCCGTCATAATCCACAGCCCGCCCCTTCAGCCGCTCAATCAGTTCCTCCAGCGAAATCTCACTGGTTACAGGCGCCTCCTCGGCCGCGCCCTCGAACGCAATTTCGCTCAGCAGCTTCACCCAGTACATCGCCCGCTCCCCCGGCACCACGAAGCGCGGGTCGATCGCCTCCCCGTTGGTCTCGAAGGCGATGAGGATGTCCCGATTGTGCAGGACAGCAGAAGGGATGGTGATGGTGTAGCCGTCGGAGGCCGTGGCGGTCACGGCGTCGAAGTCCGCCGCCGAAGCGCCCCGCCCCCGCAAAATTGTCTCCAGCAGCACGCCCTTCGCGTGCACCTGCTTCTCCGTGCCCTTGGAGTTGATCGAGACGGCGTCCACCTCGCTGAGTTCATATTCGCCCTTCAGCTGCGCGCCCGTGAGCGTAAAATCCCCGCCCGGCAGGCCCGTGAACGTGATGTCTGTGCTGTCTGTTCGCTCTTGCAATGAGGTAAAGCCGTAGTCCTTCGGGTCGCCGCCCGCCTTGGCGATGGCGGCGGCCGCGGCGGCCAGCACCCCGTGGGAGGACAGCGTCGCCCCGGCGATAGCGTCCAGGCCCAGGCTCTGCCTCTGCACAATGCTGGCCGGAAGCCGTTCGAGGGCGTCGGCGGCGTATGCCGGGGTCTCGGCCTCGCTAAGAATCACAATCCCGGCGATAGCGCCGTTTTCGCTGACGGTGAGCTCCACCTCGATATCGCCGCCGTGGCCCGCGCCCGTGCCGGTATAGGTCCCGGGCCGCAGCGCGCCGGGCACAGGCCCCGCCTGCCCGCGTTCACCGCAGGCAAACAGGGCCAGGCACAGGCAGGCGGCTAACAACAGCGCGCAGATTCGTTTGGTCATAGGGGTTCTCCTAATTGTAGTTGAGGATCAGGGTGTCAACCAACTTGACGGCCTTGCCGGAATCGCTGTATACGTTTCCGGGTTCGACGGCGGCGAACAGACGCGGCACGTCGGCTGCGGAACCGCCTACGGTCAGGGCGACAATCGTGTCGTCGTTGGTGATCAAGAAATAGTTGAATGCCGCGGAAGCCGGGTCAGCAGGGTCGGTGCATTTTGCCTCCACAACGGAACCGGCGTTGATCGCGGCCATGTCCGCACCCAGCCTCTCCAGAACGTCCTTCAGCTTCGGACCGACCACGTCATAGGATTTCACCGTACCGAAGCTGTTTTGCGTGGTCACTGTCATTGAAACCGTTTCTAGGCCCCACGCCTGGATAGTCGTCAGGTCGACATTCCAGGTCTGCGGAGCTTTCGTGGTGGCGACCATGGTCGTTGTTGTCGTTGTACTGCTGGTCGTCGGCTCCGCGGTCGTTGCGGTGGTCGTTGTGGTTGGCACGGTGGTTGTATAGTCGTCCAGCCAGCCGGGGGTCGCGATGTTGAACCAGGAGATGACGGCCACCAGCAAGGTGGCGATGATCGCCCAGACTTTCATCGCGCTGTCAGAGATGAATTTCCAGATCCAGTCGAAGAAGTCGCTAAGCATGTTTTGGGTTCCCCTTTCAATATATAAGTTCTGCTAATTATAGCTGAGCGTAAGGGTATCGACCATCTTGATGGCCTTGGCGGAATCGCTGTACGTATTGCCGGATTCGACGGCGGCGAACAGGCGCGGCGTGTCCTCCGCGGAGCCGTTCACGGTCAGGGCGAGGATGCTGTCGCCGCTGTTGATCAGAGTATAACCGTATTTCGCTTCGGCGGGGTCGCTCGGGTCAGTGCATTTCACCAGCAGAACGGAATTGCTGCTGATTGCGCTCATATCCGCGCCCAGTTTCTCCAAAACGGCCTTCAGCGTCGGCCCTTTGACCTCATAGGATTTTATCGTGCCGAAGCTGTTGAGCGTGCTCACAGTCTTCGTGACCTCGGCCAGCCCCAGCGCTTCTATGGAGGAGCGGCTGATGGTCCAGGTTCTCGGGGCCTTGGTCGTCGGGTTTGTCGGCGTGGTTGTGGTGGTCGGCGCGGCCGTCGTGGTAGCGATCGTTGTGGCCGTGGTCGCAGCCGCTGTCGTTATCGGTTTGGTCGTGGTTGTGCTCCCGGCTGCCGCGGGAAACGTAGGCGCGGCCGCCGTGCGCGTCGCGGCCGTGGCCTGCGCGGGAGCCTGTGAGGCGATGACAGGCATCGTAATATCCGCAGTCCCCGCCGCGGTCTGCGTGACGCCCGGCAGCGCCGGGATGGAAAACACGAAGCCCGGTGTCTCCTCCTGCGCCAGCGTCTCTGTCGTCGCAGCCTCAACGGAGGTTTCCTCTTCTTCCCGCGCGGGGCTTTTCCCGCAGGCGGCAAGCACAAAGAGCGCCGCCAAGGCCAGCAGGAGCGCCAGAATTCGTTTCATGCCGATCTCCCCTCATTTCCTCTAAAAATAAAAAGCGCGGGCCGAAGAACCGGTCCACACCAAAACTCCCCTCCTTGCAAGGGGTGATGACGCAGATTCTTCTCAAACACGGAACGCATATTCGTTTCCAAACATACGCATTGGCCTTACACCATTGTTTTCACGTTAGGTTACAGGCTCGAACTTGCGCGGTTATTCAGTTACACATATATTGTAGCATAAAGGCAGGGGGAATGCAAGCATTAATTTATTTTCCTTGCCATCGCCCCCATCCCGTGCTATACTCTGCGCATGCCCTCCGCCGGGGCTTCAATATTTCACCCTTGACATTTCTCTTTAAACAGAGTATAATAATCACGAAAGCGAAGACGCGCAGGCCTGTTCCGGTGACGCAAAACCCTTCCATAGAGTGGAACGTTCACCGGCGTAGGTTTGTGTGCCCCCGCTTATGAGAATATTGCTAAGGAGTCGAACTATGGCAGCCAACCAAACCTTCCTCACGGCCGAGGGCTATAAAAAACTGGTGGCGGAGCTAGAGCGCCTGCGCACCACCGGGCGCGAGCAGACCGCCGCCAAGATCAAGGAGGCGCGCTCCTTCGGCGACCTTTCGGAGAACGCGGAATACGACGAGGCCATGAACGAGCAGGCCATCATGGAGGCAAAAATCGCCCGGCTGGAGGAGGAGCTGAAAAACGCGCAGATCCTCGACGACGAGGACGTGCGCACGGACGTGATCGGCGTGGGCTCCCTGGTGAAGGTGTACGACAAGACCTACGGCGAGGAGCTTCAGTTCCAGATCATCGGCAAGTCCCAGGCCGACCCCGACGAGAAGCGCGTCTCGGACGAATCGCCCATCGGCCGCGCCCTGCTGGGCCACGCCGTCGGCGACCTTGTGGAGGTGGAGACCCCCGGCGGCCTTGTGCATATGGAAATCCTGAGCATCTCGAAATGATCTCTGTCCTGCTGGCCGCCTGGCGCGGCGAGAAATACATCGCCGAACAGATCGCGTCCATCCTGCTCCAGCTGGCCGGGGGCGACGAGCTGCTTGTCAGCGACGACAGCCCGGAGGGCCATGCCGCCACCCGCGATATCGTGCTGACTTTCCATGACCCGCGCATACGCTATATGCAGGGTCCGCGCTGTGGCGTGATCAAAAACGTGGAGTTCCTGCTAGGGCAGGCTAAGGGCGATATCCTCGTGCTGTGCGACCAGGACGACGTGTGGCTGCCGGGCAAGCTGGATATGTTATACGCGAAGATGGACCCAGCTCAGCCGGAACTGCTTGTGCACAGCGCCATCCTCACAGATGAGGCGCTAAACGAAACAAGCGAGCATCCATGCGCAAAACCGGGCCTGCTGCGCAATTTAATTAAGAACAGCTACACCGGCTGCTGCATGGCATTTACGCGGGAACTGCTGCCGCACATCCTGCCCTTCCCCGAGGGCATCCCTATGCACGACCAGTGGATCGGCCTGCGGGCAGAGAAATTCGGCACGGTGCGTGTGATTGACGAGCCGTATATCCTGCACCGACGCCATGAAAGCGCCCAGACGGGCCGGGGCGGCACGCTGGGGCAGAAATTGCAATGGCGGTGGAATATGGTGAAGGCTTTGTATGGGAGACACACATGAAAACAGGCTACCATATCGTATACGCCCGGGATTATTTTGAAGGCATCGACGACGCGCGATCATATGGCTTCGATTTCGCGCAGTTCGAGCTGGGCGTGCCCGAATACTACCTGGACGGCCTCTCTTCCGCTGGGTTGAGAACGATTCGCGATTACGCCGAAAGCAATGGGATCGAGCTCACCTTCCACGCGCCGGGGGACAACGTGAGCCTCTTCGCCGACTACCCCTGCGTGCGGCGGGGCAACCTGGAGCAGTTCAAGCGCATCCTGGAGCAGGCCAACGTTTTACGCGCACGGCATATCACACTTCACGCCGGGGACACATCGGCATTTAAGCAGAGCGGCAGTGTGGGCGACGACTTTCTGAGCGCGCACGCGAAATATTATGAGGACGTGCTCTATGAAAACCTGTCGGAAGTGATCGCGAACGCGGGCGACGTGCTCATCTGCCTGGAGAACTATCAATTCAACGGGATCATCATGCGCGCGGCGCAGCGGCTCATCGGCGAGGGGCGGGGGCTGTGGCTCACGCTGGATGTCGCGAAGCCGTATGAGTACGAGTTCTATCGCAGGAACAAAGATGCCATCCGGGAGATGCATATCCATGACATCAACCCGGCCATCGGGAGGAGCCATCAGACGGTTGGCACCGGCAACATAGACTTTGCGTTTTTCAAGCAATTCTATGGCCCGGATGTTTATATTAATTTTGAGGTGCGGCCCGTGGAAGAGGCCGCGAAGTCAAAACTTGCTTTGGAGGCAATTTGGAGATGACCGATTACCTTGTGACCGGCAGCATCGTGACCTTCAACAGCATATCCACCATCGAAACCACCCTGCGCACCGTGCGGGAGCACACGCGGGGGGTTCCCTTCCACCTGTATGTCATCGACAACAGCTCCCGCGACGGCACGGTGGACTACGTCAAGGGCATCGACCCCCTGGCGGAGATCCTGCGCATCCCGTGGAACGTGGGTTTTGGCGCGGGCCATAA
>Ga0123353_10006037_pt1 | contig 16046 bp, 9 predicted proteins | sample TergutLab28metaG_3_FD_92763 | JGI IMG/M metagenome (GOLD analysis project Ga0123353, IMG submission 92763) | Labiotermes labralis P3 segment gut microbial communities from Petit-Saut dam, French Guiana - Lab288 P3 | ecosystem: Host-associated > Arthropoda: Insects > Digestive system > Gut ... | reverse complement strand
TTTAAAAGAGAAAAGAAAGAGTGTTAAATGCACGGAAGGCGCGGGTTTAGAGTTGATCACAGCAATGTAAAATAAGTTCAAATGAAAAAAAGTTAAAAGCAAAAAAAATATAATTTTATTTCAACAAAAAAAATAAAAATAATTAACAATTGACAATTGACAATTGATAATTGATAATTGTCAATTGTCAATTGTCAATTGTCAATTTAATTTGTTATGCTATACAACTCTCTATTCTCTTTATCTACACCAACAACGGTAATTCGTGTACTGTCCGGCATTTTTAATTCTTCTTTGGTTGTCATGATAAATATCAGTCCATAATCATTTTTAAATTTTTCCATTTGTGAGTCAGACAGGCTGTATTTTGATGCTTCCATAAAACGTATGATGATCTTAAAACCGTTGCTGTTAAGGGTGATGGATTGTAGTTCAACATTATCCTTTCCTTCCATAGGACATCCTTCAGCAATATCCAGAACTTCCTGACGCCAATTACTTTTAGGCTCTCTTTTTGTTTCAACCCATTCCCAACTTTTTGTTGCGTGATTGTACTCCCGTTGACCATACAATGTACCATTGGCTTTGTATATATTTTGATAATAATAATTACCCTGCTCATCATTTTTGTAGATAATCTTATGCACTATTCCATGAGCGTCAACAGGTTTATCGAGATAATTAAAATAGGTTTGTTCGATTAGTATTCCGCGCTCATCATATTTATTTCTCAGGATGGCAAAATTTTCCTTACGCAAGGTATTGTCTACACCATAATAATTATATTCAGTCGCTTTTCCACGAGTGTTATAAGCGTTTGTTACCTTGTAGACATTATCTTTGCTCAGGCAAGGTTTATCAAATTTGTCGTATACTGAGTTTTCCAATAATCTGCCCCGAATATCATAAACAGAACGTTGCACCGCCCAGCCTGTTTGGGGATTAACGATCAGGTTTCCATGACCATCAGCCGCAGCAATGTAGATCCTGTTCCCCCTTATATCATATTTTACTAAGACTTCAGGAACCATCACAGAAGGTTTTGTCGGCTGTCCATTTTCGTCGAAATAAGTTTGACGAATGATCCGGCTCATGGGATCAAATTCGCTTTTGTGGGTTGCATAACCATCGCTTTTGCATACTGGCGTATCTTTCTCATTGAAAAACGAATTTTCGATTTGATTTCCCTTGTTATCATATTTATACCTTATCATAGCATACTTATCCTGTTTAGGGGCGAATAACCTGTTAGCAGCATTGTAATACCGCTCTTCTATTTTCTGGTTTCGGTTATTGAATTCGGAAACAGCTCTAAAAAAACCTTTCGGGCCCAAAGCCGGTCGTTCGTCTTTATCGTAATAGGCTATTTCTGTAATATTCCCACGATTGTCGTATTTGTATCTGATTCCTGCATATCCAAATGATTTAACATAGATCGCCTGACCGTTATTATCCAGGAATTTCTTTTCATCCATGAAACCGAAAACATTGTAGATCGCGATCCAACTTGCATATCCCAAATTTCCACTGGTTGGTCTTCTATTGGTATCAAAAAATTTTCGTTCTGTTTCATTACCATTATCGTCATATTTCGATTCCCATCCTGCAATGTTTTCATCACTTAATGTCAGCGTTTTTCCGTCGGCGGAATAGAAAGATCTTTTGATTTCATTGCCACGCGGGTCATATTCATATTTGAAGGAGTATACGCCATTCACATCATACGGTTGATTGTCGGCGCCGAAATAAGACCATTCTACCAGCATGTTTTTGTCGTTGTATACCTGTCGAAATCCGGCATAACTTCCGAAAGCCAAACAAAGCGAGTCATTAACGTTGTAATAAAACACCGATGTTTGATTACCTAATGCGTCAAATTCGGCAATCCACTTGAAAAACCCGTAAGTTTCACAAGGCTGATTGTTCTCGTCATAATACATTTCTTCTAAAACATTTCCCTGTTTATCGTTTTTATTTTGCTTTATGGCAAATCCATTTTTCGTTACGACAAGATTGCCTTCCATATCCTTATAAAAAGTTTTTTGCACGCGACCATATTCATCATATTCGTGGGTCATCGAAGCAAACCCATAATTACCGTAGTAGGAGGGTTCGCTATCAGTTCCAAAACCGAATTGTTCAATACGATAACCTTCTTCATCTCGAGTATAAGAAAACCCGGCTATATTGATATCCTTTCTTAATGTCAAATTACCATCTCCGTCGTAATAAGTTTCCTTGATACGATTTCCCCATTTGTCGTAATCCAGCGCAACAACGGGACAATCATTTCCATCCGAGCTCAATTCGCCATTAGCGGCAAAATAGGTTACTTTAGTCCAATCATCATTTTTGTCGTATTCAAATTTCTTAATCGCCAGTCCTGTCTTGTTGGCTTTAGGCGTTCTGTCATGACCCAAATAACGTTCTTCAATAACGCGACCTTTTTGATCCACAATATATTCTCTTCCAAACAACCCGTCAATATCGCTAACCAAAACATTCTGAAATCCGGCATATTGCAAACGATTCAGGTAACCGTTTTCATCGTATGAAAGCAAATATCTTGATATTCTTCCTTTTTCTTCTTGACTATTAACGAACGGGTTTGTAAACAATTTGGTAGTGCTTGCAGCAAGACACATTTCTGCACCAAACTCGTCAGCGTACTTAAAAATCACTGTTTTTAGATTTTCATCATAAACTTTCTTGTACAGAATTTTATTATTCATGTCCATTATTTCCACATAATTTACCTTATCGCCAGCGGTATAATAATATCTGGCATTAATAATCCGTTCAGTGTGCTCCGAATCGCTATGTTTTATGATGTTGTTTTTGCTGTTTACATGCTGAATCTGAACAATCTTTCCCTTTAGTTTTACAAATTTATAGCTTCCTTCTCTGTGCCTGTAATCCGTTTTCCCAATCCCTTTTGGCACGCCCCATTGCTCAACGTAATCTTTATAATAACAGGTTTTTACGTGATAGTTGAAATCCCAATACCACCAGCCGCAGCTGAGTATCAGAAAAATCACAGCCGCCGCCGCCATTTTCTGCCATAAAGGCGCTGGCGGTTTGGGTAGAAAATCCTTACGGAAAGAAGCGCAATTCAGATAGCGTTCAGCAGGGACTTTGGCGGTTGCCTTACTCACTACTTTTTGCATCCGCTCCGAGATGTGCTGATAGTATTCTCTCATGCGGGGAAGCGGTTCTACTGTCACTTTATGCTGAATTTCCATATCCGACATCGTGGTTGAATCGTAAGGAGCGCGTCCGGTAAGCATTTGGTGCAGTAATACGCCTAATGAATATATATCCGAACGTTCGTCTATCGGCTCGGCTTTTACCTGCTCGGGACTCATGTACATTGGCGTACCGATCGCCATGCCTTTTTCTTCCTCGTTGGATTCGGAAATAATGCGGGCAATACCGAAATCCAATACCTTGACCACAAAATTACCTTCGTTGTCGTTGGTAAGAATAATGTTGGCAGGCTTGATGTCGCGATGTACGATACCCTTTTTATGAGCGTAGGCAAAAGCGTCCAATATTTGAGCAAACAAATCATACGCCTTTGCTTCTACAATTAAACCGTTCTTGTTGTTGATAAAATCGTCGAGCATGATACCGTCCACATATTCCATGATCAGGTATAAACCATTTTCGTTTTCGACGAAGTTCAAAAAATGAACAATGTTTGGATGATCTATTGCCAGCAATGTTCTGGCTTCGTTTATAAACTTTTTGCGAACAACAGGACTTTCTGCCAAATTTGGATGGATCGCTTTGATCGCAACTTTGTTATCAATATGTTTATTGACATTGACAGCCAAATACACGTTGCCCATACCGCCTTTACCGAGAAGACTTTCGATGCGGTAATTTAAAATCTCTTTTCCAATTAAATTTAATTCTTCCATGATATAATTTTTTTTATGGTGATTGTTCTCATATTATATTTATATTAACTGTACGCAATAATTCTCCAGATGATCATTGAAATCACAGATATAATAGCGCCAATCAGCGCGGCTATCCTGTGCGATTCTTTATACTTGTGAACGGTTTTTCCGTCTGGCGATTTGATTTTAGAATTGTAAACGGTGATTCCAAAAATAAGCCCCAGCAAACCTCCTAAAAAGGCAAAAATATAAGTGGCAACTAACCATCCCGTAGCATCAGCTCCTTCTCCTTTGACTGGTAAGGGTGCAGGTGTGTTTGGTTTTGGGGTTGGAGGCGTATCTTTTTCAGCGCCCTGCTTTTTGGCAAAAGCCGCTTCCACATCTGACCACTTTAATTCCGCTTCGCCTGCCAGAATGATTGAAGGAAATTGAATATTTCGATTCAGATGCAGAAATAAAAAGTTACGAATTTCTTTTTCCTGGCGATGTATTTTTACATGGTCTATAATTGTCCCATTAGCGCTTCTGTCTCGAAAAACATAAAAACAACCTTCGGAGCAGATCACTTTTTCGATATCTGCATGATGCCTGCTGACTTTTGGATGCGAAACAACAATATCGCAATCTTCGCGACCGACTGAAATAGTATTGTTGTTGTACCCGCCTGTAACCATTGTTCCTCTTCCGCTTAACTCCAACTCAAACTCACGGCACGACTGAAATCTGTGTAGCATGTTTTTATCGGTTGCCTTGTCCAAAATTTGTTGAATATGATCCGACAAATTAGGATTCCTGTTCTTGGCTCGTGGAAACACTTCTTTAATAATCGTCATTCGCATATCGTGATCGTTTGACTGTTTTTGTATGGCATGGCTGCCAACCAGCATATAATACAGAACGCAACCCAGCGAATAAATATCCGAACGCTGGTCAATACTCATTCCTGCGGCTTGTTCCACACTCATATAACCATCTGTTCCGATAATCTGATTTACGGTATACCCGCTGCTGTGATTCATATCCTTAACAATGCCAAAATCAAGCAAACAGATACTGCCATTGGAGCGGATCATGATGTTGCTCGGTTTGATGTCGCGGTGTACAAACCCTCTTTGATGCAGATAGCCAATAGACGGGAGAATCTCGCTGAATAGACGGATGGCTTCGCTTTCAACAATAGCGCCTTTCCTTCTGACGTACTGTTCAATGGTTTCGCCTTCTACGTATTCCATAACCAGGTACAGGTTACCACATTCTTCAAATGAGGCGTACATTTTCACAATGGATTGGTGATCCAATTGTTTTAGCGTATTTACTTCGCGGTGAAAAAAGGTGCGTAAATTGGCGTCAATGGTCAGTTCGGCACGCATTTTCTTGATGGCGACGACATTGCCGTTATCGTCCCAGCCACGATAAACTTCGCCCATTCCGCCGCTGCCGATGGGCGTGTCCTCTACAGTATAGATTGAGATTTTCATGGTTGATCAGGTAGTTATTGGTTTTGGGGGTTCAACATTTTCTTCTCCATTTTCTTCTTCTTTTATTTCTTTTGGGATAAGAATAAAAGTAACTTCATATTTCGTTCCCTCTTTGGATTCAAAATAAATGATCACTTTATTGTTTTTTGGAAAACCCGTACCGGTTTTACAAACGATTCTCAGGATCAATGTTCCGTCTTTATCAACTATGTGGGCTATGATTTTGTCTTTTAAAGAAGTTGTCAATCTGCTCGTTTTCAACTTTACTTTTTCAAATTCTTTACATTGTGAGAGTATTACGTCAGTACAAGAGTCATCGTTACAAACAACAGGAACTGCATTGCAAAAAGTCATCTCAATCTTTTCCGGCGCTTTTGGAACGCTATGTTGTACATTTAGGGCATCTTGACTAATATGAACAGAATCTGTGATCACCATTTTTATTGTGTCAATCTCCGCTACTATAGTGTTTGTATTCATGTCCTTACCGTTATCGGATACCGGATTGTGTAACCACCGCCAAGCCGCTCCTCCTCCTGCCAAAAGCAATATCACCGTCGAAATAAAAAACAAGGTTTTCTTCCAACTCTTTTTTGGGGTTTTTCCAGTGCTTAACTGTTGCGTACCAAGTGCAAATTCCACCAATATTACAGTGATATTATCCACACCGCCATTGGCATTTGCCATTTCAACCAATTTTTCGGCGCGTTGCTGAATGGGGATTTCGTGTTTGCTCACCACACGCTGAATCTGCTCGTCGCTTACCATTCCCGTCAGTCCGTCGGAACAAATCAGGAAGCAATTACCCGATTCCGGTTCAATAGGAACATTACAAATCGTTGGGGGCTTCATCTTCGACAAACCCAAGGCATTGGTAATTACATTTTTTCGCGGATGCCGTTCCATATCTTCAATGGATTTGATGATTCCCGCCTGATACATTTCCCATACTTCAGAATGATCATCCGTCAATTGCTTGATGCGATGATTGGCAATGATATAAACGCGACTGTCGCCTACATGTCCGTATAATACTTTCCCGTCGCTGGTTACCACAAGCATGACACAAGTTGAACCCATTCCCGCCAGTTCTGGTTGTTGGCGGGAACGGTTCAACACTGCGCAGTTGGCTTCAATAATGGAGTTGTAAATAGCCTCGCGCGGGTCAATTGCAATGTTATTGTTTAGAAAATCTCGAATAGCCGTTATGGCTGTTTGTGAGGCAATTTGTCCGCCTACGTGCCCGCCCATACCGTCGCATACTACAAAGACTTTCATATTGGCGGTTTCAAACGTATCTTTGCTGTCTTCGTTTGCTTTGCGTACTTGTCCAACATGGGTCGCCGCTCCGATCAGCAGAAAATTAAAATTTTGTTCCATTTTTTTATTGGATTTGTGGAATAGCGATGAAAATAAGTTTCGTAGAACCGACACGGATAACATCAAATGTCGTAAGTTCGCCTTCGTCAGTCAAGACATCGTTTAAAAAGGTACCGTTACTGGATTGTTCGTCCTTAAATTTGAATTTTCCATCTGCTACTCGATACAAAACAGAAAAATGTTTATTTGAAACCTGCAAATCGCCCTTTATGTTGATGTCGAAGTTTACATCACGTCCGATATAATTGCGCCCTTCATAAATATTAAACACTTGCCCTGTCATCACTGTGTTGTAGGTAACGAACAGTCCTACAATTCGTCTTCCTGTGAGCATTGCGGTATTTTCTTTAGCAGGGCGAATTATTGTACCGCCTCCCGCAACGTCGCCCATTGGGATGGTTGGCACCTGAGAAACAGTTCTGCCGCTTCCCTGATTTACTTCAGCGCCGCTGCCAAGATTTCCTACGGTATCGCCTGCACCGATGTTGTTGTTATTCACTATCGTCCCTTTTCCTGATGGACAAAACGGACAATTATCGCCATAAATGGCGGAATCATAAATGTGATCTTTACTGCATGTTTTCTTTGCCATGATGATTTATTTTTTTGAATTTATACTTAATTTATTTATTTTGCTAATTCAACTGCATATTTGGCTTTTATAGCCATATTGAAACCTTGCGAACTTGAAAGCCCCCTGTGGATCACGCCGATTAATTTTCCATAATCATTGAAAATCGGCGAACCGCTTGCACCACCAAGAATGGAGATATTATGTCCAAACTCGTACTCGCCACGCGATTGTGTGATTTTACCATCCTGGTTGTTGGCTGATATTCCCTGATTTGTCAGCGCTAAAGACACACCGGCAGGAAAACCAATCGTATATATCACTTTTCCTTCCACAATTTGTGCGTCATCCAAAACCGCTTCGTTCAAATTGACAATATTATTTACTCCGGCTGGTAGTGTTTTGGAATTGGTTTGAATGACTGCAATATCAATACTATTGTTACTGCTCGCCTTTATAAAGTTACAGGGAATAATATCTTTTTCATCATTTAAGTGGGTGTCATTAACGATAATACCAATAGAAGACAAATGCCCTGTTACTTCCACCTGGTTCACCAAAGGCAGATATTCTATTTGAGCAGCACGTGATTGTTGGGCTAAACGTTTCAAATAATTTTGAACCCTTGTTTTGATTTGATCAATTTCATCTTCACTATAAGCCCAAGGTTCGGCAATGTGTTTGTTGGTAACGATTTTTCCATCCTGCGAAACAAAAAATCCTGTTCCAGTGTATCCATTTGTTTCATCTTCAACTAATTCTCCTTTCTGAATGACATAATTACCCAAATGATACCTGCCGGCGCTAACTGAATAATAATATTCGCCATAAATCAATACCACTGACTTTTTGTAGTGAGCATAAATTTTCTCCGGAGAGGGTTTTTCTATTCCAAACTTTAAGCAGAACAACACGCCAACAACAATCGCTGCTGCCGCCGCCACCGAAATGATCACTGTTTTGAGATTGTTCGGTTTTGGCTTTAGCGGGTCAATTCTATGAAATAGTTTTTCCCAGTCCAGCGGATATTTGTTGGCAATCAATATGCGGTCGCCCGGTCGAAGTATATGGATGCTTATCTCTTGTCCGTTCACATACGTGCCGTTGGTAGAACCGCTGTCGGCAATCACAATGTCGCCGTTTTTCTTTTCAATCAGTTGTGCGTGATTGCTGCTCACATCGCTGTGTCCGATAATGATGTCGCCTGAAGTTCGACCGATTGTTTTTCGTTGTTTCACAGCCGAACTGTCGCTGCTCAAATTCGGTGGCGGCAGACTTGGCTTTTTCTTTTCATTTAGATATTTCATCCAGTCGAACGTACTGTTGCCTACCTTTATTACATCCGTTGCGGTAATGATTTGTTCGCTCGAAATCCGTTTTCCGTTTACATAAGTACCGTTTTTAGAGTTTAAATCCTTGATTTTTACCTCTCCAGTATCATAAACGGTGATAATTGCATGTTGAGAGGAAACGGTCATATCGCTTAACGCGATGTCATTGGTGGAACTTCGTCCGATTTTTAGTGACTTCATATTTAATTGATTAACTGTTTATGGTTGATTTGTTTTATTCTGTTGCAAAACTATATACAAAAAATTTCAGAAAAAAACGCCGAAATCGCTCTTTTTGCTTAAAGTATCGTTTTTGATGTTTATGCGTGCAAAAATCATGTTTATGCGTACGTTTTTTTTTGCTTTATTGATATTCTCCTTTGTGCACACAAAAAAAGCGCAGAACATACTCTTCATAATATCTTAACCAAGGTGCTCGAAAACCTGTTACCAAATACTACAACAGAGTACGACTGCGCTGGAAAAATACAAATTTTTCAAGAAAAATCGTTCTCATTTTGTCATTGGCATGACACTTTTATATTTCACACTATCTCAAGCATTTCCCTGATTTTTTTGTAACACCTGCTTGTCGCCGTCCGTTCTATCCACTCGTATGGCGGGCAAAATACACAGTGGAGCGTCCTGTTTTCGATGGACATAATGTAATTCATGTTCACGATACATTCCTGACTGATCTGCACAAACATCTTGCTGATGGCAAGCAGCTCCTTTGCGGTAGCGCTTGTGCGCAACTTATGGTATTTATCACTATCGGTGAGCATCATTTGCCAGCATCGCAACTCGTTGGAGTACTGAAACAGGAGGATTTTCTCACAATTTACCAGCATCAGTCCCGAAAATCCCTGTATGGCAAAGGTGTTTTTATCCTGTCGCAACAGTTTATATAGCGACTGCTCAAGGGTGTCGGTACTCTTCGGCGCATTCAGGCGAAACCGATCCATGATGGTTGTCAGTTCGTCAAACAGGTACGGTTTTTGCAGGTAATCGAACGCCGAAGCACGTAACGCTTCCAATAAGTATTTGTCATGCGCGGTGTAGAACACCACTTTGACGTCGGGACGAAGCCGTGATTGAACGCGTTTCAACAACTCAATACCCGTCATTTCGGGCATCTCCACATCTAAAAAAAGAATGTCGGGCTGATCGTTTACAATAATATTGATTGCTTTTTCGGGCGAATGGATCGTCGCTACTACTTCCACTCCCGCGAAGGAAGACAGATCGTCGCAAAGCCGCTGAATGCATTTGGCGTCGTCGTCTACAATGATCACTTTTGTCATTTGTGAATAATTTAATAACTGAATAACTGAGCTTTTCAAACTTCAAATTTGTATTCCATAGGTACTATAATGGATACGCGTGTTCCATGCGAATCGTCGCTTATTGAGTTTTTGTTTTCAATGGAAAAAGCCATTTGATATTGGTTGCGTGTATTGAGCAATTCAACCGTGCGGCGTAGCATTTTCAATCCGTTTCCGGTTCCTCGTTCACTAAAGGCGCCAGAACCTGCCTGATGGAAACCAACACCGTTGTCGTCAATCTCAATACAGATCAGATTTGTTTGTCTTGAAATATGTATCTCAATGCTGGCATCTTCCTGTTCGGATGTAAAAGCGTATTTTACGGCATTTTCCACAGGTATTTGTATTGACATGGAAGGTATTCGCACATCGGGTGGTACATCGTCAGCCATCTGCCAATGTACCTTTATATTGCGGTGTTTGCCTATTTCCTGCAATTGCAGGAAGTTTTTCACCAGATTGGTTTCTTCTTCTAACGATACCGCTAACCGTTCGGATGCTCTCAGGTTGTTTCGCAACATTTCTATCAACAAGCGGAAGGGGCGTTCCAATTCTTTGTGTTGATCCAGTGATGGCAACATCACACTCAACGCGTTAAATACGAAATGAGGCGATACGCGGTTGCGCACAATTTCCATGCGCAATCCGGTAACGATAGCCACCTGTCTGCGGTACTCCTGTTCCCGTTTTCGACGGCTGTACAGCACAAAGGCTGCCGTTGCCGTGGCAAACAACATCAGCGCAAGCAAACATATTGAAGCGATGTTTTGCCATCGCGAAGCACGCTTTTCCACTGTAGCGATTCGCAAATCTTTTCGTAACAGCGTCGTATCCTGACGGTAGCGCATTTCCATTTCTTCAATATGGTTACGTGTTTTGGTGTTGCGCAGCGAATCGTTGTAGGCGTCTACTTTGAGCCGATATCTGTAGGCGTTTTTGAAGTCATTTTTCCTGACGTACAAGGCTTCTAAATTTCGATGTCGAGCCATAATAACAGAAGATTCAATAAGCAGAGTGTCGTATGTTCGTGTCAGCAGTTTTTCAGCCTCTGACAGTTTTTTTTCCTGTATTGCCAGCGTAGCGTAATATCCATCAATAGTGAATTTAATGACTGGCATTTCAGGCGATTGTTCGTAATGTCCTTCTGCCAAAGCCAAAAAATGACGCGCAGAATCAACCTGCCCCAATTTCAGGTACATGCTTCCAATGTTAGCCGCAGCAAGCGCCAACTCATCGGGTACAGAATACTCATTTGAACGAAGATAGTTGTAGTCTAAAAATAAATAATTTAATGCGCAGCGATAATCTTTAATTTGCAAACAAAATTCTCCTTTCGAACTCCAAAAATAACTTTTTGACGATTCCGACTGTTCATCCAAATCGTTTTCTGCCTTCCCAAGATAGTATTCCGCCATGTCGAAATTATCGAATTGCAAATATATATCTGCCAACGACAAGTATGTATTATAACGAAACTTTTCTTCCACTTTTAGTGAATCACTAATCAATAAAACTCGTTGAAAATAATAACTTGCTCTTAGGTAATCGCTTTTTAGCTGGTAATTGTTTGCTAAACATATATATATCTTCAGGAGCAAGTTATCCCGCTTGTTCGATTTTAACTCTAAATCGCGAGCTTTTTCGTAGTACACTATGGCAGAGTCAATTTGTCGAATTTGCGCCATACGTATTCCGTACTTAAAATGTGCTTCCGCCTGAAGCGATGATATACATGGCGTAGGCTCAGCCCGCTCACAATATGCCATTACCTTTTGGAGAATCATGATCGCAGAATCAGTCATACCTGCCCAGAAATAACAGTCGCCGATTGACTTCAATAATGCGTATGAACGAATGGAATCGGTTGTGTTTTCTCGCATTTTTGTATAAATATCCATAACAGAATATGGATGAACAGTCATACTGTCCCAAAGAGATATAGTGAAAGATTCAAGCAGCAACTCACTGCATTCAGAGTTGCCATTGCCGCCAAAATTACGGCAGCCAGTTATCAGGTACATTCCCAGTACCAAAAGAGTAAATAATTTTTGATGCTTCATTTGGGTTTGATAAGGTAAGTTTTCTATTTCAATTATTTTGCTTTTAAAGATTTGAATGAATTATTCTGCAAATGTAATGTCATTTTTTTTTACATCAAGAAAATCTTTGACGAATCTCGAAAATTAACTGACAATAATGAAAATTTCCATTGAATAGTTGGCTTGATTGGCTTGATTTTTGTTGTGGATAATTCCTGAAACATTAAAATAATGAACATGAAATTTTTTTTCACCGCTTTATTTCTTTTTGCATCTCTGTTCGTACATGCCAATTCGTGGTCACCACGTGTAGATGTCGGTTTGAGTTCGCTGCAAAAATGGTATAACCCTCAAACCTGCCTTTGGGAAACCACCAACTGGTGGAATGCAGCAAATATTACCACCATGTTGATCCGTTATTCTGCCATTACCGGTTCCCAGGAATATTTGCCTGTTATTGATCAGGTATTTGAACGGAATAAGAATTTAGTAATTCCCGGTAAGAATGGTACACCCGATGTTGTGAAAAAGAATTTTCTGAATGAGTTTTACGATGACGAGGGCTGGTGGGCATTGACGTGGATTGATGCATACCGCCTGACCAAAGATAAAAAGTATCTTGAAATGGCGCAAACCATCTTTAAAGATATGGCTACGGGATTCGATAAAACCTGCGGCGGAGGTATCTACTGGAAAAAACCGAAACAATACAAAAATGCCATTTCCAACGGACTGTTTATACTCACCGCTTTACGACTGCATCAGGAAGCTCCCAGAACAAAAATCGCCGGTAATTTACCTTTGGATTGGAGCAGATTGATATGGAAATGGTTTCTCGAAACGGGAATGATCAATCGCTACATCTGGCTTGTGGAAGATGGCCTGAAAGATTGTCAGCCCGTCAGCAACCAGAACTGGACTTATAATCAGGGGGTAATCATTGCTGTGATGTGCGAACTCTACCGGATCAATAAAGATAAGGAAGCATTGCAGATGGCTGAATATATCGCCCACTCAACTATGAGCAGGATGACTACGCCGGAAGGCATTCTGAAAGAGAAGAACGAAAACAACATGGGCGCTGACAGACCTCAGTTCAAAGGCATCTTTATCCGTCATTTAGCCTCACTTTATCAAATTACACAAAATGAAGAATACAGTAATTTTATTTTGAAAAACGCCGAATCTATCTGGTCAAATGGCAGGAATCCCAACTCGTCGCAATTTGGAGGCGTATGGGCAGGACCTTTCGACCGAGCGGATGCTGCACGCCAAAGTTGCGCCCTCGATTGCCTGATTGAAGCAATGAATTTGGAAAAATAAAATGTGGTTAGGACTTATCGCAAAAGGTTTTGTATTGGGGTTGCTGGTTTCCATTCCTCTTGGACCGGTAGGCGCCATTGCTGTCCAACGTACCATCGGCAAGGGTTATAAGGCAGGGTTGCTCGGCGGTCTTGGCGCTGCGTGCGCCGATCTTGTTTACGCAGTGATAGCAGGTTTCGGGGTTAGCGTTGTCATCAACTGGCTGGTCAAAGTAAGAACATGGATACAAATTGGCGGATCGTTCATTTTTATGTTCATGGCTTATAAAGTGTTCTTTACGAACCCAGCCATACAGGTTCGTCGGCATCGTCGTCAGAAGCATCGTCCATTAGAGGATTTTTTCGCTACTTTCCTGCTGACATTTTCCAATCCAACCCCCGTTTTCGTATTCATGGCAGCCTTTGCCGGATTCTTTGTACACGAAGAAGTTCAATATCTTGAGATCATCCTTTCCATCGTTGGCGTGTTTTTTGGGTGTCTGAGCTGGTGGGTTGTGTTGGTGTCGGGTGTTAATATGTTCCGAAACAAAATTCGTCTGCGGCATCTTTTGTGGGTTAATAAGATAACCGGAGTGGTGGTTTTTATTTTTGCAATATTATTAATGATACAGGCTTTCAGGTAAGGGTACATTGAAAATCTTAGCGAAAGGGGATACTCAAGCATTACCAATGATATTTTTTACTGTAATCTATTTCATTTTTTACTATTTACATTTTTATTCTCAATACTGTAAAAGAATATTCCGGCAACATGACTTTATTTTCTTGTAAATTAATGATTTCTGTTACAGGCTTTACTGTTTTGCTGTCGGGTTTTCCTGTTAAAACCGTTTTCTCAATCTTTAAATCTTTGATGATAAAATCTTGAAATTCAATATTAATATTCACAGGTAGAAGATTGACTAATTTAACGATACAATCCCCTGACACACTGTCTTTCACAATGGAGTATGCGATGCGGATACACGCTTTAGGGTCGCCTGTGGAAATGCTGACATTAGATTCAATATACTCATTTCCTCTATTTTGACCGAAAAGTTGCTGTACATAATAACCAACAGTAGGTTTTACTTCCGTATTGTTGAAATAGATTAAATCGGGATTCCATTGTGTACGACCCTCTTTTGCCAAAAGCGGCGCGTACGAAGTCATTTCAACAATATCGCCGTTTCGTTCTATATTGCACAGATACAATGCTTCTGCCAAAGCGCTTTCAATGTTGTTGGCACGACCGGTTACATGCGCTGCATATTCGCCCAGATACACTTTTGCTTTGTTCCTGTCGTAATGATCATAATAGTCCTGATTGTAAATCATCCATGCAGGCGACACATAATAATGCTCATCTACCATCGGGACGCCAATTTCTGTTGCAAATTCCCATCCAAACTCATAATCACTGCCCTCGAAAAAAGGACCTACAGTACCGATTACTGTAATTTCAGGGTGCTTTGCTGTGATTGCATTGTAAATCATTTCGAAACGCTTCTTGAAAACTTCTGAAATCAAATCTTCATTACCAATACATATATATTTGAGATTGAATGATTGCGGATGACCGGCGTCAGCGCGGATTTTTCCCCATTTTGTTGACTTATCACCATTCGCCCATTCAATCAGGTCGAGAATATCCTGAATGTATGCGTTCATTTCGTCAACCGGAATACCGCCTTGTTGTCCTGCTAAAGCATGATGATGCATACGCGAGTTTTGGCATGGAACGCCTGCCGCAATTACAGGCAACGGTTCTGCGCCAATGTCTTCGCAAAATTGAAAATACTCGAAATAGCCTAACCCTTTTGTTTGATGATATCCCCAGATATTACGGTCAGGTCTGCGTTCTTCGGGTTTCCCGATGCTGTTTTTCCAGTTATACATGTTTTCAATACCATCGCCGTGAGCCAGACATCCACCCGGAAAACGCACGAAACGAGGGTTGATATCTGCAATTACCTGCGCTAAATCGGCCCGCAAGCCGTTTTTGCGATTTTTGAATGTCTTCTGAGGGAAAAGAGAAAACAAATCCGCACAAATGGTGAATTGTGAATTGATCACTGATAATTTAGCATTTGGAATGGTTTTGGTTGGAACTAAAACCGCACTGTATTTCTTCCAGTTTTTTGAATTGATAAGAATAGAAACTTCGTTACTCACCGTATTTCCCTCGCTATCAATCAATTTTACGATTAATTTTCCGTTTTTTTCGGTTCGCAAAAACACCGAAAAGTCATATTTTTCGCCTTTTATCAAAGGTATTCCGTCCCAGCCTTCATTGTACAGCGTCTCGTTACCCTGCAAAACAACATAATGCGGATTATTCGGGTGTAATGGATTTTCATTGTCAATTTCCCACTGTTCATTGTCTGTTTTCCATGCCGTTGTTGCGCCCCATTCTCTTCTATCCTCGCTCGAATACTCAAAATCTCTGTTTTGCAGCAGTTCAGCATACAGTCCGCCGTCGGCAGCATAATTGATGTCTTCAAAAAAAACACCAATAAGCATATTGCTTATTTTCTTTGTTTTACTGAAATCGGCTGTGATTTTCGCATTCACTTCTTTCAAGTTTGCAAAACGAAACTCATCCTGCGCCATTCTTTCGGCATATAGTAAGCTGTTGTATTCAGCCAATTTGACGTGATTGAGCAAATTTTTGACAAAACTCCATGAAACTTTGTAAAGATTTTCGCTATTCACA
>Ga0123353_10006035_pt1 | contig 16053 bp, 17 predicted proteins | sample TergutLab28metaG_3_FD_92763 | JGI IMG/M metagenome (GOLD analysis project Ga0123353, IMG submission 92763) | Labiotermes labralis P3 segment gut microbial communities from Petit-Saut dam, French Guiana - Lab288 P3 | ecosystem: Host-associated > Arthropoda: Insects > Digestive system > Gut ... | reverse complement strand
TTTTCAATTTTTTCCTTTTCGCCTGATATCGAATTTATAAGAGACCTTCCCGGATATTTTCTAAGAGCTGTTTCTACGACTTCCGGCGAAGATGAATCTATTACAAGAGGGAGCTTGCACCAAGGGGCAAGCATATCTATTATTTTTATTACTGTTTCTTTTTCATTGATTCCAGGCATTCCTGCATTTATATCTAAAAGATTTGCGCCCGATGCTTCCTGTTCTGTTGCCATTTTGCGCACAAGGGATAATTTGCCTTCAAGAAGCTCTTCCTGAAGTTTTCTCTTTCCTGTGGGATTTATTCTTTCCCCTATTATTTGCAGTCCTGATTTTTTATTTGAGATAAGAGCTTCTGTTGCGCTTGAAAGTGTAATAATATCTTCTGCTTTTGGCAAAACAGGCTTATATTTCGCAAGTTCTTTTGTAAGCAGTTTTATATGTTGTGGAGTTGTGCCGCAGCATCCTCCCATAATATTTGTTCCTGCTTTTGCAAAAGATTCTGCAAACAAAGAAAATTCTTCTGCCTGCATTGGAAAGAGCGTTTTACCATCAACAATTTTAGGCATCCCTGCATTTGGTTTTGCGACCAAAGGAATTTTTGCAACAGGTTTTAATCGTTCTATAATTTTTAACATTTCAGCAGGTCCTGCGGAACAGTTGCAGCCAACAGCATCTGCGCCAAGGCTTTGAAGCGTAACTAAAGCTGCCTCAGGTGATGTTCCGTTAAGCGTTCTCCCTTCTGGCTCGTATGTCATTGTTACTATTGTAAAAGCATCAGTAAGCTCTTTAATCGCTATTAGCGCAGCGCGTGCTTCCTGAATATCTATTTGTGTTTCTATTCCAAAGAGATCGCATCCGCCATCCAGCAACCCTTTTACCTGGCGCTTATACATTTTTACAGCATCTTCAAAATCAATTTCTCCGAAAGGATCGATAAAATGTCCTGTAGGTCCTATATCGCCTGCGACAAAAGTATTTTTACTTGATCCTGCTGCGTCTTTTGTTATTTTAGCAAGAATTGAATTTATATTTTCTACATCGCTTCTTCCATATTGCAAAAGTTTGTAGAAATTTGCTCCAAATGTGCATGTGTAAATTATATCTGATCCTGCTTCCAGATAACTTCTATGTATAGCTTTTGGGACTTCCTTGTTTTCAGATGCCCATATTTCCGGGCATACTCCGGCAGGCATTCCCCGCTTCTGGAGTTCTGTTCCGGTTGCTCCGTCAAGAATAAGAATTTTATTTTTTAGCAATTCTAAAATTATTTTTTTATCTGTCATATCTCTTCCTTATCTAAATAATTCCTGTTAGCGCAATAATTGATTTTTGCGGGATAAGCATAAAGCTTTCTGTTATATCAACTCCTATTTTTTTCATTTCAAGCAGATCATAAAAAACTTTTTGAGTTTCAAGAGAGAGGTCTCCGTATCCTGGAGAAAATCTTTTTGTAAAAAGCTTCTCTGATTTTCTTATAAGCTCTTTGTTGTAAAAAGATACAATATAATCAAGACCGCTATCTGCAATTTCGCCTGCTGCTGCATCAAGAACAACAGCTTTTGTCATATTTTCCTGCTGCTCTTTTTCTATAAAATCCATGATTTCTTTGCCGCATGTTATTCCCATTAAAAAAAATTTTTTTGCTTCCAAAATAAATTTGTAAAAATAATTACTTGTTATCTCGATTTTTTTTGCGCTGTTGTTTTCGGGATATATAAGAATTTTTCCCTCGTCTGCAATTTCTAAATTACACTCCAGTATAGAGCCTCTAAGTTTTATAAGAGATGCTGCTTCGCCTATCCAGCTTATAATCTCTTTTTTTGCTGCTTCATCAAGTTCTGTTTGTTTCTGTTTGTAGCCAAGTCTTGAAAAAATGGTTTTGTGATCCGGCTGGGAGATTATGTTATTAATATACCTGAGCATAATATACTATACTATGAATGGATTTTGTTTTGCAACGGAATGATTTGCACATCTATTTGCTATCGGGATTGAATTATATCAAAGTAAAGTTTAAAATACGTTTTATAAGGTATTTATATGGAGACAATAGAAAGGTTGCAAAAAAATGGTATTTTTCTCAATTATGATGATGTAGTGCGTTTATGCAAAAAATATTACATTATTGAATTAGCAATATTTGGGTCATCAATTCGAGATGATTTTACTCAAAGTAGTGATGTAGATATTCTTGTTTCTTTTAACTCAAATTCAAAAACAACATTATTTGATATAATTGAATTGGAAAATGAATTTTCAAAATTATTTGATAGGAAAGTAGATATTGTTGAAAAAGAATCATTAAAAAACCCAATACGGAAAAATAAAATATTATCAACCCGGGAGATCATATATGCCGCTTAATGAAAATGATTTATCCTTTTTGATAGATATTATTGATTGCATTATGGATATCAACGAATTCACAAAAGAAATACAATTTAATGAATTTGAAAAAGATAAAATGAGAAAACTGGCTGTAGAAAGACAATTGGAAGTTATAGGGCAGGCTGCTAATAAAGTAAGTAAAGAAACGCAGAGTATTTTGAAAAGTATTTCGTGGGGGAATATTATAGGATTAAGAAATAAACTGGCACATTCTTATGGTGAAATATTGGCGGAAAGAATATGGATAATATCAAAAAACTCTATACCAGAATTAATAAAAGAATTAGAGAAAATTGAAGAATTAAAAGAATATATAGTAAATAAAAATCAACATTAAACCATCACATTTCCAACAATAATTTGTATACTCAAAGAAAAGGATGTTGCTTGAACATGGTATTTGAAGAATTCAGCTTCTTACTCTCGCAGATATGTTCCCGCAGTTGTGTGGCAGTTGGCAGGCCTCTTGTGTGGGCCATTGTTGTCAATCCATGCGCCGGAGGTTTTACGATCCGTTCCCGCTGGAAAAAGCACTATAGCCAGCTTTTAGAATGTGTCAGTAAGGCGGAAAAAAACCCACTGCGCGAGGGAAGAAATACTAACGCGCAAGGACTCTTTTTTACTAAAGCTGTTGGCAGTGCAGGGGAGATAACCAATGCCATACTCAAAGAGGCTGAAACATACAGTGGTTCTCCAACAGAAGACCAACGGCCATTCTATCTTATTATCTGTGCAGGCGGGGATGGTACAAGCAGGGACATAATGACCAGCCTTTACCATGCCTCCCCCAAAGTCCGGGATAATTTCGCGATTCTGCGGCTTCCCATGGGAACCGGAAACGATGGGTCCGACACCTGGGAACTTAATGATGCACTGGATCTTCTTATAGAGCCTTCGACACTTGCGCAACAACGGGTGTTGCAGCTTAAGACTGCAAGCAACAAAGGCCCTTTCCTTGCATTTAATATACTCTCCGTGGGACTTGATGCTTTTGTAACTCACATGACCAACAAAACAAAGGGAAAGCTGCCCGGAGATTCTTACAAGATATGGGTAGACTTAGCTGCGCTTTTCTATGACCTTATTTACAAGGTGGGATATATGGATGTCCGCGCCATGGACAGCAAAGGGAAAGAAGTAAAAACATTAAAAGAAAAACTGCTTCTCCTTGCAGTAGGTGAAAGTGGCAAGCGAACATATGGTTCTCACAAGTGGATACTTCCCGATGAAAGGAATGTGTGCGCCATAAAGCAAATGTCTCTTTTAAGAAAGCTTAGCCTTAAAAATCTGTTTAATCATGGAGGCCATGTCGACAAACCTGAAGCAATACTATGGAACGCTGTGGCAGTTGAGTTTAGCACCCAGTACCCGCTCCTTGCGCAGATGGATGGAGAAACAGTGCTGCTTAAAGAAGAAGACTTTCCCGCAAGCATAGAACTCAGCGCTCCAGTAATACCTATACTCCGCAAACTATAATCTCAATAGAGAAAATAAAAGTTAATATCTTTCAAAAAACATTTCAACCATTTCTGAATCAACTTGTTTTGGCTCTACTATGGAATTATTCGCTGTAAGAGTAAAAAGTTTTTTCTCTGAAATTATTTTTTTTCTAAGTTCCTGTTCAATATTTTGAAGTTGCTCTTCTTTCTTTTTGAGAAAATTGATTGTTCTTGAAATTCTAAATGCTGTTATAAGCTGCTTTGTGGAAAGTGTATTGTTCCATGGAAATGCGGAACTTCCTCTGCATAATTCTGGAGAAATATTTTTTAAGAACTGATCTGTGTTAAAACCCAAAAGACCAGGTACTGCATAAAACATGGAAATACCCGAAAGCCCCGGAGTTTTTGCAAGAAAAAGCAAAGAGTCTGTTGTTTTTTCCAAAGAATCGGAATCAAGCCCTGCTATAAAATATGTTACCGAAGGTACAGTAGGTATAGCAGGTATAGCAGGTATAGCAGGTATAGCAGGGGCTTTTTTTTCTCCAAGATAGAAAAGAATATTTTCAAGCTTGTTTAAATCCGAATCTCTTTTTTGAGATTCAGTAACGTTTTTGTCCGATGATGTAAGCGTGAAATTAAACTGCCGGAAATTATAATTATTTATAAGAATAGCGCATATGTCTTCATCAAGCAGCATATAGTCAAGGCCGTTTTCAGCAGAAAAAAACAGATCTGTAAAACCGTTTTTTATAAAAAACTCTTTTATTATTTCAAGCTGTTTTAAAAAAGCAGATTTGTCGCAGAGTATATTATCATCTTCAATATTTATAAATATTTTTTTATTTTTATGCTCTGCAAAAACAGCTTTCATACTTGTAAGGGTTTCTTTTAATATTTCAGGCTCTGTGTTTCTAAAACCTCTTCCATGCGTAATAAAATTTGAACAAAACCTGCAGTTTTTAAAACATCCTCTTGAAAGCATGAGCGAAACACAAAGGGATTTTTTATCAGTATATGCTATTCCTATTGATGGGGTAAAATCCCCTGTTTTTGTGTGGCGCTCTGTAAAATTACCTGCCTGTAAAAGAGGTCTCGGAAGTATAAAATCGCTTGAAGAAATCAATGTATGCGAAATGTCTGGAGTGCGCGATGCTCTGTCTGCTACCAGGCCGGATTCTTTAAACCACTCAAGAAAAATCTCAGCTTCGCCAATAATTGCAGAATCAAAATATTCTTTAAAATATTCCGGAAAAACAGAAACACCAGCTCCGCAGGCAATAATTTTAATATCAGGCTTTATTTTTTTTAAGCTTTTTGCAAAAGCTATTGCAGAATCTGCATAACAATAAGCAAAGAGAGAGACAAACACAGCAATATAATTCCCCGAAGCAATAATGGAAGCGCATTTATCTGTATCATACCCAAAATGGGTATAGGAAGTAAAAAAAGAACAGCTCCCTTTTTCTTCCTCCATTACATATTCATTAAGATATTTTATTGGCTTGGGGATCTCTATTTTTTGCTGAGCCCCTTTTGTAAAATCAAAAATATCAGCAGAAAATCCTGCTTTATTTAGTATTTCTGCCCCTTTTATGGCTCCAAGCGAAGCAAATCTGCGGTGCGAAAAGTAAAAATCTTCAACAGGGGGAATTACTACAGCAACATTCATAAAACGCATGATATTGCTTTAATCCTTGTGCTGCAATACCGATAGATTTATTATGATGAAATACAAAAAAGCTTATATGCTTTTAATCCTTTTTTTAATAACTTTTTCTTTATTTTGTGAAGGCGAAGGCACCCTTGTAAATGAAGAAGACAGAAACAAAGACGGAAAAATAGACAGATGGACTTATTTAAAATCAGATGGCGGGTTTATAATAAAATCAGATAATAATTATGATGGCATAGTCGATTATGTCCTTGAAACAGACAGCCGGGGAAATAAAATTTATGAAGAGATGGATTTTAACTATGACGGAGTGATGGATAATTTTTATTATTATGAAAATGGAGTTTTGGCCAGACAGGAAATAGATAGTAATTTTGACGGTAAAATCGATATATGGATATACCTTGAAAAAGGAATTTATATAGTAAAAATTGAACGTTCCAGAAATCATGATGGCGTGATTGATTATGTAAAAAAATATAAGTAATATTTTTTGATTATGGAAGTAATTACAGGATTTCACGCTATAGAAGAAGCTTTAAAAAACCTTACTTTGCCGGCTAACCCCGACGCAAGTTCTCGTCATCCCGACGAAAAGTTGCGAAGCATCCCCCGACAGGTGGGACAGGATCTAACAGAACATACTACCGGCAAACTTTATATAACCGGAAAGCATAAAAGACACGATATTCTTGCAGCTATTGCATCTGAAAAAAAAGTCGAGGTTATAAAATCGGATCAAAAGGAAATAGATTCTATTTCAGATGATAGCGATAACAAGGGAGCAGTCCTTCTTTTGGCAGCCAAAAGAAACAAAAGAAATAATAAAATAAAGCCCCTATCTTTAAAAAACTTTTTTGAGATATCAAATAAAAATAATTCAATTGTCCTTCTTCTTGATGGAGTTACAGATCCGCATAACTTCGGAGCTATTTTAAGATCCGCAGACCAGTTTGCTGTTGACCTTGTTATTATACCTGGAAAAAGAAGCGCAGGCGAAAACGCAACTGTAAGAAAAACATCTGCCGGAGCATCGGAATATGTTCCTGTTATAGAGGATAATCTTGCCAGAAGTATCGATGCTTTAAAGAAAAACGGTTTTTGGGTATATGGAGCTGATATGGATGGAAAGCCATGTATGTCGCAGGATTTAAAAGGCAAAATAGCCCTTATTCTTGGAAGCGAAGGAAAAGGCATCTCAAGGCTTCTTGCGGAAAAATGCGATGGCCTTATAAAAATACCTTCCTCCGGGCATGTGGATTCTTTTAATGTTTCTGTAGCTTGCGGTATATTACTTTACGAAATTGTTCGGCAGCACAATGGGCAGCAACAGTAACGTTATGTGGCAGAAATTAACTAAATGATTTTATAATCCGCTCTGCAAGGTGAACAGCATTCAAAACACCCTGTTTGCCAATCCCCATTGTGGCTACAGGAATTCCTTTGGGAAGCTGTAATATCGAAAGCAGCGCATCGATCCCTGAAAGTTCTCCTGAGACAAGCGGAATTCCTATTACAGGTTTTTTGGAAATCGAAGCAACGACTCCGGGAAGAGCTGCGGAAAGTCCTGCTGCTGTTATTATTATCTTGTAGTTTTTGTCTTCTTTTCCAAGAAGCTCCATAAGTTCAGGAAGGTTTCTATGGGCAGAACAAACAACAAGATCAAATGACAACCCTTTTTCATTGATTAAATCTATTCCGGGTTCAATATTTTTTTTGTCAGATTCAGATCCAATAATAAAAAGAATATCTTTCATGTTGATTCCCTCTCAAAAAATTTTTTTCCAATATCATGTCTGTAAAAACTATCTTTAAAGTAAATTTCTTCTGCTGCAACATACGCATGTTTATTTGCGGTAATTATATCCTGTCCCAGCCCTATTACAGAGAAGCATCTGCCTCCATTAGTTATTATATTGCTCTCATTATCAAACTTGGTAGAGGCATGAAAAACAACAACATATTTTTCTTTAAAACGGGGAAGATAATGAACAGGAATCCCTTTTTTATAATCACCGGGATAACCGCCTGCTGCTATTACGACACAGATAGCAGTATCTTGCGATATTTTAAGAGGAAAAGATTTTATATTTCCCTGGATAATAGCTTCGCAGAAATCGCCAAAATCTGAAAGAATAAGAGGCATAAGAGCCTGCGCTTCCGGATCTCCGAATCTTACATTATATTCAAGCAACTTTGGCCCCTGGGCTGTAATCATAAGTCCAAAATAGAGAATTCCTTTATAGTTAAGCCCCTCATCCTCCATTCCTTTAAAAGTTGGTTCAATAATCTCTTTTTTAATTGTTTCAAGCATTCCGGATGTAAGAGAAGGGACAGGGCATATTGCGCCCATTCCGCCTGTGTTGGGACCTTTATCATCATCATAAGCTTTTTTAAAATCTGTGCATGGAGGAAGAATTATATAATTTTTTCCATCGGAAAATGTAAATATTGTGACTTCCCATCCTACAAGATATTCTTCAACAAGTAACTTGTCGCTTTTTAAAATATCATATCCGAATTCAAGAAGTTTTTTCTTATCATCAGACTCAAGAACCCCTTTTCCTGCGGCAAGACCGCTTTTCTTTATTACAACTTTTCCGGTTCTTGCATTTATCTCTTTTTTTAATTTTTTGGGAGAGTCAATTTCTATGGCAGATGCTGTAGGGATATTATATTTAAGCATGAAATTTTTTGAAAAAGCCTTGCTTGATTCAAGCATTGCAGCAGCTTTGTGCGGCCCTATGGCTACTATTCCTGCTTCGCGTAAATCATCGACAATTCCTATTGCAAGAGGTGCTTCCGGTCCGACAAATACATAATCGATTCCGTATTTTTTGCATGCATCTATTACCATTTTACTGTTACAAGGATCAACGTCCGGAAGATTTTCTGCCATATCATCGGTACCAGCATTTCCGGGAGCAACATAAAGACCCGTAATGCTTTTACTTTTAGAAAAGCTCCATGTAAGCGCATGTTCTCTTGCTCCGGATCCTAAAACCAGAACTTTCAATTATTACCTCCTATAATTGAAAATCGCGACTATTTTTTACTACAAAAATTAACTACTTATAAGAATCTAAAAGTTTTTCTATTACTTCCGGATAAGTAGCATACTCAAGGTTATGTATTTTTTTTTCAATTTCTTCAATAGGTTCACAAGGATTTCTTGTAAAAGATTCCTGCTTAATAATAGGACCGGTATCCATTCCGCTGTCTACATAATGTATTGTAACACCAAGTTCCATGTCGCCTGACGCATAACTTTTTTCAATAGCATGAGTTCCCGGATATTTAGGCAAAAGCGCAGGGTGAATATTTACTATTCTGTTTTTATATTTCTCTACAAAATCAGGGGATAGTATTCTCATATATCCAGCCAAAGCAATAATATCGATTTTTTCTTTTTCAATTATTTTAATGATTTCTTCCTCTGCAGATTCTTTTGTCCTTTTAAAATATGGGACATAGTAGCTATTTATTGCAAGATTTTTTGCCCTTTCAAATGAATATGCTTTTTTTCTGTCGCATATCATGCATGGTATAGTATGCTTTGTTTTTAGTATTCTTTCGGCAATAGCCTGAAAATTTGAACCATTGCCGGAAGTAAATACCGAAAGCCTTGCCATCTATTTCAATTCGCCGATAACAACTATTTCGATTCTTTCTTTTCTTGCAAATGAAAGAAGGTTATTTACATTTTCCTTATGGCTAACAATAGCTATTCCAATTCCCATATTAAAAACTTTTCTCATTTCCGGTTCTGCTATTCCGCCATCTTTCATTATTTTTTTAAAAATATCGGGAGTTTTCCATGAAGAATAATTAAAAGAAGCTCTTACACTATTTGGTATTACCCTAACAAAGTTTCCTTCAAGACCGCCCCCTGTAATATGGGCTGCTGCAAGAACCATATTTGTTGAAATAAGTTTTTTAAGTTCTTTAACATAAATCTTTGTTGGTTTTAAAAGAGTTGCTCTTCCGATTTTATCTTTTTCAGTTATTATTTTTCTTGCAAGAGATAATCCATTTGAATGAATTCCTGATGATGGCAAGCCGAGTATTACATCGCCTCTTTTTATTTCAGTTTTTTTAGGAAGCATTTTATCTTTTTCTACAATTCCCACACAAAAGCCTGCAAGATCATAATCATCTTCTTTATAAACATCGGGCATTTCTGCAGTTTCTCCGCCTGCAAGAATACATTCGCTATCTTCACACCCCTTAACTATCCCTTTAATAATTTCTTTCAATATTTTGTCATTTATTTTTCCGCATGCTATATAGTCAAGAAAATTAATAGGCTCTGCTCCGCATACAATAAGGTCATTTACAGACATCGCAACAAGGTCTATGCCTATTGTGTCATATATCCCAAATTCTCTGGTTAGGATCAATTTTGTTCCTACTCCATCTGTTGTGGAAAGAAGTACAGGGTTTTTATATTTTGAAATATCAAGCTCTACGCCTCCGGCAAATCCACCTATACTTCTAGAAACTGCTTTGGATTTTATGGAAGCTATAAACTGTGCAAATTTATCGCCTTTATCTATATTAACACCAGCTTCTGCGTATGTTTTTATGCCCATCTGTTCTCTCCTTAAATTTCAACTGAATAGCTGCCTGTAAAACAGCCATAACAAAAGTCTTTGGTATTTTCAGCAACTTCTTTTAATTTTTCTGTAGAAAGAAAGCGAACGCTATCTGCGCCAATATGCTGTGCAATTACTTCCGGTGTCATTCTATTGGAAATAAGCTCTTCTCTTGTTGGAATATCTATTCCAAAGTAGCATGGATGTTTTATCTCTGGGGAGGCGAGTCTTAGATGTATCTCCTTTGCCCCTGCTTCACGTAAAAGTTTTACAATAAGTTTGCTGGTTGTCCCTCTTACAAGAGAGTCATCAACAAGAATCAATCTTTTACCTCTAATTACATCTTTTACAGGATTAAGTTTCATTCTTACCATAAGCTCGCGCTGCTCTTTTGTTGGCATTATAAATGACCGGCCTGCATAATGGTTTCTTGAAAGCCCATATTCAAGGGGAAGCCCTGATTTTTCTGCATACCCCAGCGCAGCGCAGTTGCCGGAATCCGGCACAGACATAACAATGTCTGCTTTGATATTTTCATCTTCTGCCAGCGCAGCGCCGGTTTTTTTGCGTATAGTATGGACCGATTTTCCAAATATCGATGAATCTGGTCTTCCAAAGTATATTAATTCAAAAATACAGTGGCTCCGCGATTTTGATTGAGTAAAAAATTCAGAGCGCATCCCGTTTTTATCAACTATAACAACCTCTCCCGGCTCAACTTCTCTTGCATCGAATATTCTGAGTATATCAAGCGCGCAGGTTTCAGAGGCAAATACTGTAAGATCGTCTTTTTTGCCCACATATAGAGGCCTGAATCCATGGGGATCTCTGGCTGCAATAAGGGAATCATCCTTTATCATGGTAAAGCTAAATGCCCCTTCAAGCATATTAAGAGTATCAAAAAGAGCTTTTTTAAATTCTTTTTCTTCGGACATTGATAAAAGATGAAGTATTATTTCTGTATCGGTTGTGCTCTGGATTATTGCGCCTTTATCAAAAACAAGTTTTTTTACTGCTGCTGCATTTGATAAAGTTCCATTGTGCGCTATTGCAATATTGCCTTTGTTTGAAACAGCGTATATTGGCTGCACATTTTCAAGCTTGTTTAAACCTGTTGTAGAATACCTTACATGACCTATCCCGATATTTGAATGGGTCTCGATCTGAAGATATCTTGAAAGAACAGCAGGAACCATTCCCAGGTCTTTGTATGTCTTTATACTGCCATCTTTTACATAAGAAATTCCTGCCCCTTCCTGACCCCTGTGCTGTAATGCAAAAAGGGTATAAAAAAGTTTTTCCGGTATATTTGTAGGGTTTTCGGAATATATGCCTGTAACTCCACAATGATGTTTTGGTTTTGAATAAATATCTTCCACATAAAATAGATAACATTCTATAGGAGTAATAGTCAAGCGTGCAGAGGGCAATCCATGTCCGGAAGGATTTTATTTCATAAGTTCATTTAATATTGCCTTATATTCATCCATAAAATTGCAGTGAACGATCCTGTTCCTTATCAAAGCACCCCCTTTTATCCCTTTTATATAAGAACATAGGTGTTTTTTCATCTCTTTTACTGCAATTTCGCTTCCAATATATTTTTCAGCTAAATCAAGATGGTTAATAGCAGCATTAATTTTTTCTTCAAAACTTATCTCCGGAAGAACCCCGGTTTTAGCAAGAAATTTTACTTCTTTAAATATTTGCGGCCTTCCAACTGCTCCACGGGCAATCATTACCCCATCACAACCTGTTTCTTTAAGCATATTAAGACAATCTTGCGGTTCAAAAAGGTCTCCTGATCCTATAACAGGAACATCAATAGAGTTTTTTAGCTCTTTTATTTTGAGCCAGTCAGATTTTCCCGAATATCCCTGAGTTTTTGTTCTTGGGTGCAAACAGACCATTGCAGCGTGGTTTTTAACTGCTATTTCAGCTGCTTTCATAAAATTAATGTTTTCAGAATCCAATCCTGAGCGCAGTTTTACTGTAATTGGTATATCTGTTGCTTCTGTAAGCGCTTTTACGATTTCTCCGATTTTATCGGGGTTTTTCATTAAAGCAGACCCTGCTCCGGACTTCATAATTTTTGGCACAGGGCAGCCGCAGTTAAGGTCAATAAACAGAGGTTTAAAATCAATAATATCCTTAAGAGAGGCAACAGCGCTTTCCCATGAAGAAGAGAAAATCTGGACAGCATAGTTTGTTTCATTTTCAGCTTTATAAAGGATTTTTTTTGTTTTAAAACTTTTTCTTGCAAGGGCTTCGCTTGAAACCATTTCTGTATAACAAAGATCGCTTCCGTATTCTATACAAATATGCCTGAAAGCAGCGTCTGTAAATCCTGCCATTGGCGCCAGGAATATATTCCCCGAAATTGTTGCTCCGGAACCTATTTTAATAGGGTGGAGTAGATTTTTGGGCAAGATTTCAGGTTTTTCCATGATTTTTTAAAGCTAATTAAAAAAATAGTATGCTTCATAGCCCGGCAAGTTCTATTTGCTAATTCCTGGCTTGTGAAGCATATTAATTTTATTTTTCTTCAATGCCAAAGAACCCAAGACTATTTTTGAAAAAGATATCTGCAGCTTCTTCCACATCAAGATTTACTAATTCCGCAATAAACTCTACAGTCGAATGTATGTAAGCAGGCTTATTTCTTTTCCCTTTGTATCCCGAAGGCACCATAAAAGGGCTTTCTGTTTCAACAAGCATCCTTTCTATAGGCATATTTTTTACAGTATCATGAAGATTTTTCGCATTTCTATATGTAACATTCCCTGCAAAAGAGATGAAAAGGTTAAGATCAAGCGCTTTTTTAGCATATTCCCAATCTTCTGAAAAACAGTGCAATATGCCCCCTCTTGGCGGTAATTTTTGCTTTAATATTTCGAAAACATCATTTCCAGCATCCCTGTTATGGATAATAACAGGAAGGTTATATTGCTGAGCCATCTCAAGTTGCTTAATAAATAGTTCTATTTGTGATTTTTTGTCGCCAAACTTCCGATAATAATCTAAGCCGATTTCCCCAATTGCAACTATGCGGTCATATTTAACACCAAGGTCAATTTTTTGCTCCCAGTCTTTACCGGGATGGGCAACTTCGGAAGGAGAAACACCTATACTATGATAAATATTAGTGGCAGTTTTAAGATTTTCATAAACAATGAAAAAATCATGAAGACTATTGCAAATGCTTACAATATGCTCCACTTTTTCATGTTTTGCCTCATGAATAATAATAAGTTGTTCAATAGGGTCCTCGTTGATAAGCCCTATATGAGCGTGAGTATCAAAGAATTTCATAATTCACCACTTTTAATTGATTTTTTAGTAACGAAACAGCTTTTATCAGCAAAAAGGATAACATGAACAATGACAGAGGTCAACATATATTTGACAAATATTGCCTAACATGCTATTCTCATTTTGGAAGTAGGAGAAAATAAGTGTCGCCATTAAGTAGTTATAAAAGAGCAGAAACAAATTTTGTTGGCAAAATAACTAAATTAATAAGTGCAATAGCAATGAAAATCTCATCCGCATTCAGCAATATGGTAAATGCAGGAAAACAGCGTTTTACTGTAATGCTTATACCTCATTCAGAGAAGAAAATATTTAACTTTAGAATATCGGTTTTCTCCCTTATTGTTATTGTTTTTCTTATTGGTTGTATGCTTACCTCTTTTGTTATATTTACAACACAGTTTAAAGGGATGTCTGGACTGCTTAAATTGCGATCCGAAACTCTTGAAAAGAAAGAGACAGACCTTGAAATAATAAGGGACCAGATAGCAGAGCTAAAAAGAGTATCAAAAGTTTTCGAAGCATCTCTTGTAAAAACTCTTGGCATAAATAACCCATCTTCTGGCGGGGCAAGGGCTCAAAACAGCGATTTTATCTCATCTTTTTCCCATAGCAGGTCACAGGAAGAGGTTCTTTTACGCGAACTTGAGGATTTAAGAAGTTTAAGCCAATTTCTTAGAGAATCTGTTGAGTCTTTTGAGGAAATAAGGGAACTTCTTATAGCGCAGGGTGATTTGCTTGTTGAGCTTCCAAGTATATGGCCGCTTAAAAATGTAAGAGGCAGAATTACAAACTATTTTGGCCCTCAAATACACCCATTTACAAAACAATGGTATCTCCATAAGGGTATAGACCTTGCGTATCAGCAGGGAACTCCTATTATCTCTACCGCAAGTGGAAAAGTTATTGAAAAAGGGTATGAAGCTACAGGGTTTGGAAATTATATTCTTATAAGACATAAATATGGATTTTTTACAAAATATGCCCATTTGGACAAGATATATGTTCGGGAAGGCGAAACAGTAAGCCAGGGACAGGTTATTGGAACAATGGGAAACACAGGACTTTCTACAGCGCCTCATTTACACTATGAAGTCAGAATTGGTTCACAAGTCGTTGACCCCGAAAGATACCTTAATATAAGAAGCAGGCCTAGTGAGTGATTTTCTATTTGACGGGAAAAGGCGGGAATCGTAATGAGTAATAGTTTTGTTGAAGATGGAACATTTGTTAACTCCATTGTTGGTGAAGGGACCAGACTAAATGGCGAGTTGGATTTAAACGGACTTTTAAGAATAGATGGCGATTTTTCGGGAACAATAAGAACTAATGGAAAAGTACTTATAGGCAAAAATGGCAGGGCAAAATGTACAATAACAGCAAGCACTGTTGTTATTGGCGGCGCTTTAAGGGGAAATATCTATTCTTCGGAAAAAGTTATAATACTCTCTTCAGGAATAATTTTTGGAAATATTTATACTCCAAGACTGATTGTTGAAGAAGGGGTAATTCTTCATGGTAATTGCACTATTAAAAGCAATTATGCAGAGAATGTCGATTTATTAAAAGATCCGGGAACTGCATCTGTTTCTAATGTTTCCAATGTTTCCAACAACAAGCCAGAGATCAAGACAGAGATTAAAAATGATGGGCAAAAAATAGAAAATTCCGATTCTCCTGCTAAATCTTATTCTTCTGCGCCGTATGGAAAAGAATTGGATGAAAAAACTCTTAGCGAAAATATAACCAGAGGACCCCTTTTATAAAAAAGCAGCTCTCTATTCTGCTGCTGTTTTAAATATTAAAAGTATTAATTTATGGAAAGAATTGATTCAGCTACAGGCAGCCCCAACTTAAGAAATAATAGAGACAAAAAAATAGGGAAAAAATCCGGAAGTTTTTTAGGTTTTTTTAATGCAACACAAGCATCTGAAAATGTATCGGAAACAGATTTTTCTTTTTATCTTTCTAATGCTGTCGATGAAAATGCCACTAAGGAATCTCTTCTTGATGATGTGCATTCTATTGGTGAAAAACTTGTTGAAAAACCTTTTGCTTCAAATATCAAAGAATATAGACAGGCTGTAAAGCGGTTTATAGCTTATGTTGTAAAAAATGCTTATTCTATGGAAACTGAAACAGGGGAAAAAAGATATATAAAAAATGGCAATCCTTCTGTAAAGCAATTTTTATGGACAAATATTAAAGTTGTTGATGAAAAACTTGAAAAGTTGGCTATTTCCATACTGCAAAACCAGAAAGGACAATTGACTATTCTTAAAAGAATTGAAGAAATAGAAGGTATTCTTGTAGATTTAATGAGATAGTGTGTATATTTGCTCAATATGGCAGAGAATATATATGTTGGCAGTTAAAAACATAACAATTAGGTGATTTAAATGAATGATGATATTATAGATGATGAAATATTAAAAGAAGATATTATTGAGGAAATGGGAGCAACAGATGAGTTGCCGCCAGATCTTCCTGAAAAACTTATAAAAGTTAAATTTGTCCATTCAAATGAGACAGAATTTTGTGAATACCCCAAAGAATTTAGTGTTTCTCACAAAGATCATGTAATTGCAACAGGCAAATACGGGAAAGATCTTGCAACAGTTCTTGGCGGGTATCTGCTAAGCTCTGA
>Ga0123353_10006033_pt1 | contig 16053 bp, 21 predicted proteins | sample TergutLab28metaG_3_FD_92763 | JGI IMG/M metagenome (GOLD analysis project Ga0123353, IMG submission 92763) | Labiotermes labralis P3 segment gut microbial communities from Petit-Saut dam, French Guiana - Lab288 P3 | ecosystem: Host-associated > Arthropoda: Insects > Digestive system > Gut ... | reverse complement strand
AGTGTTGTAAGAAGCACAAATGGCGGGATCACATGTATTATTGATCCCAATGGAAAAATAACAAGCAGGATCGACCCTTTTATAGAAAGCTTTTTAACAGGGGAGGTCCCTGTAAACAACAGTAATTTTACATTATATACAAAAATAGGCGATTTATTTGGAATAATATTTGTTATTTTATCAATATCTTTTATTTTACTAAAATTAGCTATTTTTTATAAGAAAATTATTACCAAACCCTAGCCGCAGCTTTAATAATTTATTGACAACTAATTCCAACTGTAAGAAAATATTTATAGGTAATGTTAGGCAAATTGTCCAACTATATCTAAGGCGGGTATACTTATGAAAAAAAGAGTACTTGTGGCTGATGATGAAAGTGTAAATAGCGATTTTTTTGGAATAATGCTTAGTAATCTTAATTTTATTGTTGATAAAGCAGAAGATGGGGAAAAAGTATTAGAACTTATAAAAGAAAATAAACCTGATATAATTATTATCGATGATATGCTTCCTATTATGACAGGCTGGCAAGTAGTTAAAGCAATAAAAAACGATGAATCTTACAGAAATTATGCGGATATACCCATAATTATGCTTTCAGATATGGCTGAACCACAGGCAATAGTCGAAGGATTTGACATTGGAGTCGATGATTACATAAAAAAACCATTTAGTTTTTCCATCGTATATGCAAGAATAAGAGCAGCGCTAAGAAACAGGGATCTTTTATATAAAAAAGCTCAGGGAGAAAGAGCTATTGCCCTTTTAAAATCATTAAGAGATACTGTTGTGTTTCTGGAAGATCATTTAATTACACCTTCTGAAAGGTTAAAATCAGCTATTGACGAATTCAATAAAAATGATATTATAGATAAAGATAAATTTATTCCGCTATTTAATAATAATATAGATAAAATTGTTGCAGTAGTGTCGAGTATTTCTGACAGAATAACAGAAATAAAAAAAGGCGAAATTGAACTGGATGATATGAATGTTGACATATTTAATCTGGAAGAAGAATATAGGAAGCATTTGAAAAACTTACAATCAAAAGGATAGTTTAATGGTTACAGCAGAGAAGCTAAAAGCTGTGGAATTCTTTACAGAGGGCAGAAAATTGTACAAAATGATGGATTTCCGGAAAGCTGCTGATTGTTTTAAAAAAGCTCTTGAAGTTTGTCCCGATGATGGTCCATCAAAAGTATATTTTGAAAGATGTATATATTATATCGATAATCCGCCTCCGCCAGACTGGGACGGAGTATATGTAATGAAAACTAAGTAATTTGAAGCAGGTAACGCAATGACTAAGAGCAGTGATATTAAGGGAAAAGAAAAAATAAGCACAACATTGGGAAGAGAAACTGTTTTTAAGGGAAAAATGAAATTTTCCGATTCGCTTAAAATAGATGGAAATTTTGAAGGAGATATTGAATCTCCGGGTTTTTTGTATATAGAAGATGGGGCAGTTGTTAAAGCAGATATCAAAGTGCGGGCTGTTATTGTGGGCGGTATTGTAAAAGGCAATATCGATGCTTCTGAAAAACTTGAAATGCTTTCAACAGGACAGGTTTTTGGAAATATACGAACATCCAAGTTAAGAATCGCAGATGGCGTTGTTTTTGAAGGCAAGTGCGAAATGATAAAAAGCGATTCAGAGATCGATGTTTTTTCCGACACTGTTGAATCTTTAAAAGAAAAAGTAAAAACTTTTTAATGGTTTTTTGTAAAAAGATAAGGTTTTTTATTATTGCTCATGAGTCCCTAAAGGCTATATGTGAGCAAAAAAAAATAAATGTTCTTGATTATAAAATAATTACCGATGAATTTGGTTTAATTCTTGAACTTTATTCACAGGAAGAAGAAAATATAAAGGAATTTATTTTTTCCTTGCCAAAAGATTTAATGTTTTTTCATTCTTCTTCAATTGATCTTTCAATATCAGATATGGCATCAGAAGCGCTTAAAAAGAATGGCGCAAAACTTGTTGTCGTGGAATCGTGTACCGGTGGGTTAATCTCAAAAATTATTACAGATAAACCAGGAAGTTCTGAATATTTTTGGGGTGGATTTATAACTTATGATAACAGGGCAAAAGAGTTCCTTGGAGTTCCTGCTTCTATTATAGAAAAATATGGCGCTGTTTCCGGCGAAACAGTAATTAGCATGGCTGAAAAAGGGCTTGAAAAATCAGGAGCAGATATCTGCGTTTCTGTATCAGGCATAGCAGGACCGGGTGGAGGCGTTAATAATAAACCTGTGGGAACTGTCTGGATTGCTGTAAAAAAAGATATTGCAAAGACTTTTTTGTTCCTGTTTTCAGGATCAAGAAAAGAGATAAGAGAAAAAGCCAGCCAGGCAGCTCTGTTAATTGTTTGCAAAGAATTAAATAGCGGGGGGGTTGACAGTACTATATTGGAACATTATATTAATTTTGATTTTGTTAAAAATTACTGTTAAATAAAGTTCTAAAACTTAAAACCCTGCAAAAAAATAAATAAAGCAATAGTTAAAATTGAGGTTTTGTATCAATGTATCAAACCCTGCATTTTTTGAAATATCTTATAAAAAGTATAGAGGAGACTTAACCCTTCCATGCCGAATTTTGAAGAAAAAAATGAAGAGCAGCTTCCTATTGGGGAAAGACCTGCTTCTGCGCCTGCCGTCAGCACTGCAATAAAACGTATAAAAAGAAAAAAAGTCAAAGTAGAACTTATCAAAGAAGGAGGAATTCCTTTGGAAGAAGAAAAAAATAAAAAAACTGTAAAAAAAGTTGTCGTAGCAAAGGAAAAGAATGAGGAATCACTTCCCATTCAAAGTCCTGCACAATCTCCTGTCCAGTTTTCTGCACAGGAAGATATAGTTGTCTCGGAAGATCAATCTGCCGAAGACATCTCAAGCGCGATATTCACAAAGCTTACAAATAAAAACAAGCCTTCTAATGGAAATTCAGATAACGATACAGGAGATGAAAAAAGCAAGCTAAGCATTAATGATCTTACAAGAATGAATCTTCCTGATCTTAGGGAATTTGCCGTACAGATGGGCGCTACGCATGAAAATATAGGAAGCTTGCGCAAGCAGGAACTTATATTCAATATTCTTAAAGCGCACACAGCAAAAAACGGAATAATCCATGCTTATGGCTCTCTTGAAATACTTCCCGACAGCTATGGCTTTTTAAGATCTCCCCAAAATAGTTATTTGCCTGGAGCAGATGATATTTATATATCTCCTTCGCAAATAAGACTTTTTAATCTAAGAACAGGCGACACTGTTGCCGGTCATATAAGAACACCTCGTGAAGGAGAAAGATTTTTTGCAATGCTAAGGGTCGAGAAAGTAAATTATGATGACCCATCGGTTGCGCAGACAAGAGTTCCCTTTGATAACCTTACTCCGCTCTATCCAAACGAGCGTATAAATATGGAGACTACAGGCGGTGATCCTACAACAAGAATGATCAACCTTTTTTGCCCAATCGGAAAAGGGCAGCGCGGTTTAATTGTTGCGCCTCCGAGAACAGGTAAAACAATAATTCTTCAGCGCATAGCAAATGCTATTACCGAGAATCACCCTGAAATTCATCTTATTGTTCTTTTAATTGACGAAAGGCCCGAAGAAGTCACAGATATGAAACGCAATGTAAAAGGGGAGGTAATATCTTCAACTTTTGACGAGCAGGCAACAAGGCATGTGCAGGTTGCAGAAATGGTTATTGAAAAGGCAAAAAGGCTTGTAGAACATAAAAAAGATGTTGTTATACTTCTTGACTCCATAACCAGGCTTGCAAGGGCATATAACCAGACAGTTCCTACTTCCGGAAAAATACTTTCCGGCGGTGTTGACTCCAATGCTCTGCATAAACCAAAAAGATTTTTCGGAGCAGCGAGAAATATCGAAAACGGCGGAAGCCTTACAATTGTTGCAACAGCTCTTATTGAAACAGGCAGCAAAATGGATGAAGTTATCTTTGAAGAATTTAAAGGCACAGGCAATATGGAAATGCAGCTTGACAGAAAAATTGCAGACAGAAGGCTTTATCCTGCCATTAATATCAAGAGATCCGGGACAAGAAAAGAAGAACTTCTCCTTACAGACGAAGAGCTTAATAAAATGTGGGTATTAAGAAAAGTTATCAATCCAATGGAAGATATTGAAATTATCGAGTTGCTGGTTGACAGAATGCGCAAAACAAAGAATAATGAAGCGTTCCTTAGATCCATGAATACTACAGGACCTGGCGATATTCCAGGCTGATGGAGGATATATAAAATGAAAAAAGAAATTCATCCTGAATATGTTGAAACAAAAATAACTTGTGCTTGCGGAAATATTATTGAAACAAAATCAACCTCAAAAGACCTTCATGTTGAAATATGCGCTGCATGCCATCCGTTTTTTACAGGAAAAGAGAAATTGGTTGATACTGCCGGTAGAATTGAAAGATTTAATAAAAAGTACGGTGTTGCTAAAGGTCAAAAATAGTCAGGTAATTCAACTTTTATAATTAAAACACGCTGGCAAGCCCAGCGTGTTTTTTTAGCCCAGCATACAAATTTTGTTTTATTTCACGATTTATACGGTTCATAGAAATATAAGATAAAATCTATATAGCCTAATTCCTATATCTCCAAAATCTCAATTCTATCCAATACTTTTTTGATTGCATATCCAATAAATTTCATATATTATTTTAGGAAATGGAAAAAATCGTAAATCTCCATAGGGATGAATATACTTCTGACCCAGAAGTAGTTGTTGAAGCCCCGGCGGCTTTAACAGTTATGGGAAATCATGCTGATTCCGATGGCGGTTTTATGATTCAGGCAGCTCTTGATATGAAGATTTATGTTTCAATATCAAGACGAAAAGATAATTCCCTCCGTTTTTACGCAGTTGATTTCGAGGAAAGAAAAAGAACCTCGGCAGTAAATATAAAATATAAAAGAGAAGACAGATGGGCCAACTACATAAAAAGTGTTCTCTATTCCATGGAAAATGGCGGTCTTTTATTTAAAGGACTTGATATTACTGTTACAGGCAATATCCCGCAGGCAATAGGACTGGCCTCGTCATCTGCAATGGAGTCTGCTATTGTTCTTGCCTTATCTAAATTATATAACCTTAATCTTCCAAAAGAAGAAGTTGTAAAAATCATATATAATGGGGAAGAAAAATTTTTAAATTCAAATAAAACTCCTTCGGGGATTTATTCGTCGCTTTTCGGAAAAAAAGATAATCTTTTATTTATAGACCTCCGTTATGCGACTGTGGATCATCTCCCGTTTAATTTAAAAGATACATCTTTTGTTATTACCCTATCCAATGTTCCGTCAATACAGATTGAAAAGGAAATTGACGACAGGCGCAGAGATATTAATAAATGTGTTGAGAAATTAAATTCATTAAGGCATGGAAGCTCTCTCCGGGATTATAGCAAGAACGATATTCTAACAGGAATAGGATCGGTTCCCGAGCAGACCAGAAGAAGATGTCTCCATGTTGTAGATGAAATTACAAGAACAGAAGACGCAAAGGCTGCTATCAAGAAAAATGATATGGCAGCGCTTGGAAGGCTTATGAACAGATCACATGAAAGCCTTAGGGATAATTTTGAAGTTTCATGTCCGGAAATAGACTGGCTTGTCAAGCGCGCGCAGGAAGTCGACGGTGTTTATGGTTCCAAAATCACGGGAACAGGCTTTGGCGGGTGTACATTAACGCTGCTTAAAAACTCTTCGATGGACCGTTACCGGGAGCGGCTTGATGAATATGAAAAAATTTTTGGATTTAACGCAGATATGTTAAGCTGCAATATATCATCCGGCGCAAAAGTTATTTATCCCGGAAAGTGAAACTGTTATGAAAATCCTTCTTACAAACGATGATGGAATTGAAAGCCCTGGTCTTAAAGTTCTGGAAGAAAAGCTTTCAGGTTTGCACGATGTTTTGGTTGTTGCGCCTGCAGAAGAGAGGAGCGGGGTTTCAAACTCTATTACATTCCATAAAAACATAAAAATAAAAAAAATTGATAAAAATCACTATAGCTGCAGCGGAACTCCTGCAGATTGTGTTCATAGAATCCTGTATCGTATAATTGATGGATTTATCCCCGATATTGTTGTATCCGGCATAAACTTGGGACCAAATCTTGGAACAGATATTATCTATTCAGGTACTGCAGCAGCAGCAAGGCAAGCGGCAATTATGGGCGTCCCCGGTATTGCTGTCTCTGTTACAGCATTCAAAGAGCCTTTTTATTTTGAAAAAGCAGCAATTTTTATAGCAGATAATATAATGCGTTTTTTTGAAAACTGGAAACCTGACCACTTTATAAATGTCAATGTGCCGAGCATTTGTGCGGATAATTTTGAAGTTATGATAACAAAACCATCTAAAAGGTTTTATAATGAAGAACTAAGCCATCTTATAGAACCGGATGAAAGCCTTGATGTTTCGTTTAATCTTGTTAATGTATTGCATGATAATAAAAACGATACAGATAGCTATGCAGTTGAAAATAATATGATTTCTGTTTCTCCTGTATATGTACAGCCGTTTTCTGATGAAAAAACATGGCTAAGTTATAAAAAAAATTTTAAAAGGAAATAGCAACCAATGATTGATAGTAGTTTTGAAAAAGCAATAAAATTTTATGCGGAAAAAAAGTATGAATTGGCTCTTAAAGAACTACTCAAAACAGATAATAACCTTAAAGATAATCCGGATCTCTCTTATTATCTGGGTCTTTGCTATACAAAGCTTAAACAATTTGATGAAGCAATAATATTTCTTGAACAGGTTATAACCACCCACACCAATGTGCTTTATATTTATCAATGCAGAATGATCCTCTCATATATTTATGCTATAACAGAACAATTTAAGCTGGCGGAACATGAGTTAAAAAGGCTTATTGAAGATGGTTATGAATCTGTACAGGTATATTGCTCATTCGGATATGTCCAATATCAGCAGGGAAAGGTTGAAAATGCAATGGATTTTTTCCAAAAAGCACTGACTATTGACGGAGAACATCCTACAACACTTAATTCTATAGGCTATATTCTTGCAGATGAGGAGATCGACCCGGATAAAGCTGTACAATATTGCTCAAAAGCTGTTGAAAAAGTGCCGGATTATTACCCTTTTCTGGATTCTCTTGGTTGGGCCCTGTTTAAAGCCGGAAAAAGCGATGAAGCGCTGGAATGTCTCAGAAATGCCTTTGAATTATCAAAAGGCAATAAAGTTATTGCAAAACACCTTAAAGAAACCATAGATTCAAGAAAATGATATTTTTAGCCGATAATTAACTCGTAAGAGGAGAAAGATTATGGTTGAAAATATAAAAGATCCTTCACTTACCGATTACTCAATACAACATCCTTCCAAGGTGCAAAAAGCACATAGTCAGGATTCTGTTATAGATCATAAAGATTTAAAAGGGATCCTTTTCCTTGGTGTAAAAGGGGATATTGATATAGTAAGTGATGACAACAGTAAATTAGATTTTTTAGTATAATTTAACGCTTTATTCTGGGTTTATTTTTAGAGTTTGCTTTGTTTCCGCTATTTTATTATGGATAGCGAAGCGTATCCACAAGATTAATCCATACATTTACTTTGTTTCCACTATTTTATTATGGATAGCGAAGCGTATCCACAAGCTTTATTTTTTCTTTATGGACAAAAAAACATACATATAGCATAATATTTTTGTGTATAAAACCGGAAGAACAAGACATCATAATTTGTTTAAATACTATTTAATAATCTTTTTACTTTCCACTGGCAGCTTATTTTCTCAGGATTTTATGGAAATCTCGCAAGGGTTAGATGAATTCCGATGGGGGATAAGATCCTTTTATGCAAGCTCTTATAACAGAGCAATACTTTCATTTGAAAAATCAATTACATACAACCCTTCGGATATGCTTGCCAGAGAGTGGCTGGGAAGAGCTTACTATATGTCCGGGCTTGAAGATACTGCGCTTTCAATATGGAATTCGCTTATTAAGGAAGGATACAAATCCACAAACCTTGATAACAAAATTGAGATAATTTCTTCACGCCGTAAAATATTCGATATAAGAAAAACCGAAAAAAAACTCATTGTTGAAAAAGAAATAAAGGGCGATTTGGGAAAAGAAAACTATGTTTTTAGAAGACCGGGCGCTATTTTGCCGCTGGAGTCAGGCAGTTTTATTGTATCAAGTTTTACCACAAATGAACTCATTCTTTTTAATGCAAACAGCAGAGTAACAAACAAGCTTAAAGGCGGATTTGGGATCATCAACAATCCTTTTGATGTAATTAGATCTTCCGATGGGTTTCTTGTTGTAACTGAATATGGCGGAAATCAGATAACTAAATTAAATTTTAACGGTAATATAGAAAAAAAATTCGGCGGCAAGGGAAGCGGCCCCGGAGAGCTTCTTGGGCCTCAGTATATTGCGGATAACGGCACAGGTTATTTTTATGTCTCTGACTGGGGCAATAAAAGAATAAGCAAATTTGATTATGACGGCAACTTTATTTTAAGCTTTGGGAAAAAAATAGAACGTTATGAAGGATTAAGAGGACCTACCGGAATTGCTGTTTTAAATGATATTGTTTATGTTGCGGATGTTGACAGAAAATGTATCGACCTCTTTGATCAAAGCGGCAACTTTATTAAGACTATTGGAAAAAATATTCTGCATGGCCCCGAAGGGCTTGCTTTATACAGCAATAGTTCTCTTTTAATAGCAGATACCGACAGGGTTGTTATTTTTAATATTGATTTTGAATATGCAGATGTAATATTTGTTTCTGAGTCGCCGGGACCGGGAAGGATCGCTTTTGCAAGATATAATGCGAATAACGATCTTATGATATCTGATTTTAATAATAACAATGTCATGTTTTTGTCCGAAATGGAATCCATATATGAGGGGCTTTTTGTTCGTATAGACAGTATGCAAGCTGAAAATTTTCCAAGAGTAAGGCTGCTTGTAAATGTCGAAAAACGGAACGGCGAACCTCTTATTGGTCTTGAAAAAGGAAATTTCAGGATTACAGAAGAAGGCAGATCTGTTGATGATCTTTCCCTGATATTTGAGGGGAGTAAGGCAAAAAGAGCGGATGTTGCAATAGTTTTTGAAGAATCTTTTTACATGACAGAAAAAAAAGATATACTCCGCAGGGCTGTAAATGAGCTTTATAGTTCGTTCTCTCAGGATGATAGAATAAGAATAGTTGCGGCAGGAGAAAATCCGTCGTTAGTTGCAGAAGAAAAAACATCAAAAGAAGATGTTATAAAAACAATATTGCAAACCAGTTCCTACTCTCCGAATTTTTCCGCTGGAACAGGGATAAGGCTTGGCGCTTCCCAAATTGCCGGAAGCATTGACAAAAAAGCTGTGGTCTTTTTATATTCCGGAAATCCAACTGCTTTGAATTTTGACCAGTTCAGGCTTACGGATATTATGCAATTTTTAAAAAACAATAATATAGTATTTTATTATATATATTTTGAACATGGAAAAAACAGGGAAGAGTTTGACTACCTTTGCAGGGAAACAGGCGGCGAAAGTTTTTTTATTTATGAAACAGGCGGAATCAGCCGCCTTGCGCAACAAATCAGAGAAAATAAAAATGGTTATTACCTTTTAGAATATAATTCAAAAAGTTTTGATGAATTCGGACGCAAGTATATTCCTGTAAGGATCGAGGCTGTCTATAACAGAAAAAGCGGAAGAGATGAGCTTGGATATTTTTCGGAAACCAAAGACTCCAGATAGATGAAATGGTGGGAGAATCTCTGTCACAAATGCGGCTTCTGCTGTTTTAAAAAAAAAGTTGTCGATGGAGTTCGCGTAATTGATTTTAATAATCCATGCGAATATCTTGATGTTGAATCCAATCTTTGTTTTTTTTATGAAAAAAGATTTAAAATATGCCGTGATTGTAAAAAGATGACTATCTTTAAAGCATTGTTTGCAGATTTTCTTCCCGACAATTGCGGATATATTGAGTTTTTTGAAAAGCTTGGTTTTTTTAAAATCATTAAAAGAAAAAAAATATAATATCAAAAGAAAAGTTTTTTTATATCTGCCACGAACCAAACGAACCACCACGAAATATTTATTTCCTTTCTAATTTTGAATCAAGTTTGTTGGAATAGATGTTAAATACCATACGGAAAGAAGTTTACTATAAGGTGTATGTGGTGTAATATTGATATGGAAGAAAACAGGAAGTCGGTAAAAAGGAACAATTTATCTCGCTTTATGCTAAATCTTGGTAAATTGGTGCTTGATGCCACAAAATTAACTTTTGCAAGCCTTGTGCTTGGGGCAGTCATAAAAGGGGATATTCCGCAGTCTACTTTGTTAATAGTAGGAATAATAGTTTCAATCTTTGGAGCAATTTTAGGAATTACTCTTATAATAATGTGCGAGGAAAAGTAAAATGGAACAAGCCTTCTATGCTATTCTTGGATGCTTAGGTTTTTTTATAGTAGTGTGTATAATCGGTATAATTTATATGTATTACTACAACAAAAAAGAACATTTGGAAAAGGATAGTGAGCAAAATATTGCAGTTGATCATTTTGATCGTATCACTCAAGACCTGAGTGTTATGGGAGGAAAACCATGTATTCGTGGAATGCGTGTGACTGTTGGCAGCATACTTTTCCAGATTGGCGAAGGAAAAACAATTGATGAACTCTTGATTGATTATCCTTATCTTGTGCGGGAAGATATTATGCAATGTCTGCAATATGGAGCATGGCTTGCTCAGGGCAATCAAAAAGCTCTTGCGTAAAATATTTAAAATCCATGTCATGGCGATTTAGCTTTTTTATTCAGATTCTTAATGGTTCATATAATCAGGAATTTTGGTCAATAAATTTTTAAATTCTTATAAATTTTTGAGATACTGTCAAAGTCATTGTCATTGTGAAACAAATATAAATCATTTTCGATTGCTATTTCAGCTATTATAAAATCAATGGTACTTCTTATTGTTATTCCCTTCTTTCTGCAATTCATATTTATATGAGCTGCATTTTCAAATGATTCTTTTCCATATCTTAAATCGTAAAATGGCAAAGTACTTAAATATTCTCTTAATAATTCATATTCGTGCTCATTTACCAATCCTTGTAATAATTCCTGATACACATAATAACAAATGCCATAAGGTATTTCATTATCAATAATGTGATTCATTTTATCATTGGCAGTACCTTTAGTTTTTTTTAAATATCCTATAAGAACAGATGTATCCACTAAAATCATTTTCGCATGGCCTTGTAATCATAGTTTTCCATAAATTTGATTTTTCCAATCAATTCTTTTATGTTTTTTCTTTTTCTATTGTTAACATATTCTCTCAAGGCAGTTTCAATAAGTTCTCTTTTTGTTGAAATTGTTTGGGAATATTTAAATGCCTCATCAACCAATTCATCGTTTAAAACTATATTTGTTCTCATATACACCTCGATATACACATCATAATACACAAGACCATATTTTTCCAGTGTTTTTTGGAGAATATTATGAGGGACTACAACATATAACAGGCATTTAGGTATTTTGATTCAATTTTTTACAAGAAGAGGTTCTATATGCTAAAATTATTTACATCATATCCAGGCCATTCCAGTCGAAGCAGTTCACTATCAGATGTTAGAAGTTTGGCATTTAAGACAATTGCTGTTGCCGCAATGATACAATCAGGGAGTTTGAGTTTATTGGCTCGCCGAAGAGCGATAGTTTCATTTTTTACATCACTTGTAAGAGTCAATAACAGTAAGTCACTCAGAAATAAAAACGCGTAGTTTTTCTCCTTCATCAGGCGACAAAGCCGGTTTTGCAAAAAGGTCGGACAGCCTATAAACATGTTTATCTGGAAAAGCATCCTTGCCATTGTATAATACATAAAATTCAGGCCAGGGGACGCCAAGCGCAGATTTCCTTGCGCGCGCAGGCGGGCAGTGTCCATCGGGGACGCTGCCAAGTGAACTTTATGAATACAAGGTTCTCCCTTCGATCTTTTTTTCAAATATTCGGGCTATGTAGAGAAATAGCCTGAAGGCCATATTCGGGTTAATAGTACTTTGATGTTCAATTAAGATAACAAGTTTCCCACCTATCTCAAAAGAGATATCATTGTAAGTATCCATGAACAATACATTTTCCAATGTGTTTATGAAAACAGGAATATCATTGGGAAGAGAGATTCCTTTAAGAGCACAGTATAACTCCCTTAAGACATCAGGGGTACTGAATAGCGAAGTGAAGACACTATCTTTAAATTTTCTATTTGTCTGCATAATAATTATATACACATTATGAATATGCAGTTTGCTTCAAAAGCAATATCAAGAAATCTAATATTGGTAGTAAATAATTTAAATGAATTCCAAAGAATAAAGAATCTTAAAATAGAAAGTTGGGTATAATCAATTAAAAAAAGACAAAAAGGTGACAGTCACCTTTTACACGACTTGAGTCCGAAGGAATACTGGAAAAGCCTGCCTTAGTAAGTTATAGGTGTTTTGTGTAAATTTACTTATTGAAAAAATCTGCAAGACAATATACATTTGTTTAGCTATGGATAAATGCGAAATAGTCATGTACCAACCAGATAATACTGTTGCGGTTGAGGTTAGGCTGGAAAATGAAAATGTTTGGCTAAACAGACAACAAATATCCAATTTATTTGACAGAGATATAAAAACCATAGGAAAACATATTGGCAATGCGCTTAGAGAAGAATTGGCAGAATATTCAACTGTCGCAAATTTTGCGACAGTTGGAAAAGATCGCTATGGCGCTTCAGTTGTCGCAAAATTTGCGACAACTGCCACAAACGGTAAAGTGTATCAAGTGGAATACTATAATCTTGACATGATATTGTCAGTTGGTTATCGAGTAAAATCAAGCCGGGGAATTCAGTTCAGAATTTGGGCTAACCAGGTTTTGAAAAATTACTTATTGAAAGGTTATGCAGTTAATAAAAGGTTTGAACGTTTAGAAAGTCGTGTTGCAAAAACTGAGAGAAAAATTGATTTTTTTGTTAAAACATCGTTGCCTCCAGTACAGGGCGTGTTTTTCGAAGGTGAAATTTTCGATGCTTATGTTTTTGCTTCTAATCTGATAAAATCAGCAAATAAAACAATAGTATTAATTGATAATTATATAGACGAAAGTGTTTTAGTTCTACTGTCAAAACGGCAGTCGAAAGTAAGTGCCCAAATTTTCACAAAGCAAATTTCTAATCAATTACAGTTAGATGTAAAAAAACACAATTCACAATACGATCCCATTATTATTAATAAAACTACTCGTTTTCACGACCGTTTTTTAATCATAGACAATACAGTATATCTCATAGGTGCTTCAATTAAAGATTTAGGAAAAAATTTATTTGCTTTTTCAAAAATGGAAATAAAAAGCACAGAGCTTTTTAAATAAGACTCGAAAAAAACTAGTAACACAGAACCCACAGCCCCTCAATTTCCAGGTTTTTAGAAACAGACAGTATAACACAGAAAACGCTCTGTGGCCTTCGTGTCTTCCGCGCCTCCGTGAGCAAAAATCCATAATTTTTTATCTTAAAGCTTCGAACAGTTTTTTTTCCAGCATTGGAAACTCCCCATGGCTGGGCCTGCGTTCTTCCGGCGGAACCGGATTAGCAAGAGAAAACACGACACGGGAAGGCGGCCGGGAAAGTACGGAAATCTCGTCTCCAAGGAGCAGAGCCTCCCTCATATCGTGGGTCACAAAGAGCGTTGTTTTCGGTGTGGCTTCCCGCTCGCTGCGTAAAGAATCGATTAGGGAAAACTTCAAAGGCTGGTCAAGGCCCTGGAAAGGCTCATCCATAAGAAGCGCTTCCGATTCAAAAACAAAAGCCCGCGCCATTGCCGCCCTCTGCGCCATTCCGCCGGAAAGCTCCGCGGGGTATTTCTTGCGCTCTGCGTCCAGGGACACGCGTGTCAGGTGGCTGCGTATTAAAGCCTTTCTCTCGCGACGGGGTATGTCCGGTGAAAGAACAAAATCCAGATTCTCTTCAACCGTCAGCCATGGAAGAAGCCGCGGCTCCTGGAAAAGATAACTTACCCGCGCCTCTTTCGCGGGCCTGTCGTTGACGCTCAGGCTTCCCCGGTCAGGATGGAGGAGCCCGGCCAGAAGATTGAGCAATGTTGTTTTCCCGCAGCCCGATGGCCCCATAAGAACGCTTACCTTGGCGTTTTCGCAGGAAAGGAAAAAGTTATCGAATAAGAGGAGATCTCCGCCAGTCTTACTGCCTGCCGGCAGAGTGAATTTTTTGCCGAGATTTTCTACGCGGATACTCATGCCCTGTTCCTTTTAAGTAGGCTTAAAAGCCGCGAAAAAACCACGTCGGCGATAGCGCTAACCGCGAGAGCTGTAATGGTCCATGCAAAAACCCTCGGCGTTTCAAGCCTGAGTTTTGCTTCCTGCATTCCCGAGCCTATACCCCAGAGCGGCTGGCTTAAGACTTCCGCGGCAATTCCTGCCCGCCAGGCAAGACCCAGGGCCGAGGAAGCGCCCGAGGCCAAAAATGGCGCGAGAGCCGGCAGATAAAGGCCGGTCAGTACGCGGCGATGTATAACTTTGTAGACCTGCGACATAGCCACAAGCCGCGGATCCACGGCGCGTATGCCCGCGGCGACGTTCTGCGTGATCACGGGAAAAGCCATAAGGAAAGCGACAAAAACCGGAACAATTTCCGTGGGCAGCCACACTATGGCGATAAGGATGATCGCCATTACCGGAGTGGAGCGGATTATCGTCATGTAAGGCTGTATAAAACTTTGGAATAGCTGGCTGCGACCCGCGGGAAAACCCACGGCCAGACCCAGGGCCAGGGATATACCGAAACCGGCGACTCCCCGGTAAAGGGTTGCGCCTAATGAGCGCCAGAACTCAAGACCGGCCATAAGGCGCAGGGCCTCGGCGATAGTTTCTTCCGGTGAGGGAAGAATAACAGAGGCCCCCATAATGGCTGCCGCGATTTTCCATATTATGTAAAGGAGTATAAGCGCGGCAAGGGTGATAAGCCCGGTTTTACGGGTAGAAGCCGTCATCGGGAGTTTTTCCGCCTATCGCTTCGGGTGCAAAGTCCAGAAATAGCGCAAGGTATTCTTCCAGAATGGGACGAGCCTCGCGGCTTTCAGTAAACACAAGGTTGCAGCGGGGGATAGCCGCCTGGGCATCGGATGAGTCTATGCCGAACTCGAGTTTTTCCGCAAGGACTCCCGCTTCCTTTGGATGAGCTAGTACCCAGGCCTGGGATTTTTTAAACTCTTCCAGAAAAGCCGTAAGCACAGCCGGATGATCCCTGTGCAGCGATTTTTTCGCCACTAAAACCGTCATGGGATACTCAGGATTCCCGGGATGAAGGGCCGCCCACTCCTTCTGAAAATCCACGGCAAGCCTCGCCCGGGGCTGGCCGCGAAGGGCTTTGCTGGCAAAGGGTTCCGGCAGAACCGCGATGCTCTCGCGACCGGCGACAACAAGCTGCGCGAGCTCCGCGTGTGCGTAACGGAACTGTACCTCAACGTCCCTGGTAAGGCCTTTTTTTTCTATGATGTGTCGCACTATAAATTCCGGCGTTGAACCTTTGGCGACATTTTGAACGGTTTTGCCCTTCAGGGATTCAATCGAAGTAACATCAGGGTCTGTTGTAATCAGATACAAAACCCCGTTTCCGATAATGGCGGCGAGGCTATAGTCTGCGCCCCGGTTGTATAAATTCGCGGCGAGATTGGCGGGAAGCGCGGCGATGTCGATTTCCCCACGTATAACGCGTGGTACAATGGGATCAGGCAAACCATAAGCTGTGTACTCGGTTGTATAACCTGCTATGAGAGGCTTATCCGCGAACAGTTTTATCATGCCTATTCCGGTGGGGCCTTTCATGGCGGCTATCTGCAAAACCTGAGCTGCTTGTGCCGGCGTGTTTTCCCGCGCACCTGCTGCGGAAAGCGGGGAGAGCACGGCAATAAAAACAACGAGAGTAAACGCAAGTATT
>Ga0123353_10006032_pt1 | contig 16054 bp, 9 predicted proteins | sample TergutLab28metaG_3_FD_92763 | JGI IMG/M metagenome (GOLD analysis project Ga0123353, IMG submission 92763) | Labiotermes labralis P3 segment gut microbial communities from Petit-Saut dam, French Guiana - Lab288 P3 | ecosystem: Host-associated > Arthropoda: Insects > Digestive system > Gut ... | reverse complement strand
CTTATTTTTTGTGTTGTTCTTTGTATTTTTTGCTTTGTGTCGTTCCGTGTATTGTGTGTGTGTGTAAATGTGTACTGTACTACTGCCACCGGGTGGCTACTCTATTGCAGTTAACAAATATATCATATCATACATATCATATCGTATCGTATCGTATCATATATCGTACAATATATCATGTCATATCAATTCCGAGTTTACTAATGAGTGGAGAAAAATTACAGCACCCCACATGACTTGATGGCGTACATAGGGACAACTTTACCCGTGTTAGGTGCAACAAAATACGTCACTTACATCTATCAGTAAGTAAGCATGTTTGAACACTCACATTGCACTGACGGTCCGCAATTAATGTTGAGGGGTGAAGTTTGTTTTAGCATGTACCAATCTAATGCAAATTCGAATTTACACTTAACTCAAATTTTACTTTACCAGTTCTCACTCAAGGGACTCAGTACGCTAATACGTTCGTTTAATAGGCCTAAAGTGTTTCATCATTTAGGCTTAAATAAAATTTGAAATAATTTTTCATTATTTATTACGTCCTGCTTCTTTGGGGCAATGCGGCAACAATTGTCCGTAGATGCGGTAAAAACCTGTAGATGTGTTAGATCGATAGTTGCCATTTTTCTGCTGCCCGACACACAGGTATTTCCCCTCACGTCAGCGTCCCCTAGACAGGTGTTCACCCCCCCCCCCACCAAAGATCTCAACCCCATCTGTCAAGTTGAATTTTTAACTTACTGCCAGGCACTTAGATGAAATTATTGCTGTCACGATTAAAAAGAAACAACAAACACAAGGAACTCGCACGGACGTCTGAAACAGTGGAGAGAGAAATTAGATGATACAATACATGGAGCCGTATATAAAGTTCTGGGATACAGCGTACATGACCGACGAATATACCTTACGAATTAATCAAACAAAGAAATAAGACAGAAAAAAAGACGCAGTGTGTTACTTAAATCCAGTACGGCATTGTGTTGGGCGCCATTCGAATACCTTTCTTCCATTTCGTGATAATTAGCTGACTGATATCTTCAGCGTTGAAATAGTGGATGGACACACAAATAAACACCCAGAATTTCATGACCACATACGCCTAATTTTAAGCAAAGAAGTTTGAATGAGAATTAGATCAGTGAAGGCAAGGCCAAAAATAGATTAGCTATTACGGCTCATCCTCTTCCATTTAACGGAGTCTTTCACGAGAAGCTTATAGTTTCTCAGACAACCAATATATTCTACACATTTTATGGTATCCGAAGGTTAATTACCGTTATTCCTATAGAAAACTAACTAGATGCACCAATGTATCAAATTTATTTATTTTAGATTGACACGCTACATGTTTCGGGCGGTCTTTCCGTCCGTCATCGGGAGTTCAAGACTGTACATATACAACAGATACTGCTGTCTGTTTGCTAGCGAGTACCCGCTAGCAAGCAGACAGCAGTATCTGTTTGGCAAATGCCTTTTGCTCTACAGTCTTGAACTCCTGATGATGGACGAAAAGATCGCCCGAAACATGTAGCGTGTCATTCTAAAATAAATAAATTTGATATACTGGTGCATCTAGTTGGTTTTACTTAGGAATAATATTACGATGAACGGCACTATGAACGTCAAAGTTCATTATCCTGTTCACAAGAGCCCACCAATTGTCCTTATACTGAATCACATGAACACAGTCAAAATACCGCGTCACTTTTTAAGATGCATTTTAAATTTTTTCTCTAGGCCTAGTTTTCTTTCTTTCAATTTTCCCCATCAAAACCCTGTATGCATTTTTTTCTTCCTTTACGTGCTGCATGTCCTGCCGATCCCCTTCTCCTTAATTTAATCAAACTAATAATTATAAAGTGTACCGAGGGCTACAAACCACAGACTTTCTAATTACTGTTTATCGCTGTCTCCTATTTACTGTGCTTCTATTAATATTTTTAATTTCGTGTTATTTATGCATGTTAGTTTTATCTATGTATAACCTATTGACTTCTATGCCAGCACCATTAGCTTAAGCGAAATGCCATTTATTCTACCTCAAATTGACACATCGACCTGTGCCGTCAAATGGCGCCCTGCTGTCGCATGGACCCTCACCTCAGCATGTACAGAATCTCGCCATCAGGGTTGATGCGCACCAGGACGTTGGGCACTGTGACATACTGGAACTCGGCGTGCTTTGCATTAGGGAAGTACACTTCTGGTTTCCATATGGCTTTCACCAGGTTGGGATCGTTCAGGTCCAACGACTGGGTAATTTCAGCGTGCTTGAGTCGCTCGTCCTGCCACTTCTGTCGCAGGTAGAGGTCAACTTCATAGTCCTGTAACAAAACACAATCTACCTGACTCGACTGCTTGTTGCGCTTAGAGACTTACCAGCTCTCCTGTACTCGTACGTTGGTTTCTTCGTAGTTTCGTTAAGTGGACAGAGAATCAGGAGTCTGCTCCATGTTCGTTCTTTATTTACTCATTGTTATAGTAACATTGTGAGGTACTGCGCTACAAGTCGGAAGGTCCCGGATTCGATTTCCGATGGTGTGACTGGAATTTTTCATTGATATATTCCTTTCGGCCGCATTATGGCCCTGGAGTCGACTCAGCGTCTAACAGAAACGAATAAAGTGGGCCGGTGCGTATGGCTGGCAACCTAATCACCTTCATGTGCCGATTGTCTTGACATCTGCAATCCTTAACTTCCTGGAACCCTTAGTGCCTGTCCAGGCCTGTTTAGGGATTGCTTTGCCAGTAGTAATATTTTTAAAGGGCTTCCTACACCAAGAAAGAGGCGGGATCGCTTAGCCGGATATTGACTAGGCTGCTGGCTGCATGATCCGGGTTTCCAGTGCCGGTAGGGGCAAGAGTTTTTTTTTCCTCAAAACGTCCAGACCGGCTCTAGAGCGGGATTATTTCCCGGAAATAAAGCGTCTGGGAGAATATCTAAAGAATATGTGCGAAGTCACAGAACCGCAAACAGTGAAGGGCAAATTTTTGAAAGAGGCTAAGAATCACGAAGGACTGTAATGTCAGAAGAAGAAGAAGAAGAAGAAGAAGAAGAAAAAGAAGAAAAAGAAGAAGAAGAAAGCGGCCGGGGCGCGAAGTTTACCTCTCACTTGCACCCGGTGCCTGATTAAGAACGAGTGGAGTTATTCCTGTGCTCCCCCTGCATGCCGTCATGGCGGGGTCAGGGACAAATTTAACCATTCGAAGAAAATGAAACGTCGCTGATGTATTTTTTGTCAGATGCGAATATTTCTGGCATAATTTGTTTACCTAAACCTGAAAGACGTCTATTATCCTTCTGGCTGAAAAGTTCGTCAACAGTCTGTTGTAATTTGCGTTTCAGGGTATATATATATATATATATATATGTCCAAACGTCAATCATCACCGCCCACGTCAGCACAGTGTTTACTCTGTAGTAATTTGTGCTGCACAAACAGCAGTGTAAATATCAGCCTATCTGACACCTGAAATGCTACATTGTGGTGCTTCTTCATTGTACGCACTTTTACTTGAACTGCACAGCTCTGACTTGGCACATGCTCTTTTTGGTGTGAACAGGAATAGCTAGGTGGCGAAGTTAAGTCATTGTCTTTGCAATATTGTGAAGGACTTAAGAAATTAGCCACAAAAATTTTACAATATGTTATTTGTTTCGTCGAACCACAGAGATTTTTGTGTAATGCTTCAGAATAGGGCCGATTGTGTAATCGTATGTTTATATTCTGCCTGTATTAGCATTACTGGCTGGTTTTTTCTTTGGTCCTAGAGCCGAGGCAGCTCAAATAGTGTAGTGACTAAATTACGAGCTGAACAGACAGGGCATTGTGGTACGACTCGTGCCAGCTCGTTTGGGAGGTGGACTCTCACGCCCCATATTCCGGGATTACCACGGGCCCTTCTGACGGCAGTAAAGCGGCTGTGGTGCGAGGGTTACCACTCATTTACATTTAGTGTTGGGGTTAAGAAAGAGTGGAGTTGTGCCGCCACTCACCATGTTTAATTAAGTACTGGGACAAATTTATTTCGCAATATACTCGTACATATCAAAGGGATGGCATAAAGTGACGGATGTTCTTGTTGTATTTTAAAACCCAGTGCTAGAGACTTTCAATTACAGACTGTTTGGCTTCGTTGCACAATAAATGAATACGGTATATCATATCTCAAATACCTGAGACGACTTTCGGCTTTGATGTTTCAGCTTACAAAATCAGCTTGTTGCTTTTACTGCTACCCCTGCACGGGCATTAAAGTTCATTACAAGACATGTTCAGCTTGTACATCGACCTTTTATTTTATTTATATTTACGACAGCGTCTGTCGGTGTTTTACTCTCACTGTACCAGCGTATATCGCGAATAAATATGTCCAAGTTCACATTGTGGCGGATACAACCGAAGACAAACCGACACTGATCAAATACAAACATCAGTGAGTAATATCAGCCAGCCAACGTCCACAGTGGCGGAAACATGAGACGATAAACTGACACATATCGATTCTACGAGTATATGTCAATGGGTGATATTAGCCAGTGTTTTCTGGTTTCTCAATACAGCAAACATTCATTCACGCACGCACACGCACACAGAGACATATCGCAAATTGTAAGCCATTCATTCGGCATGGGGCAGAGATTAACTACAGCACTGTGCTGCAATGCCCATTACAGTGCATATGAATTACTGGTCTCACACATGAACATATACTCATACAGCAGCAAATTTGCAACGCACAAACTGATCAAAATTAATCACACCTAATCAAAAGTACTAAAGACCAATGAATGACGTACGCTATAGAACAAGAGAATATTCGAGCAGTGCTTTTACAGTTAAGCCTACGTGTGACACTGTCAACTAGCATCTCTCTCTCTCTCCCCACACCCAAACTGAGTGTTTTAAATGCAGAATAGAGTAACAGAATCTGTTGATTTGAGTTCGTTTTACATAAATAGTTGAGTGAGAGTGGTTACCTTTCAACTTGGGCCTGTTAGGGTGCTGTATCACTTCATATCAACAATTTGTTTTGTATTTTTGTTAAATCTATAACCTGATTCTGACAATTATTGCTGTTATCTCTTCTGTCATTTTAGATTGCATTATAAATTTGCTTTTTTTCATTTAGGCGTAATTTTGTAACATATTTTCCTATCATTTCTTGTATGTGTTCTATATTTATAATTTATTATTTTTCTATGTGTTATTTCCTCTTAATTTTAATGCACTCTTAAATAAAAATTCCACTTTACGCCCTTCAGTTTATGGGAAATTAAAAAATATAAACTTTAAGTAATAAGTAAAAAAGAAGCTGCCTTTATCTTTTCGTCCTCTAATTTCTCTTAAATATCAGATTCCTGCTTTCAATCACGATATTTCGTATTTTTGTTTCTGGCATAGGGTTATGTATGTATGCTCCTTATTAACCTATTTATGTTTAAAAGTATTATTAATAAAATGATTATATCTGTTTATATATAAAGGAAAAATATACAATGCGAAGTTAGACCTTATCAAAAGGCATGGAGGTATTACGCTCCTGCGACCCGTCGGTAATCATTTCACATTCGACACGAAGTAGTACCCAGATTGGACCTCTTTGTGTCATTCTATTTTACTTTGATATTAACTCTTGGTGTGCTGGTGCTGTTTCACTGTTGACTCTGCCATATGTATGCGACACCTATACTAAGAATTTCTAAAAATTTCTGTGAACATATTTCGAATCCCGTGCAAATAATAGCTGTTATTCATGACAATGTCTGACAGTATTAAATGATCACATGTGCAAATCTGTGTCAAGATTCAGGTCCTAACTATAGAGTCATTCCGCTGCACAATCCCCGCAGCCGTAGTCATTTCTTAAAAAAAAACTCTCATTTATTTTATCAATTTCTTTCAATGCAATGCGTAAACACCCCAGTCCATCGTCATACAAATTACTGGATTCATAAAACATTTCATAAACAAAAAACAGACAAATGAATATAACCATTTAAGAGTACCTTATGTTACATTACAAACACAGTAAAACTCCTACCGACACATATATATAGGTAGGAGGCTTACAATGTATAAAATATATCGTATTCCTGAGTGTTATATGCACTTGTTGGTTTTATCCTCATAAAGCGTCATCTTAATAAGTGGTCACTGATTACTTAAAATAGATTTCATAAACATTTTCTAAAGCAGGAGCATTTTATCAGCAATTATAGTTAAATATTCATCAGTATCTCTCAGTACCGGACCAACGTTTTTTTATTGATGATTTTGCTTGTTTCAGCTTACCGTATTTTATAAAGTTATTCCTACGAATCTGAATTTGTTACTGCACCTGTATCTTGGCCATCCATATTCTGTCTTTCGGTGTTATTCAGTTTATCTCCTTTAAACACCAAAAATTTAGAGTCACTCCCATTAAATTTCAAAATTTCATTCCTTACAATATATTATAAAATCTACGCGGATTTCCTTATATAGGCCATTGCTGGTAAACAATGTCTCTGGTAGGTCGCCTATTGTTTATTTTTATTCTACGTTAGACTTGTTACGTTAGAGTGGATAGATTACTGAATACGCGAACCACAAATTTAATTAAAATACCGAGGATTCTACTCGAGTGTCGTATTTCATAGGAAGCTATCACCACCATTTCTGAGTTCTCTGCCTAGCGTAACTTGAAAATAGGGAAGTATATTCGTTCTTTTCAAGAGCAAAATGAACATATGAAAGTAAGAATATGGTTTCCGTTCTCAAGGAAAATGAACTTAAAATCAATTTATCTCTTTCAAAATCCTGAAGGTACTGTTTATGTCGAACGATACCCTGTAAATTCCAGAAAATTTTGAATATCGGTCTTTCAAAAGTTCTCGGACAGAATAAATAAAACGCAATGCATAACAGATAAATTTCATTTAAAATGATTTCGTCCAACATAGCCCCATCTTGTATTAATACAGCGATTCCAATTCGCAATCAGAGCTGCCTTCACGTAGTCACCACAAACGTCTCTTACTTGCTCTCAAGAGTCATCTTGGCGGCCACAAATTTCAAAGTGATGACGGCGCGACGATACCCGTGGCACGGTCGCTGCAGTAGCACGACAAGCACTTCCATCAAACGGGTAATCGAAAATCTAGTTCCGCGATATAAATGACTCAGTCGTGTTGGGATAGTCATAACACTGCAAGTGAACTGATGCGAGTTAGAAGAAAGTATATAAATTTAAAAATTATTTTTGGCCATTCTCTTGTATATTTTATACAGTGAACACCCTACTACTCTTATAAAAGTTAAATCAGTCCCATTACAAGCCCGAGGTGCCAAGAGGTTTCAAGGATATTAAGGTTCCCAGATTTCGTGACAACGGCCCAGGATGGTGGTAAGGTTGTCAGCCTTACGCACCGGCCGTTTTTTATCCCCAGGAAATAATCCTGGAACTCATTTTTGTTAGAGGCTGAGTCGACCCCAGGGCCATAGTGCTGTCGGAAGGATTATGTCAACGAAAATTTCCAATGACACCATCTGGAATCGAACCAGCGCCCTTTAGATTTGTGGCACTGTGCTACTGTGGTCCCCATACTACTCTTACACGAAGTTATACTCTATTTCAAAAGACGGTCACCTTACAAAATGAACATCCTGGCACTGTCTTGTGAATCCCGTTGTGTATTCTCCTGTGCACAACTTGCACAACTTGGGCAACTTTTATAATTAATGCAGAAATTTCAGCAGGCTGTTTTGCTCACCTCCCTCTGTCTCTCGGGTCCTCAATTCTGTTTTCCATCCACATTGTATTCATCGAGGCAACTAAATGCAAACTGACACAGGGTACGGTCAAGTTTTATACTTTAAAATTAGTTAGGTGTTAGCAAAGTTGCAACTCGATTCGACCAGCACAGCTTGTATAACTATGTTCGAGCAACGAACAACTATCAACCACTTGCACGATTTAACACGTGGCTTCGGTTTTTGTTAAAACAATCCATTACATTTTCCGTCAAACACAACCAAATTTTATTCAAATATGGCCACTTGTTTCAGTGTAATTAGACCATCCTCAGGACAACATGACAAAAGCTTTTAAAATAAGGTATAATGTAGTGAGATTGTATTCGTTATATGGGATCCTATACGACTTTTTTTTTTAAAGAGATTTATTGCACAGAGTGTATAAACAGTGTGTTCAAGGACAAATAAAAAAATTGTTCCTGTGACCAATTTGAAAAAATATTTAAACTATGCTACAAGTGGAACTGAATAAAATGTATATAAATATATGCATAAATAACGGCAGTGAAAAATTAAAAAAACCTGCTAATTCCGGTAAGCTAATTAAAGCAGTATATGTTTCGTACATTTGTGTTTATATCTCCCACACGACTTACCACGGTTGTTACAATGAAGAATTTGTGTAACTTTTATAACATAGAATTTATATAAAAATATATAAAGACGCCGAGATGGTGATTTCCTGGCCGGCGATTGTGCCTAGGATGTGTCTAAATGATTTTAAAATGACAAATATAGGTAGGAAAGATTAACTTACGAATATAAAGAATCTTAGACACAATTTGGACACAATCACCGACCAGGACGTCATGGAATCGACGTTTTTATATAGTCTTTTATACATTCATTATTATAAGATTTGTAAAAATTCTGCATTATAACAACCAAGATAAGTAGAATGGGATCCCTTATAACAAGCACAATGGCACTGTATCACACCTTATTTTAAAATTTTTTGTTATATTGTCCTGGTGATGGGCTTTTTAGACTGCAACATGTAGTCAAAAAGAAAATTTACCCTAAAACAGGCCACGAAGTTCCAGAGGGAGAGTAGAGGTATAGCTCGACTATTTCTTAACCTCGGCTCTAGATGGGAGTGGGAGGTCAATGTCACGTAACGATCGCTTTACTCCCGGGAAAGAGTACCCATCGTAACATGTAGTCATACTTGAATAAAATTTGTATGTATTTGACGGTACTACAATGGATTGCCTTTAAGTTCATAACACGGTGGGATGTTCTCTTTAAAATTCGGTTTGTATTTGGATTTAAATTTGAACATGCTCTGAAACAAGACAACCTACAATTGTATCCGTCTAACACAACCCATATTTTAGTTTACACAACCCGGCTACAGACACATCTATCGGCTGTCAATAAGCCATCGTCGGGCTGTGTATAAGAAATTATAAAATAAAGCTCCAAACTACAATTAATATTTATTAAACGTTGTGGTATCATTTTTTTTTACAAATACTCGTAATATCAAATATAAGAGAATGAATAAAAAACTATAAAAACAAGACATTCATATTTGGTATAAGTACAAAAATGACAGCGTGGGATTCTAGCTGCACATCGTATAAAACAAATGATCTTCAGTTTTTAAATAATCTAGCTGGAATGCAGTTTTCGGGTACTGATATATCTGGCAGATGTGGCGTATATGGTCAGGGAATCCTTAGATGTAAATGTCGAACTCTTAATTAAGAATCTGCAACAAAGGAAGTCGTAGGATTATAATTAAATTTAGAAAAAAATTAGTGTAAAAAAATTAAATTAAATTAACAAGGCAACAAACATTACGTGAAAATTCCCATTATGTTGAATCCAAACATGGAATCAAGTGTCACTTGTAAATAAGATTTAATTATATAAAGCAATAATACTTTAAGAAAAAAACTGTTAAATTCGTGACACATTTTTCGTTGAATTCCGACATAAAAGATTCCACTTGTTGTTCAAGTCTCACTGTTCACTGTAATCATCTAGTTGGTTTTGGTGAGAGGGAGGGTGGAATATTCAGACCTTCATTGTTGATTGTACTTTTGAAGATTTTATTTGGTGTTACAATATGTTTGTCAATCAACTGATTATCACAGATATATTTGGTTGTAAATATGAAAATTTCTCTGTTATTTCACAAAAAGACTCTTTTTATTTAAATGTATACCTTGCCTAATGTTTTAGATTTTCCCATAAGAGTGGCAGATGCATATAGAAAGAAACAATAAAATAAGTAGTGACAAAAGAAAAACGAAGCACTCAACTATAATTTCCTCTTGATCCATTATGTTACCAAAAATTTCACAAGGACTGCATTCGTCCTGGAGTTTAACCTGTGAGCTACAGTTGAAAAAGCTGATGGCTAAATTCCGAAGCTGTTGTTACTTTAATTTCCAGAAATAGTAATAAATAATAAGAATACAAAGGCCAAATTTTAGGTTACAATAGCAAAAGTAAATATAGAAGAAAAATAAAGTAACTCGCATCTTTTGGTTTTATATAAAAACGACAAAGTGTATCCATTAATATGATGAGCAAAATGATGTCCTTATTGGAGGAATGTGCAGTGTAAGTTTGCACACGAGCCTACTAAAATGTTTTCCCTACTTGGAATTACAATCATTATCTATTTTGAAAACCTCTTAAAAATATTTTCCACTTTCGTCCATAGAAGTAAAGCACTGAAGCTTGCTCAAGCTTCCCGTATAAAAAAAGAAAGAAGACGTCGCTGCACTGCCGTCTGTTTAGACCAGTTTAATTAAATTGTGAATTTTTGGCCAGATATAAGGTCTCGCTACACAAGGTAGTATTTTATTAAAACCCGTGTTGCATTTAACTAGGTTAGATGTGAGGTAGGAAGAGCAAACCAAGAAAGGCCACAGTGCAGTGTGAAAGTTCAATTCCGCGGAACAGGCTAACTTTTTTTTTTCGATTTTCGGTAAATTGTGTAGCAGACCGCTCAGGCGAAAGCTGCTAGTCTAGAAAAAAAAAACTTCGGTTAGAAACACCAGCACTGAAGAGATAGAGAAAGGCTGAGGAAGAAAAGTAAATAAATGTGGCACTATTCACAGCAACGAGAAGGATTTTATGCATCGTTAGAGACGAAACGTCGAACAGCACCTTAGTACACGTATGAAGACGAGCTGTGCAGATATATTTACATTTACCACCGGCGATCATCAGAGATATAGACAGTCTAACAGAGTAAAATGTATGATAGAAATATTGATAAAAGTGTGACGATACTTCCTAGTTACAGCTTATGATATGCTGGTTACTGGCTACTGTTGAAGACTTGGTCACTGCATAAGATAGCTGGCTACAAAACAAGAACAGACCGACATATTAGTCTTAGATTTTAAAGATTTTTATAATACGCGGCAAGAGTTTTATGCTCAGCATATGTTTATAAAAAATCTAAACCTCTTTAAAATTTCGTTGTTCTTCATTTCTCGGGAGGGTCTCGGATCAGATATCTTTTCGTGTTCCGCCTGCAGACTTTTATAGCTGCTTTTTACATTTGTATAGGATATTCGTGATTTTTTCCCCCATTTACGTTGGGCTGTGGTGCAATATATGTTTTATACACTCGTCGTACTTCATCCTTTAATTGTGATCAATTCTGCCCTGTCCGGTAACTTCTCATTTCCCTTAAAAATATTTAATTTTTTTTATATTTTTTGCGTTTCATTGTTTGTTCAGGAAATTCACCCACAAATATATTTCAGTTCCCGTTCATACAAAGTGCCTAAAGCCGCATTTGTTATATACAAAATTGTTCTACATATCCTTTGAAAATGGTTATTTAATGTTTTCTTTTAATTTTCCATACATGAACATGAAACACGATGTTTTATTAATGAATTCAGTGTTATTACTGTATGAAATCCCCCCCCCCATGGCGCAACAACCCCTAGTAGGTCAGGTCCTCCTCATTATCGATTCTTCACGATCACACTCAGACACACCACACTCGGCAAGACCCCCCTGACCGTGTTCAGACTGTACGATATACAAGGTGGAATTCATTCAGCTCTTGGCTTATGGATGTCGTAAGGGCTTCACGTCTTAACAAAGCAGATTGGAGCATGAAACTCTATATCGACTCCATTATAACGTTAATATATATATATATTTCTATAGAATTTATTTTTTAAAACAAATTTTGATTAGATGTTGCAGTATTCTGAAGAAGTAGTCACAACAGCATATTAGGTATAAGGAATGCAATTACATACATAAAGGGAGAATTATATTTGAATCTATCTCAGGAGTAATTTCATCTTCAGACTAATGGCTACTATGGATCTCAGTGATGGGCTTCAGTTTTGAATACTTTATAAGAAAATGCGAGTCGAAACAAAGTAACGATAGTTGTTTTGTAAAAATGGGAGTAATATTTGTATCCAACACTAGGAGATTCAAAACCACCATGTTTTTGTTGGAAGTATTAACATAGATTCACAATTTGCAGTGTATTGTTCCCACAGGAGTCAAATGTAATTTTGCTTGGTGTACAGAGAAGAGATATATTTTTGATTTACGGCACTTCGCGGTGTAATTTACAGAATAGCTAAAAACGGACACCAAGATAATTAAGCTAATGGAACACACCGAACAGATGTTACGTCAAGTCATTAATTCTTGGCATGATAGGCCCTATATCTTCTAAGATTAATTTTTCTTCTGTGCTGAAAGGGCATCTTGGATTCAATACATAAATCACTTTTATAATTAACGCTTGAGATAGTTCTAACCATGCTGTTCAATTTATACCTCCTCCTCTGTCCAGCCGTCATATATTATTTATTCCTCTTTACTACATACGAAATTCAAGTTAAATTTGACCAAAAAAATCAGTCCCATTACAGGCCCGAGGTGCCCAGAGGGTTCCAGGAAGTTAAGGTTCCCAGATTACGTGACATTGGCCCAGGATGGTGGTAAAGTTGTCAGCCTTAAGCACCGGGCGCTTTTACTCCCAGGAAATATTCCTGGGACTCATTTCTGTTAGAGGCTGAGTGGACCCCTGGGTCATAGTGCGATCGGAAGGATTTTATGTCAATGAAAAATTCCAATGTCACCATCTGGAATCGAACCAGCGACCTTCCGATTTGTAGTACAGCACCTTAACCACTGCGCTAACGTAATGAAAGCAACTAATAATACACACAATGCACTTTAAATTGGTTCTCCGAGCAGAGAAAAATACGGGATCCTTCTATTAACGTGATTTAGCCGAGATTTCCGTCACTTTATCTGCGCTGGAACCATAGACGCTCGTCCACTTTTGTGTTATGTCTCACATGCAACAGTTCAGTGTGCAGTAGCAATGTTATTTCCTGAGAAATGAATGCTTAGGGACAATAATTTTGCAAGGTACATAATTTGTCATGGCAGAAATGTCGCCTAAAGTGGAAGCTGGAGGGGGTGGAAGATATTTGGTGGCATCCAAGCAAGATTTTATACGAAAATTTGAAGTTATGTACCTTTGCAGCGATTAGATTTGCTGAAATGACGACACACATAGGAGGGGTAAAATATTATTTTTGGCATGTAAGTACTGGTTCACGGTTAGGCAGTTGGGTTATGATAAACCTATACGGTATTATTATGCTTGGCAGGTAGAGAATATGAATTTTAAAGTCGGGCGAAATATTTAAGAAAAGTAGCAGACATGTTCGGTTTGGACATAACCCTCGAAAGAGAAACGCAAAGGCGGAATAAGAAATTCCCGAACACGAACTTGTTTACTGTATAAGAACAAATAACATAAGATATTAGTGGGCTACATTAAATTTTCAGAAAAGAGAAAATTATAAACGTTTTTGTATATGGCTAGGCGTAAGTGGGAAAATCGAATGAGAAAAAGAACACTAGGAGTAGGATTGAAGTGCTCTAGTAAATATTGGTAAGGCGAGTAATTAGAATAAATATTTATGGGTAATGAGTGTTATTAAATAAGTACACAGGACTGCGCTTTGCGAGAGCTTGGTGTTGGCAGGCGCAACCTTCTGCACTTCGTACTAAAACAGAACAACAACAACAACAACAACAACAACAACAACAACAACAACATAACAACAAAAACAAAACAAAACAAAAACAAAAACAAAAACTACTACTACTACTACTACTACTACTACTACTAATTCTATAATACAAAGCAATTCATTTACGAATTTTCTCCGTGCTCGCTAAACAAAACGAGGAGGACCATATACCGGATATTTTAAGGAAAATTTGCCATATTCGGAGAACTTTTGTTGGGTTAATCCATATAGATAGTACCCAACATTACTCTATCCAAAGTTGAAATATCAGGGAGATAATGACAAGAAAAGATTGAGAGCGGCTTTATATATTTCCTGATTACGAAATACGTATTAGAACAAGGAGGAATTTGTAAGTCTGTAATGTTAAAATTTGTACTTAATATGTGAATAACACAAAAATATCAATTATTTCCCTCCATGGCGCAACAGCCCCTTGTAGGCTAGGGCCTCTTCATTATCGAGGCTTGACTATCACACACAAGACACACAGCACTCAGTAGGACTAACCTGGACAAGCGATCAGTCCGACGCAGAAATTCTACCTGACAAAATACAACGCTCACAACAGACAGACATCCATCCATGCCGCGGCGGGATTCGAAACAGCAATCCCAGCAAGCGTGCGACTGCAGACCAACGCCTTAGACCGCCCAGCCATTGGGATCGGCAAAAACATTAATTAAGCAACACTTGGACTAGATTCGTACAAGGGGTTCGAAGCAGCAGTCCCGCCGTCGCATGGCTTATCTTAACAGTCGGATCAAGGACGTACCTGCGCATTGTACGGATAACACATCACGCTAAGCATGCACTGTAGATGGAACTAAAAGCACACCACATTTTCAAGTGTAAATTTCTACTTGACAGTTCAACTTTTGGTTTAGCTATTGGTTATATCGATGTAATTTAACCTAAGTAACGTTTTCTCGCACTATGACAGATTCTCCCTGAAACACCCTATATTTAAGGGAACTCCCTCGCTTCACGTTATGAGCAGAATAATGTCATTATAATTATTGCGTGTATTTGAGAGTTAGGCCGATCCCAGTGGCCGGGCGATTTAAGGCGTGGGTCTGCGGCCGCTTGCTTTCTGGGATTGTGGGTTCGAATCCCACCGGATCATGGATATCTGTCGTGAGTGTCGTATGTTGCCGGCTAGAGGTTTCTGGTCAGGCTCATCACTCTTCCAGAGAAGTCCTACCGAGAGTGGCGTGTCTGAGTGTGATCATGGATCCTCGATAATGAAGAGGCTTTGGTCCTGGGGCTACTGGGTCATGGTAAAAAAAATTAAGAATTAGCCTTATATACACCAAATTTCTTATAGCTTTTTACTCTAGATCCTGGTCCTAAGAGAACGTCCGGTCAGAAAATTCATAAGCACATGCGACGGACTGCCAATGCCTACGGAGGCACCGATATTTAAAATTCAGAAAGGTTGCTGTAGGCCCTACCTTACTTCAAAATGACCACTGTCGGTGTGCATGCATAAACAACATTTAATCAGTGGAAGATCAGGATAATTCAAAGGGTTTTCAGCATCGAAATTCTACGAAGTGTTCCTTTGTACAGCACAGAGTGCAGACAGAGAAATATCGCTAGCGAACTGTAAGTACCTACATAATGCCTGGCACTGCGACAACATGATGTAAATCGGTGAAAAGTTCCACGTGCTTTGTGTAATAAGTAATAAACTGAATATATATTACATTATTGTGCATACTGTTATGTACTACTTGCTTTGCATTTTGTACAGTACTTCCGTCATGTAACCTCGTTAAGTCGTCCAATGGAACACGTCCCTACCTGTGAAACTCGTTCTTCTGGGATATGACCCTGCATCGCTGGGTGCTTAGGACATTGGAACCCTTGAAGATGAAGGCAATACTTTAATTCGAAACGTCAGGAACGGATTACCCAGTGACCCAAAGTCATATCTAAAAAAAACGCATCCCTCAACAGAACCGCTGTGAAAAAAATTAAAACCAGCAAATCCATGCCTGCTTGAGAATGTGCATCGAAACCGCAACAGGAAATGTTTGCGAGTTTCTGAGCCATGTTCATAGACCGTCCTGAATGGCAATGGCCGCAGGAGTAGAACCCTGCGGTACTGACATAAAGTTATCTGGCACTCTGCTCACCCGCCCCACACACGAATATATATATATATATATATATATATATATATAT
>Ga0123353_10006030_pt1 | contig 16056 bp, 11 predicted proteins | sample TergutLab28metaG_3_FD_92763 | JGI IMG/M metagenome (GOLD analysis project Ga0123353, IMG submission 92763) | Labiotermes labralis P3 segment gut microbial communities from Petit-Saut dam, French Guiana - Lab288 P3 | ecosystem: Host-associated > Arthropoda: Insects > Digestive system > Gut ... | reverse complement strand
GGTAGCTCGAATTCGTGCACGAACCGATGAGCACCTGGTTGACACGTTTTCCCGCCTGGCTGGCCACGGTGACGATGTTGTCCGGGCTCGACGGCGCCGCCATCAGCGGTTCGAGTTTCGAGAGGTTAATCACGATGCGGTCGAAGGTGACGTTCACCATCTGGTCGGTGCCGAGAACTTCGGCGTGCGCTTTACCGCCGGCGAGGGTGCAGTATTTTGCGATAGCCTCAATGGCGGCGGCGTCTTTCACCATGTGCAGTTTTTTCGTGATGCGATCGTAGGTGGCGCCGGGATCGGCGGCGAGCGGTTTGTGGTATTCCGCCCGGCCCTGGGCCTGGAGGAATTTCAGCGTTTTTTCGTCGCTGGGGAAAATCGAGCAGGTCACGCCCAGCTCCGCGCCCATGTTGGTGCAGGTCGCGCGGGCGGGCACGTCGAGGCTGGCCACGCCTTCTCCGAAATATTCCACGATGCAGCCGACGTTCCCGCGCGTCGTCAGCACGCTCAGCAGCCGCAGGATGATGTCCTTGGCGCTGACCCACTCGGGCAGTTTACCGAGAAGCTCCACGCCCACCACCTGCGGCGCGGGCATATAAAACGCTCCGCCGCCCATCGCCACGGCCACGTCGAGCCCGCCGGCGCCAATGGCGATCATGCCCATTCCGCCTCCGGTGGGCGTGTGGCTGTCGCTACCCAGCAGCGTTTTGCCCGGACGAGCGAATCGTTCGAGGTGCACCTGGTGGCAAATCCCGTTGCCGGGACGGCTGTGATACGCGCCAACCTTCGTCGAGATCGACTGGAGGTACAGATGGTCGTTGTGGTTCTCCGGGCCGAACTGGGCCATGTTGTGGTCGATGTAGCTGACGGAGACCTCGGTTTTAACGGTGGGGATGCCGATGGCTTCGAACAGCAAAAACGCCGTCGTCCCGGTGGCGTCCTGCGTGAGGGTCTGGTCGATGCCAATCCCAATCTCGCCGCCGGCGGCGTCGAGATCGCCGTTGAGCAGATGGGTGTGCAAAATTTTATGCGTTAATGTTTTTGCCATTATCATTTCCACCATTTCTCAATCTGCTCGCGGATGATTGTGACGGCCCGGCCTGGTTTTGTGGTGTCACCGTCGAAGGTGTAGACGTCGCGGTAGATGAACTCCAGGTGTCCGCCGCGGGCGGCGCGGACCGTGGTGGCGGCGTGTTCGGCGAAGGCGATTTCGTCGAACGTGCCGACCCCGACGAAATTCGGGCTTGGTTTGCGGGAGTAGATCACCTTCGCCGACCGCAGGGCTTCGCCGATCCAGGCTTCGTCGCACCAGGGCGAGACGGAGACCTTTCGCAGCCCGTGCAGTTTGCTGATGGCGTTGGTCCAGATGAGATGCACCGGTTCGCAGCAGCCGAAGTAGGTCAGGCCGGCTGTCTCGGCCAGGCGGGCGTAACTGGGGTACACGAAATCCTCGAACATCGCCGGGCTGATGCCGACCGTTTCCTGCGAGAACATGCTCAGCCATTTCTCGTTCAGCCGCACGGGCTGGCCGGGCTTGAGTTCGCGTGAGAAGCCGTAACTGCCCGCTCCGGCGTAATGGTTTCCGTTGTCGGCCACCAGCAGGCCTTCGCGCTCCTGCCAGTGCATGAACGTGAGCATGTCGTCGGTGATCCGCCGGAAGAGCTCCCGCATCTCGTCGGGGTGGTCCATCATTTCCGTGAGCATCGCTTCCATGCCCATGAAAAAGTTGATCGACGACGACGGCGAGGCGAACCACTTCAGGCTGTTGTTTCCGCGGACGACGGACACGATGTCGCCGATGAGCCCCTCGACGGCCTCGTGCTGCGCGAGCGTCGCGTCGCGGTCGACGCCGTAGATCGACGGTTTGAGGCCCGCCAGCCACGTCGGGAAATCCGCCACGACCGAGTCGATGTGAAACCCGACCTGCCTGCCCTTGGTGTCCGTTCCGCGGTGCGATTTGGTGTCCTCGTCGAACAGTTTGAACCACACCTGCCAGTCCACGGCGATTTCCGGCGTGATGACCCGGTCGTCGCCGACGAGGTCCTCGTCGACGATGGCGGAGCGCATCACGCTTTCCAGCCAGCGGGCCAGCGGGCTTTGGCAGCGGAAGGCCGTCAGTTCGTGCATGACGCCCCAGGTTTCGAACACGACCATCGGATCACCGCGAAGTTCGTTGTGGGCGTACCATCGCCTGGTCCGCTCGGCCATGATCGGCTTGTGGGCGTACTCGACATACTGTTTCGCCAGCTCGCGCAGCATCGTCCGCTCGTCCGCGGTCACCGTCAAGTCCTGGGCCATGTGTTACTCCTTGCCGTGGAATACTGTAGCACATGCCACGCCATTGTAAAATGGTTGTCGTTGTGGGGGAGGCTTTCGGTTTTCCGTGAGGCAAGATTTTTTAACCACAGAGACACAGAGAACCACAGAGGGGATGTTGGTGTTCGAGAGATCGTTCGCACTGGCTTGCCTCTTTGCGCTGCAGGATGTTGTGCGCGACAAAACATTCGTTCGTTCACAACGTCCTACAGCGCAAAGAGGCAAGTCATCGCGAACGATCTCTCGAACACCCAGTGCCCCTCTCTGAGTTCTCTGTGTCTCTGTGGTAAAAAAAACTCCCTTACATCAACCTCCGGCGGAACATCCAGGAGGCGGTGGTCAGGGCCACGGTCGCGATGACGGCCAGGGGCCAGAGTTCGTGGATCAGTTCCCCGACGCCCACGCCTTCGAGGTAGACCCGCTGGGCCATGGTGATGGCGTATCGCAGCGGGTTGGCGTACGTGAAGTACTGGAGCATCCGCGGCATGTTGGCGATGGGCGTGGTCAGTCCCGACAACAGCGTGAAGGGCATGATCAGCACGAAGGAGTAGAGCATCGCCTGCTGCATCGTCGCGGCGAAGGACGAGACGGCCAGTCCCAGCCCCACCGCGGCCAGCAGGAACGGGATCAGCCCGGCGTACAGCACCACGAACGATCCGGCGAACGGAATGTGAAACCACCACTGTGCCACCAGCAGGATGAGCGTCGCCTGGACCGTTCCGATCATCATCGCGGGAACGGCCTTTCCGGCCATGATCTCCGCCGGGCGCAGCGGTGTGACCAGCAACTGGTCGAACGTGCCCTGTTCCCGCTCCCTCGCGACCGACATGGCCGTCAGGATCAGCGTCTGGAGCATCGTCAGCGTGCCGATCAGTCCGGGGATCATGTTCCAGCGCGTGATGAGATTGGGGTTGAACCAGGAACGCGTCGTGACGCGCACGGGCGGGTCGGTTTGGTGACGCGACGACCGCCAGTCGGCGTTGAAGGCCTCGACGATGGCGGAGACGTATCCGCCCGCCGTTCCGGCAGTATTGGAGTTTCGGCCGTCGGCGACGACCTGGATATCCGCCGGCAGGCCGGCCTCGAGGCGGCGCTGGAAATCCGGTCCGATCTGGATGACCAGCAGCGCCCGCCGGGCGTCGATCATGTGCGCGATGTCGGCGGTCCGTTCCAGATTGGCCACACGCTCGAACGCGCCCGAACCGTCCAGCCTGGCCAGCAGGTCACGCGAGGCGGCCGAGCGGTCCTGGTCCAGCACGGCATAGGGCACATGGTTGAGGTCGTAACTGGCCGCGTAACCGAACAGCATGCACTGGAGGATCGGAGGAACAAACAGACTCATCCGCGTCCGCGGGTCCTTCAGGACGGCCAGCAGTTCCTTGCGGATCAGAGCCACGATGCGATGGAGTGATTCCAGCACAGATGTCATCCTTTTCCCAGTCCAGCAATAGGGAGGCGTTATAAATTCGAAATCCGAAATTCGAAACCCGAAAAAAATCCCAAATCAGAAAATTCCAAACTCCAAACGGCGACGCCATACGCCTTGACATGATGGAGGCTCTGCCGTTTGGAATTTTCTGCTTTGGAGTTTTGGAATTTGTTTCGGATTTCGAGTTTCGTATTTCGAATTTCAAACGCCTCCATGTAACGGGACTCCCATACACCGCGCCCACAGCCAACAGCCCACAGCCTACAGCCGTTTTCGTGTCACGCCGCGCGTGAGGATCAGCAGCATCACCGCCATGCCCGCCAGGGCGGTCGCGTTGGGGACGATGACGCTCCAGACGTTGCCCGCCAGGAACAACGTCTGGAGCAGGGCGACGAAGTACCTCGCCGGAAGCGCGTACGTAATCGCCCGCACGACGGCCGGCATCGAACGCAGGTCAAACAGAAACCCCGAGAGCATCATGGCCGGCAGAAACGTCACCAGCATGGTGAGCATGATGGCGACGAACTGGCTCTTGAGGGCCGACGAAATCAACAGCCCGATTCCCAACGCCACCAGCAGATACAGCATCGACACGCCGATCAGCACGCCCAGCGATCCGCGAAACGGCACATGAAACAAAAACCTCGCCGACAGCATGCACAGCGCCAGGCCGACCAGTCCCAGCACGAAATACGGGATGGTTTTTCCCAGCAGGATTTCGTCGGGCGCCACCGGCGTGATGAACAGCGCCTCCAGCGTTCCGCGTTCCCACTCGCGGGCGACCACCAGCGCCGTCAGCATCGAACCGATCAGCGTCATCACCAACACGATCAGGCCTGGAACGAGGAAATAACGGCTGTCGAAGGCCTCGTTGAACCACAGGCGGTTTTGAATGGCCACCGGTCCGCCGGCGACGGGTCGGCCCTCTCCGTTCTGCCGGGCGGCCCAGGCGGCGACGGCCCCCTGGGCGTAGCTATCGACGATCCGGGCGTGGTTGGCGTCGATGGCGTGGGTGATGATCTGGACCTCCGCGTCGCCTCCGTTGAGACGGCGGGCGAAATCAGGCCGGATGCGGATCACCGCGTCCACCGACCGCTGACGCATCAACTCCTCGGCCCGTGGCATGGAGGTGACGACCGTGGCCTTGAAGTACGGCGACATCTGAAACCCCGCCGCCAGCTCCGTCGCCTGCGGCGTGGGCGCTTCCATCACCACGGCCACCGGAACGCGCGTCACGTCCAGCGACAGGCCATAACCGAACAGGAGAATCAGGATCGTCGGCAGGATGATGCCGATGGCCACGCTACTGGGATCGCGCAACACCTGCACGCTCTCCTTGCGGACCAGCGCCACAATACGTCGGAGCTTGGGTGTGATGAAATTCATGGTCGTGATGTGTCTATATGGTAGGTGTCAAAAGAGCAAGAATGCGTGATTGGGCTTTGCCTTTTTGCGTTGTAGGACGTTCCATACAACAGAACGCTTTGTAGTACACAACGTCTTACAACGCAAAAAGGCAAAGCCAAATTTACGTGTTTTTCTCTGCTCGCGCCTCTTCGACGATTTTCAGAAACGCCTCCTCCATGGTCGGTTCGGGTTGGTTGTCGCGGCGGGCGCGGTGGCGTAGATTTTTTGGGGTGTCCTGGGCCCAGATTTTTCCGGCGTCGATGATGGCGACGCGGTCGCAGTACTCGGCTTCCTCCATGAAATGCGTCGTCACGATCACGGTCACGCCGCCCTGGGCCAGTCCGGTGATTTGTCGCCAGAACTCCCTCCGGGCCAGCGGGTCGGTGCCACTGGTGGGTTCGTCGAGGAAGAGGATCTCCGGTTCGTGCAGCAGCGCCGCCGCCATCGCCAGACGCTGCTTGTATCCGCCGGGGAGTTTTTCACCGCTCAGACGCGCGAACCCCTCCAGGCCGAACTCGCGGATCGCCCAGGCGATTCGGTCCCGCTTCCTGCCGCCGCGGAGTCCATAGGCGCTGGCGAAAAAGTCCAGGTTTTCCGCCACGCTGAGCTGGCCGTAGAGGGAAAATTTCTGCGCGACGTACCCGATCCGCTGTCTGGCCGACGCCCGCGCCGCGTGCAGGTCCACGCCCGCCACGGTCAACTCACCCTCGCTGGCCGGCAGCAGGCCGCACAACATGCGGAACGTGGTGGTCTTTCCCGCGCCGTTGGGTCCCAGCAGACCGAACACCTCGCCGCGAGCGACCTGGAAGTCAACGTGATCGACGGCGGTGAAATCCCCGAATCGTCGCACCAAACCATGCACCTGAACGACGACCTCCTCAGACAAGGCTGTAGGCGCGGGCTTATTGTGATTTTGGCCTGAGCCGTCATCAGTCGGCGCATTCAGCCTACAGCCTACAGCCTTCAGCCGGTCCGGGGTTTGCATGAGCACCATGAATCCGTCGCGGAATTCCTCGCGCGTGGGCGTGGGGGGCGACAGGTCCGCGAGCGTCGGCGGCGTCGGGTCGGCGGTGACGATCCGCACAAGGCCGGCTTCGGGAACCGCGTCGACGATTCCGGGCGTGTCCAGCAGCTTGGCCTGGAGTCCGCGCGCGGTCTGCCCGGAGGCGGGACTGATCCGAAACACCCGACCCGACGCCAGCGCGCGAACCTCCTCCGGAGGTCCCTGCGCGAGCACCTTGCCCTGATGCATCACAATCGCCAGGCCGCAATACCGGGCCTCGTCCAGATACGACGTGCTCAGCAGGACGCTCAACCCCTGGCCACGAACCAGGTCGAGAATGATCTCCCACAGTTCGCGCCGGCTGAGCGGGTCCACGCCGACGGTCGGCTCGTCCAGTAGCAGCAGTTCCGGCTGGCGGATCAGCGTGCACGCCAGGCCGAGCTTCTGCTTCATACCGCCCGAGAGCCGTCCGGCCAGCCTCGCGGTGAACGGACCCAGCGCCGTCATGTGCAGCAGCCGCTCGTAGCGTTGCCGACGCTCCGGGCCTGTCACACCGTGCATGTCGGCGTAGAGGTCGAGATTCTCCTGGACGCTCAAATCCTCGTACAGCCCGAATCGTTGCGGCATGTAGCCGATGCGGGCCTGCACGGTGGCGGCTTCGCGGCGGATGTCCAGGTTCAGCACGGTCAGGTCGCCGGAGTCCGCCACCATCAGCCCGGACACCAGCCGCAGCAGGGTGGTCTTTCCCGCGCCGTCAGGCCCGACCAGCGCCGCCAGCGTGCCTCGCCCGACCGCGACGCTGGCCCCATCCAACGCCCGCACCACTTCGCCCGTCTCGCGGCGGAACGTTTTCACGATACGCTGCCCGGTCAGCACGTGTGATGGAGTCACCATCCTCCCCCCAGTGCTTTGTAGAGCGTGATGAGGTCTCCGCGTATGTTCGTCTCGCTTTGGGCCAGTTGGTCCTGCGCCTGGTAGAGCGTGCGCTGCGAGGCCAGCACCTCCAGGAAGCTGCCCACGCCTTGTTCGTGGCGGCTGGTGGCAATCTCCAACGCCCGGAGGCTCGATTCGACCTGGCGGTGCAGCGCGTCCCGACGGATCTGCTCGGCCGCGTAGGTTGCGATCGCGTCCTCGACCTCCTGGAGCGAGGTCAGCACGGTTTTTTCGTACCGGGCCAGCGCCTCGTCCCGCATGGCCATGCGGGCGTGAATCTGGGCCTGGATTCGACCGGCGTCGAAAATCCGCCACCGGACCGCCGGACCGAACGACCAGTACTGGCTGCCGCCGGTGAACCAGTTTCCCAGGTCCTCGCTTTGGAATCCGATGGCGCCCGTCAGCGAGAATTTCGGGAACAGCTCGGCCACCTGCACACCGATCTGGGCCGTGGCGGAGGCGAGTTGCCGTTCCGCCTGGCGGACGTCAGGCCGGCGTCGCAGCAGGTCGGAGGGCAGCCCCATGGGCACGTCCGGTGGACCGTCGGGCCAGGACGCCTCGGGCGACAGTTCCTCGTTCAACGCGCCGGGCGGCTGACCGAGCAGGACGGAAAGCTGGTGAATGGTCTGCCGGATCGCCGCCTCCAGCGCGGGCGACTGCGACTGCGTGCCGGCCAGCAACGCCTCAGCCTGGGACACGTCCAGCTCGCTGGCGAGGTCGGACTCGAACTGCCCCCGCGTGAGGTCCAGGGTTTCCCGTTGCGAGTCGATGGTCTTTCGCGTGACGGCCAATCGCTGCTGAAGGCCTCGCAACTCGATGTAATTTCGGGCCACTTCCGCCAGAAGGCTCACGCGCGTGGCGTGCAGAGCGTCCAGGTCGGCGTCCAGATCGGCGGTGGTGGCCTCCAGAGCCCGACGCTTTCCACCGAAGACGTCGATCTCCCACGAGGCGTCAAACCCGGCCTGGAAGAGATTGCTCTCCAACGGAAACCCCGCGGGCAGGCCGCTCGAACCGCTTGCACCGCTTACGCCGCTTGATGAGCTGGTCGCCACGGAGCCCGAGGTGGAACCGCCCGTCGGGCCACCCGTCAGGCCGCTCGCCAGACTGGCGATTGAGGTGTTGTCGCTGATCCGCAGACGCGTAAACGACGCCGACGTGTCCAGGGTCGGCCAAAATCCCGCCGTCGCCGCGTCACGCTGTGCCCGCGACTGCCGAAGACGCGCCTGGGCGATCCGCAGATCATGATTGGCCGCCACCGCCAGTTCGATCAACGAATCCAGCGTGGGATCGTTGAAGGCGGTCCACCAGCGTGACACCTCGGCGGGATCGTTCGACAACCCGCCCGCCATCGACTCGCTCCATCCGGCGGGCATGTCCGTCGCGGGCGGACGATAGTCCGGCCCGACGGTGCAACCGGCCAGAGAAGCGACAAGCGACAAGTGACAAGTGACAAGCGACAAGCGAAGAGACAAGTGACAAGCGACAGGTGACAAGAGAATCGTTTCTCAGCCGTAACAGAATATTTCTCGGAAATCGTGTCATGTTGTCTCGCAACGGACAACGGCCTCGCAAGTCGATACCCATTGCCTACTCTTGTCACTTGTCGCTTGTCGTTTTCTCTGGTGGCTGGTCCGCCAGCGGCAGATGGACCGTCGCGGGCATTCCCAGGCGTAGTTCGTCGTGGGGGTCCTCCACGAAGACGCGGACGGCGTAGACCAGGCTGGTTCGCAGGTCCTCGGTCTGCACGGATTTGGGCGTGAACTCCGCCACTGGCGAGATAAACCCGACCCATCCGGCGAACTGCCGGCCTGTGAAGGCGTCGACGGTGACGGTGGCGGCGGCGCCAGGCCTGACGTGCCCAAGGTCCGTCTCGGACACGTACACGCGCACCCACTTGGCGTCGGTCACCGCCAGCGAGTACACTGGTCGCAGCGGCGAGGCCATCTCGCCGGGTTCCAGCAGGCGCGAGCGGACGACCGTGTCGGACGGAGCGACTAGCTCGGCGTCGGACAATTGCCGCTCAAGCAGCGCCAGCCGGGCCTGGAGCGACCGGAGTTGCGCCTCGGCCTGGGCGATGTCCTCCTCCCGCGGACCGAGGACGGCCAGGTCCAGCGCGTTCTGGTTCACGACCACCTTGGCCTCGTTGACGTCCAGGGTGGCCTTGGCGTTGTCGACGTCCTGTCGAACGACGCTCTTTCCCCCGGAGGTCTCGAAGAGGGTGTGTAGCCGTTCGTAATGCCGCCGCGCGTTGTCGGTGTCGGCCTGGGCGGACTGGAGATTCGCTCGGGCCTGGGCGATCTCCTCGGGTCGGCTTCCGCGATGCAGGCGACGCACCGCCTGTTCCTGGGCCTCGACGTCGGCCCGCGCCTGGGCGACCTGCGGTTCCAGGCGACGGGTGTCCAGCCTCGCCATCACCTCGCCGCGTGTGACGCGGTCGCCCTCCTGGAACAGCACGGTCTCGATCCGTTCGTCGTTGTTGAAGGCCAAATCCACCTGTCGCAGGTCCACGTTTCCGAAGAGCACCAGTTCTCGCCTCTCCTGGGGTCGATGCGTCCACCACCAGATCGCGACGCCCGCCCCGGCGACCAGGAGAATCAGAATGACAATGCCCACACGTCGCACGGGACCCCTTTCGATACACTGCGATGTGTGAGTATAGGACGTGAAAAAAGAAAACCCACTGCGGTGAGTGGGTTTTCCAACGCTCGGCAGCGCCCGAGGTTTTCAGATTGTGGTTCGGCGATTACCCTGCTTTGCGACGTTCCCTGGTGTCGGCGGTGACGGCGTTGAGGCGGGCCTGCACGATCGCGTCGTGGAATTCGGCGCGTTTGAAGAGCGGTTTTAACACCAGTTCATCGCCGCAGTGCTGCCAGACGCGCCAGGCATGGGCATAGCGGTCCATGGATTCTGTCAGCAGGACGGCGGGGCGGTCCGGGAGGCCGTAAATGGTTCGCACGAGGGCGTCGTCGGCCAGGTCCGCCGCGAGGATCACGAGGTCGGGTTTCCACTGCTGCACCTGTCGGGCGGCCTGGGTGGGGCACACCTGATGGGCCACATGATGGGCTTTGTCTTCCAGGAACGGGGTCACCTGGGCCACGAACTGCCAATCCGCGTCGACGATCAGAACGTTCATGTTGGCTCCTTTACGGCCAGCGTCGCCGTACCCCATCTATCGGCACGTTCGGAGTCGAACATGAGCCCCAGTTGCTTTTATTTGTTTCGTCGCCCCGATCGCCCCGCGCCGTTATTGTAGTGTAGGCTGGATGCGAGCGAGTTCGGGGCGGCGACGGAAAAACTCGAAATTCGAAGCACGAAATCCGAAACAAATTCCAAAACCCCAAACAGCAAATTCCAAACGCTTTCGTTCCCCGACGTCACGGTGTATGGCGTGGTGTTTCCAGTGGCTTGCCTCTTTGCGCTGTAGGGCGTTATACACCACGGAATATTTTTTCGCGTGGAACACCTTACAGCGCAAAGAGGCAAGCCACTGGAGCGTCATGACGCATGCCCTGCGTCTTGACGCATGGCGTCGCCGTTTGGGGTTTGGAATTTTCTGCTTTGGGATTTGTTTCGGATTTCGAGCGTCGGATTTCGGATTTTTCCGTGGCCCGTGCTACGGGTTACTTCATCGGAACGGGGTAGGTGATTCCGCCGGTGGGGAAGTGGACGACGCGTTGTCGTCCGGGTCCGAGTTGGCGTCGGGCGGCGGCGAGGGCGTCGTCAAGCGTGGCGAACAGGCGGATTCCGGGGAAGACCGCCCCGTCGGAGACCAGTTTCGGACTGACTATGTAAATCCAGTTGCGGTGCAAAACTTGCGTGGCCATTCGGATGAAAAAGGCCGCGTCGCCCGCCAGGCGGGGCATTAACCGCATGACGAGAGCGGCCAGGTTGGTCGGACCGAGGAGCTGCACCGCGCGTCGCGTGGCGGCGGGCGAGAGCGGCCAGCGCGGCGGTTTGACGTTGTTCATCCCGCCGGGGCATCGCGTCAGGCAGATAATCACCCCGCCGGGCCGGGCCGCCCACAGCGTGTTGGCGATGGACTTGAAACTCTGCCAGAGGTCGAAATCGCGCGGGCTGGCGTCGGTAATCAGCACGTCTCCGGGGGTGGGGACGATCACGCCGCATCCGACGGCCGCGTGCTTGGTGAGCATGCGCTGGGCGGGAAGCGGTTCACCGGTGGAAATCGCCGTGGGCTGATCCGTCGGGTCGAGAATGTACTGCACCACGAAGGTTTTTCCGCGCGCGGCGTCGATCAACTCGCCGGCGCCGTCGATCACCTGCCGCATCGCGTTGCGGTCCACGTCCGTTCCGACGAGCTGCCCCATCGACCGCCCGATTCCCATCCGATGCAGCCCGCGGATCGTCTCCAGCGACGCGCAGCCGGGAAGCAGCATCTTGTACCCGCCGCCGAACCCCGCCTGCAAATGCGGACTGACCGACGAGACGATGATCCGCAGCCCGGCCTGGAGCACGCCGCGGTCCACCTCGACCTCCACGCGCCCGACGCGCCCGACGTACTCATAGGCCGACGCGTCCTGCCACGGGTTGCACCGCCAGGCGATCCCGTCGCACTCGGGGCCGAGTTTCCGCCGCGCCTGCTCGTGCGTCAGCGGGGGGTGCATGCCGGTCGCGAAGACGATTTCGAGTTGCGAATCCTCGACGCCCGCGTGGCGAAGCTCGCGGAGCAGGATCGGTAAAATCCGCTCCAGCGGACTGTGACGCGTCAGGTCCTCGACGATCAGGGCGATCCGCTCCCCCCGCCTGGCCAGCAGCAGCCGCTCCAGCGGAAGACCCGTTCCGGGCTGGTTCAGCGCCCTGGCCAAATGTTCGGGCCAGGCCTCGCTCGCGGGGCGCAGCGAAGACGTCGCCACATGCGCCATCTCCCAGTCATCGGGCAGACGGACAAGCGGCGGCGATCCACGGTCAGCCGACGGAAGCGGTTCGCTCATTTTCTTCCGATTATAACCTCGTACACGCCCAGCGGTTCGGCGAGCGTCGTGAAATTCCCGAAGCCCGCCTGACCCATCAGGGCCCGCAAGTCCGACGCGTCGCGGTGAATCATGTGCAGCCCGAGCACGCGGCGGAAAAACCGGTCGGTTCCATGGGCGGGCGTGAGGCTGTTGAACACCACGCTCGACCCGACGGGCATGACTGCGTGCACCGCCCGCGCGATGGTCACGACGACGTCGTCGGGTAGATATTCGCAGATTCCGAGCATTTTCACAAGATCAACTTGTTGCGGACCGAGCAGGTCGGCCACGTCGCGGACATCGCCCTGGACGAACCGCATGCGGTCGGTCAGCCCCAGCCGTTCGGCGAGCGATCGTCCGTAGTCGAACGCGTCGCTGGAGAGATCGACCAGCGTGGCGTGCGAGGGCTGGCGGGCCTGGAGCAGGGCGTCGGAGATGATGTGTCCGGGTCCCGCGCCCAGGCAGAGCACGTGGGCGGGACCGGTGGCGGTTTCGTCGATGAGCCGGGCGAGCACGCCCGCCCCGAGGCGGCGGCGGTTTCGCAGGGCCATCGACATCGTGCCGGCCGAGACGAGCACTTTGTCGGCGATCTGCCGGGGCTTGCCGTCGTAGCTGATGACCATGCTCTTCCACCCGCCCGGGTCGGTCCAGTTGGCGGCGGCCAGCTCGCTTTCGGTGACGCGCAGCAGCCAGCGCAGCAGTCCGGCGGGCAGGTAATTGGCCATCGGGTGAAACACGCCGGACTTGAGCACGCGGCGGAAACCGGAAATCCGCTCAAACGCCAAGCCGTCGGCCCACCCCGCGGTGTCCGATCGTTCCATGACCGAAAGTATACCCGGTTCCGGGGCAGACGGAAAATCCGAAATTCGAAATCCCGAAATCCGAAACAAATTCCAAACCAGAAAATCACAAATCCCAAACGGCGGCACCATGCGTCGAGGTGCCTTGGCGAAAATATGGCTCTGCCTGCGTTGCAAGGCGGGTGTGGTTGGATTTTATGGTACGAGGTGGATCGTTAGTTTTTTGTTGAAAACAACGATTCGTCTCATGCCATAAAATCCAACCGCACCCGTGCCAGTCGTTTTGACATTATTGTTCTTGCGTTTTGCGGTGGAGCGGGTAGAGTAGAGTAACCGAGTCGAGTAACGCAGTAGTGGTATGCGCCGACGCGCGCGGGTGCGTGGCCGGGGCGGCATGTCTTGGTTGAGCGGTGCGATTGGGTACAGGTCAAAATGGGCCTTGACGAAACAGGACCCGAAGGCTGCGTTTTGCGATGGTTGGATGTCCGTTGTCCTCATTCATTGCTTTCTGAAAGGAAATAGCATGAGTCACCACTGGGCTGTAAGCAAGCAAGCAAGCCTTGAACTACGAGGTTTTACCCTGATCGAGCTGCTGGTGGTCATCGCGATCATCGCGCTGCTGGTCAGCATTCTCATGCCCAGCCTGTTCAAGGCGAAGGAGATCGCCAAGCGGGCCAACTGCGCCATGCAGCAGCGGAGCATCGCGCAGGGGTCGATCCTGTTCGCGCACGACAACGAATCGATCCTGCCGGCCTCCGTGGAACACGCGGGGTTGTGGCGGGATTACCCCCGTATCGTCGGGTCGGAGACCTGGGCGCTTCGGAGGTTGTGGGCGTCCGACAATCACAATCCCGACGGCAAAGGCTATCTGACCGGGACCGAACTGATGCTCTGCCCCAGCCGGACGATGGACCACATCCCGACGCGCGAGTTGGCCGGCGATGAACTGTACATCCTGAACAAGCGGTGGCAACAGTACTACTCCACGTACCACTACTCCGGCGGGAGTTCCTACGTTCCGTTGAACTACGCACCCCGATTCCCCTATTCGCTTTACCTGGTCTCGCTGGACCGGCACACGCCCAACCAGGTGCTGCTGTCGGACCATACCCTGGCGCCGCAAGATATGGCCACGGTTCCCCGCAGTTATGGTTGGTTGCAGCAGACCAACCACAACGATTCGGTTCCGCTGATGGTCAACGGCACGATGGCCCTCAAACCGTCGGGCGCGAATGTGACGTACGTCGACACCAGCACCCAATGGAAGGCCTGGAACGCCGGCGTCGACTGGTACAGGCGGAGCACATGGTCGTGGTTGCCCAAGGGGTCATACTGGGTGTGGGAAGGCGGAACCGACTGGCAACTTCCCGATACCGCCCGGTACTTTTTCGGCGATCCGGGAGTCTGCAAGAATCCCATCCGCGGACGCATCATCCACTGGGATTATTGATCCTGTCCGGGCCAAACCATGCATACGAGGCATAGCACGACAATACGACGGTATGGATTTACCCTGATTGAGCTGCTGGTGGTTATCGCCACATCGCGCTGCTGGTTAGCATCCTCATGCCCAGCCTGTCCAAGGCGAAGGAGATCGCCCGGCGGTCGGCCTGTTCCATGAACCAGCGGAGCATCCACCAGGGCGCGATTCTGTTCTCGCACGATCACGACGCCGCCTTGCCGGCCGTCGGGGGGCATCCGGGCAACTGGAACTGGGACGGAACCTACGACGCCGGCGGATACCGGGCGGGAATCCCCGGCGTGCAGGAACTGCTGCTCCAGCACCTGTGGACACCCGACCCGACCGGGCGAACGGCCCGCAACACGGACGGAAAAGGGTATCTCGACAGCCGCGACCTGATGCGCTGCCCCAGCCGGACGGACCACTTCCCCGACGGTCCCGGAATCGACCGGATGATTATCAAAACCGAGGCCTGGCGGAATTTCTGGTCCACGTATCATTTTTCCGGTGGAAGCGCCCAGTGGGCCGGCGCGCTGTACACGTCGGACTGGTGCTACCGCGTGTCGCTGGACAAACAGGAACCCGGCCAGACGCTGCTGGCGGACACGCTTCTACCGCACGAACCCTCCACCGATTGGCCTTGGTTGAAGCAGACCAACCATCAGAACCGCAACCTCCTGCCCGACGGGTCCAACGTCACGCGCATCGACGGGGCGACGTTCTGGAAGCCCTTTGCATCCGACTGGCACAACTCGTACAACTCCTGGCTGCCCCCGAACTCGCACTTCGCGTGGTTGAGCCGTTCCGGCTGGTACTCGCCCGAAGGCACCGGCGCGTACTTTTTCAGCGATTGGCCCAACTTCAACAGCCCCAAACGCGGATCGCTCCTGAGACCACCATGAGGGGATTGACGCGAGGACGCGGGATGCGATTTTGCGCGGTTTGGCCACGGGAGGCGTTGCAAATCCGAAATTCTAAATTCTAAATCCGAAACAAACTCCAAAACTCCAAAACAGAAAATTCCAAACCAAAACGGCGACGCCATGCGCCTTGACGCATGGCGTCGCCGTTTGGAGTTTGGGATTTTCTGTTTTGGGATTTGTTTCGGATTTAGAATTTAGAATTTCGGATTTGCAACGCCTCCCGTGGCCAAACCGTTCGATATCACCTCCCCGCGTTCCCGCGTCGTTGCTCCTACAGCGTCCCCTTCGTGCTGGGCGTTTGTCCGCCTCGGGCCGGGTCGATGGCGACGGCGGTTCGCAGGGCCTGGGCGAGGGCTTTGAAGATCGCTTCGGCGATGTGGTGGTCGTTGCTTCCGTGGCGCACGGTCACGTGCAGGTTCAGCCCGCCCTCGCGGCAGAAGGCCTGGAGAAATTCGGAGACGAGCTGCGTGTCGAACGCGCCGATTTTGTCTCCGGGGAACGTGACGTTGAACACGAGCATCGCGCGGCCTGAGATGTCCAGGGCGACTTCGGCGAGGGCCTCATCCATGGGAACGGCGGCCTGTCCGTAGCGACGGATTCCCGCCTTGTCGCCCAGGGATTTGGTTAGCGCCTGCCCGAGGCAGATGCCCACGTCCTCGACGGTGTGGTGGTCGTCCACCTGCACGTCGCCGGACGCCCGCACGGTGAGGTCGCACAGGCTGTGCTTGCCCAGGTGATCGAGCATGTGATCGAGAAACCCCACGCCCGTCGAGGCCGACACCGTACCGGCGCCCTCCAGCGACAGCGACAGCGTAATCT